>ENA-OFCE01001421-OFCE01001421.1-metagenomes-genome-assembly--contig:-NODE-1421-length-12229-cov-2.207820_pt1 | contig 12229 bp, 8 predicted proteins | sample MGYA00153388_OFCE01 | MGnify analysis MGYA00153388
AACTTGCAGCGATCGCTCCCGTTCCTGTAGTGCTGCCGCCTTCTGAGAAACTTCTCCGTATAACCGCTCTGCCTGTTTCAATAACTCTTCAGCTTCCTGCGACTTTGTTTCCTGCCGTCGCCGTTGGGCTTCTAGTCCAGCAATCACATCATTAATTTCTTGAGAAGCTCCGCCAACATAGGTTTTTGCCTGCTCAATAATCTCAGCGCTCAATCCTAACCGTTGAGCGATCGTCAATGCATTCGATCGCCCTGGAATGCCCCACAGCAAACGATAGGTAGGCGAAAGCGAAACATCATCAAACTCCACCGACGCATTTTCAAACCGCTCGTCTTGATACTTGAGCGCCTTCAATTCCCCAAAGTGAGTTGTAGCAATCGTCAATGCCGCATGATCCGCCAAATATTTGAGCAGCGCGATCGCCAATGCACTGCCCTCAGACGGATCGGTTCCGGCACCTACTTCATCCAGCAAGACTAGAGAAAGTGGCGAGTGAAGTTGTTGATTATTCTCTTCCCCTCTTTCTTCTTCCCCTGTTCCCTGTTCTCTGTTCCCTTCTCCTTCCTCCTTCAACGCTGCCAGAATGCGGCTGATGCGCCGAATGTGACCTGAAAAAGTGGAGAGGCTTTGCTGCAAGGATTGTTCGTCGCCGATATCTGCCAAAATCTGGTCAAACCAGGGCAGTTCTACGGGTTCACGGGCAGGCACAAACAACCCAACTTTTGCCATCAGCATTGCCATGCCAATCGTTTTTAGGGTCACTGTTTTGCCGCCGGTATTGGGTCCAGTAATGGCAATCACTCGCAGATGGGGCTGCATGACCAGATCAATCGGCACTACGGGGTTGCCTTGCTCGTGCTGCTGCTGCCAAATCAGTAAGGGGTGGCGGAGATTACGAAGAGTGATGGATTCTGATAGAGCAATAAATCGGGGTGGGTTGGCACCTAGCCACAGGCTATAGCGGGCACGGGCAGCAGCTAAATCAAGGGTAGTGGCGATCGCCAATAGCCTTTCCAAATCTGGCTTCACAGCCGCGACTTTTTCGGTTAGCGATCGCCGAATGGCTTCTTCTTCGGTTTCTTCTTGGCGCTGAAGCTGGCGCAATTGATTATTTAAGTTCACCGTTTGGTGTGGCTCAATGTAGAGCGTTGCACCACTGGTAGAAGCATCATGCACAATCCCAGGAATGGCATCTTTTTGAGGGGCTTTCACGGGGATGACAAAGCGTCCGGCTCGTTGAGTAATCACCGCTTCTTGAACTGCTCCCGCTTTTCGCTGCAAAATGCTGTGTAGCATACTGTAAACGCGATCGCGCACCTGGCGCAGTTGCTCACGAATTCCTGCCAGCTTTTGGCTTGCCCGATCCATCACCTCCCCATGATCATCAATGCAGTGATGGATGTCTTGCTCGATTTCGGGATAGGTTCGCAAATCTTGCACCAGTGCATTTAAGACCGCCAGTTCGGGGTAATTGTCAATTATCCGACGCAGGTTGCGCGCGCCCGCTAAGGTCGTGGCGATCGTCAGCAGTTCTCTACCCGCCAAACTTCCTTGAAGGGCTGCTCGTTCCAATGCCTCCCCAATGTCCCCAATCCCGTCAAAATTCAGTCCACTGCTGCGGCTTTCCAGGTCATAGACTTCTCGCGTTTGTGCCTGTAAAGTGAGCGCTTCCTCTAAACGAGTCGGAATTTTTAACTGTCGTGCCGCGATCGCGCCCAATTTCGTAGCAGCAAACGTTGAAAGGTGCTGACAAAGCCGCGACCATTCCAACAACTCAAGCGTCTCTGTTTGAATCAATTTCCTAGGGTGTGGAGTGTTTTTCTATTGTAAAGCGGCAACGGGAGTAGAGGGGCTAGGGAGTGTGTTTCTAACCGTCAACTTATGAAATCGGTTGAAATCGTTTACTCCTGCACTTCCACTAGCGGCACTTGCAGCCACTCTTGGATATATTGCTGCACCTGCTGAGCAAATTCCGAACGCTGGCTAAACTTTTCAGTGCGAACGGGTTTACGCTCTCCGTCTAACACCCAACCATAGTCGCTACTAATTCGCAGATTGCCTTGCCAATCGGCGATCGTCACAATTAAGCCGGGATTTGGGATATTATCAATGCCCTTCACTTTAAACACATAGCTGTAGGTATTTTGAGTGGCAGCAGCCACAGTCGATGACTGTCCATATTTTTGTTTGAGGCGACTGCCGATGGTTGCGGCTAAACCTGGAGTAGTCAGGTCTTCTAAGGTTCTGACGGCTAACGTCAGGGCAAAATAAAACTGCTCAACTGGAACAAATTCAAACTGCATGGGTCTGGGCATATTTTTCAAGCGTATAGACTTAGTATCGGGTGAATATGTCACTCTGCGATCGCCCGATTCTAAATGCTTGTCGCCCTTGCTTGTGTAAACTATCCTGAGTCACAATGCGGCAACTTGACCCGCAACGTTGCTCCTTCAAAAAGTTTTGTGATGGTGAATCAGCTTTGGTGTCGGTATCTTTGTAGGGCGATCGCTCTGATTTTAAGTGGGGCGATCGCCCCGCCTGTGACTGCGCGTGAGCTACCGCCTATCGCCCAACCCCCAACCCCGACTCCCCCCATTCGCCCACTCGCCACCTGCCCAACGCAACTAGAACCGCTAACAAAAGCACTCCTGCGCGATTTGCCAAGCTACATCAACCGGCTTAGCCACCAGCGAAGTAACCAGTTCCCAACCTACGCGATCGCGGCAACTCAGCCCAACATTCTCCCCTTGCCGGTCGTTAACACTAGCGCGATCAATCCGAATCAGAGTGGATTGCATCAAGTATTCTTCACCGTTTTAGAGCGAGAATATGACAGTAAAAAGTCCACTGCCTATCAGCATTTTCACTGGTTATTTCTAGCCCATACCAAAACATCAGGTTGGCAAATCGCTACCCTATATTCTCGTAGAGGCTCCTATCCTGCCAATGATCAATACGCTAGCCCGCTGCGAGAGACGACCCACGAACTGACTGCACAGGTCATTCGACGGTGGCTGCGAGATTGTCAAGCTGGATCTGTGCAGATTTCTAACTAACGTAGTCTCAAAGCCAGCTTAGGCAGAAGCGTTTGCGTCATCGCTTTTAGCAGGAGCTTCAAACTTATATCCCACACCCCGAACCGTTTGAATCAGTGTAGGTTGGCTTGTGTCTATTTCAATTTTTCTACGAATTTGCCCAATGTGAACATCAACCACCCGCTGATCGCCTACATACTCATAATCCCAGACTTCTTGAATCAGTTCTGCCCGTCGCCACACACGCCCCGGATTTTTTGCCAAAAAATAAAGCAGATCAAACTCTAATGCGGTAAGCGGCACAAATTCTCCAGCCAGCTTAACTTCGCGTCGCACCGGGTCAATCACCAGCTTTTCAAATGTGAGTAATTGATGATCACCCGTGGTAACCGTGCGTTGTCGCCTTAAAATCGCTCCGACTCGAACACCTAATTCGCCCAAACTAAACGGTTTCGTGATGTAATCATCGGCACCTTGATCAAATCCTCGAATGACATCTCCTTCATCCGTTCGGCTGGTTAACAGCAGCACAAACACGCTGGTTCGCCCTTGCATTTCCTTGCAAAGGGTATAACCATTCGCATCTGGCAAGTTGATATCTAAAATCACCAGATCTGGATTGAACTGTTCAAATGCTATCATCGCGCTTTTGCCGTCTTCTGCGGACTCCATTTGGTAGTCCTGCTTCGTCAAAAAGCGGTGAATCAAATTCCGAATTGCAGGATCATCATCAACTACGAGAATTTTGGCAGGAGCCATATCCATAACCTTGCGTTCGTGAGGGCGTATAAAGTAAAGTTCAGCTTTTGATGCTTGCGGCAAAGGTAACAGCGCCAGTATAAAAACTGACTGCAACAGTTGTGCTTAAATCATTAGTTTTGCAACCAACATTGTAGACAATTGTTGAGCGCTGACCAGCGACTAGAAGAAAGCGATTTAGCGTTAAGCAAATCTTTCTAGGTTTAAACTCGCACACCGCTAATTTTAATGAGATTGTTTACTGGGAGATATTTACTCCAGCATTAGTATGCCCCACCTTTACATAAGGTGCCCAGCAATTCCTGTTTTTCCGAAAAATCTGACCATTTTGCTTAAATTCCACTTTTAATAAATTAACGCGGTTAGTTGTTTCAGAATAGTCGCTCATAGGGTTAAGTTATTTATCAATAAATCAAATGCAAATTTGTAAGTATCCTCATTTTTCGGATAGGCTCTAAGGTAGCCGGAGAAGGATGTGGAGTAATGGTATGACTGAGCAAAACCCGTACGAGCAGCTTAGGGTTACAGAAGGCTCTAGCTTTGAGGACATTCAAGCTGCCAAAAGCCGTTTGCGCGCTGAGTATGAGGGGAATGAAGAGCAAATTCGGAAAATTGATGCCGCCTACGATGCAGTGTTGATGGATCGTCTTCGTTTGCGACAGGAGGGAAAAATTAAGGTGCCCGATCGCATTCGTTTTCCAGAAAAGCTGGCTGCGCCGCCCTCTACGCCAAAAGTTGATTTGCCCAAAAATTCGCCAGCATGGATGCAGCGATTGGTTGACACCCCTTCACAGGCAGATATATTACGACCCTTGGGCGTTAGCGTGGGGTTAAGTGCGTTGATCATCTTTGTTCCTACCGCCGTGCAAATTGCGCTAATTGGGGGCGTTGGCTCCACGTTTTATTTTCTCTATCGTAAAGAGCGCAAGTTAGGACGTGCGGTTTTGCTGACCTTTGTTGGGTTGCTCTTGGGTTTACTCTTAGGCACTTTTGCCTATGGGTTAGTTGCGGGCTTGTTCGCCAATCTGCCCCTTGAAATTGGGGTCAATACCTTTGCTAGCATCCTGACGTTTTTAATTTTTTGGCTAGTCAGCAGTTTCTTGCGCTAAAACCTCCTGTGCCAAAGTCTCTTGCGCCAAGAGGGGCAGGTTGCCACGCTTGATTTGTTCGCGCTCGATCGCCTCAAATAATGCCTGAAAATTGCCTTCCCCAAACCCTTGGGCGCGGTGAAGTTGCTCAGGAATTAAGCAGGGTTGCCGCTCGATCAACTCAAAGAAAAAAGTGGGTTGAGTAAAAATTGGCTGAGTAAAAATTTGTAATAGTGCTGCGGGGTTTTCTGCATTGGGCTGCCAATCGACTAAAATTTGCTGACTGGCAAGACTGTTCAAAACGGTTTCTGAGAAGGGGCATTGAGGCTGCGCTTGAAGCTGAGTATAGTAGCTAGCAGGGATTGAGATCAGGGGTAAGCCTGCTTGTCGAAGATGGGCGATCGCGTCGATTAAGCCCACCGTTTCAAGAGCAATATGCTGAATGCCAGAGCCGCGATTAATCGTTAAAAATTCCTGAATTTGCGAATTGACAGAAGAAGGTTCGTTAATCGGAATTTGCACATTTCCATCGGGATGGCGCATTACTTGACTGCACAGCCCTGAATATTCTGTCTGAATCGCGAATTTTTGATTGGGCTGCAATCCTAATACTTTTTCATACCACTGGGCAGCCGCATCTAGTTCACCCTTGGCAACATTGAGGACAATATGATCAATGCCGAGAAACTGCACAGGTGAAGTGTTGCGATTGAGATTGAAATCTTTTGCATTTGTAACAGTAGAGGACTGGCTAGTTTCGATTTGAATACTGTGCAGGTCGGTTGAACTGGTGAGTTTTGGCAGCAGAGACGTGACCCCACGCCGTTCGATAAAGGTATGGGTGAGGTTTCCCCACGCCGGAATTTCTGCCCACTTCAACATGCCTCTTGGTTGATGCTCAATGTGGAGAGGTTGCAAGAGTTGAGCGCCCTGGCTAGTTGCTTGGGCGATCGCCGATTCAATTGTTGGCACTCTAAAAGCAATATTGGATACGCCGGGAGGATGCTGATTTAAGAACCGAGCAGCGGCACTATTGGTGCTGAGAGGGGAACACAGCAGAAAATAAATGGAGCCAGAGTTTAATACTTTGATCGCGGTTTCTTGCCAAACTCCACTCGCGATCGCCTGAAACTCCAAGTGGTTAACAAACCAATCCGATAACGCCTGACTATCCTCTACACAAAAACACACATGGTCAACATTCATAACATTCCCACAATCGGACACTCCAGCATTCCAAATGTTCATTTTGCCCACATATCAGCCTTTTTGGGTATCTCTGAGGACTCATTTAGTGAGCAGATTTCAGGGTTCGGGGTAACTCCTACCCTGCGGGAGGCAAAAGCTACGGAGACGCTAGGCGAACGGGGTTCGGAGTTTGGGAGTCAAATTTACATCTATTCTCGCCTTTTATTCCCTATTCCCTATTTCCCTACTGACTAATCCGGCTCATGTAGGTGCCCCAGAGTTGAGCAGCTTGGGCGCTGCTGCCAGAGGTGGGCGTGTTATCGTCATTGCCTAGCCACACGCCTGTTACCAAGCCCTGGGTGGGCAGGAAGCCAATAAACCACAAGTCTACATTGTCGTTGGTGGTGCCTGTTTTTCCGGCGGCTCCTACCCCGATCGCGGCATTTCTTCCAGTGCCACTTTGGACTGCGCCTTGCAGCAGGGTGGTCATGGTGTCGGCAACTTCGGGCTTAATCACGGGCTGATTTTGCTCCGAATCTCGGTTGAAAGCGTAAATTACGCGGCAGGTTTTAAGATTTTTGCGATCGGGGCAGTCTCCGGCATCCAACACTCGGCGAATGGTGCGGGGATAGTTGCGAATACCGCGATCGGCGAAGACGCTAAACGCCCCAGTCATTTCGATCACGCTGACTTCGCTTTGTCCTAGCACCAATCCTGGAACCGATTTTAGAGTCGATTGAATGCCCATTCGCTTGGCAGTTTGCACCACTCGATCTAACCCCGTTTCTTGGGCAACTCGAAGGGCGATCGCATTTTCCGATTGGGCAACTCCGCTATACATATCCATGCTGCCGCCTCCTGAGCGACAGCCATCAAAATATTGCCCCTCCCAATTCAGCGGCGCACAAGAAAAAGCCGCTCCCGGCGAGACTCCTTGCTGAAGTGCCGCCGTGTAGGCAAACACCTTGAAGGTGGAACCGGGCTGGCGGAGTGCCTGAGTTGCCCGATTGAACTGACTTTTTTTATAGTCCACGCCGCCCACCAACGCCAACACTTCCCCTGTTTTGGCATCTAGCGTCACAATTGCCCCCTGGGAAAACCCAGAATCGACTCCGGTAGTGCTGACCGTATTGCGTAATGCCGTCTCTGCCTCTGTCTGAATATCGAGATCCATTCCTGTCTCAACAATAAAATTTCCTTCCTTGGCAACTTCCACCCCCAGCAGTTTTTCCAAATCGGCATATACCTGATCGTGGTAATAGGGCGCACGGATGCTGTCTAGTTCTTCTTTCGCTTTGGGATTGACTTCGATGCGCGATCGCCGCGCCCGCTGAGCCTCTTCACTGCTGACCATGCCCAATTCTTGCATTCGTTGCAGTACCCCGTTTCGCTGCGCGATCGCCTTTTCATAGTCTCGCACTGGGTTATACCGATTGGGGGCTGGCAAAATGCCCACCAGCATCGCCGCTTCTGAAAGGGTCACATCTTTGGCTGATTTACCGAGATAAAACTGGGCTGCATCTTCAAATCCGTAGGCTCCACTGCCCATATAAACCCGGTTTAGGTACGTCAGCAGCAAGAAGTCCTTGCTATAAAAAGTTTCGAGCTTGAGGGCGACGGCAGCTTCACGCAGTTTTCGAGCAGCGCTATCATCTGTGCCCACATAACCCCGAAAAATGCTGCGAGCCAACTGCTGTGTCAAGGTGCTGGCTCCTTCTCGAATCGTGCCGCCGCGCAAATTTGTCACCAACGCCCGCACAACCCCGATTGGATCAACGCCCATATGCCAGTAAAACCGCGAATCCTCCGACGCAATGATTGCTTTAGATAAATAAGGTGAAAATTCGTTTAACCCCTTCATTTCGCCATGAGTGCGGGTGATCGGCGAACTCAGTGGTGTTTCGCCATCGCGGGCGTAGATCATCACTGGACCTTGCACCGAGTTGGGCAAGGGCGTAACTTTAAACTTTTGCCATTCCATTAAAGTGACGGCAACTGCCACGGCAGAAATCCCCCCCAATGCATAAACCCCGTACCGGAAGCCTTTGACGAACCAGGGTGGCGGATCGTTGAATTTTAGCCGGACTCCATCTGCCAGTTCCGCAGGTCCTAGTGTGTAAGTATCGCCGTGGCGCAGCACCATCGATCGCACTCGTCGTTTGCCCCGAAAAATGCCGTTGGTGGAGTTTTCATCTTGCATGACGAAGGGTGATCGCCAAAAATAGCTCAAAAATCCGGGGGGCTGTTTTTCCCGATTCAGCGACAGATGCACCTGACTAACGACCGGATTGCGAATGACAATATCGCAGGATTTGGAACTGCGCCCCAACAAATGGCGATCGCCCAACAACGGGAATACCTCCGCCTTGGTAGCATCCGCTTCCTGTATCCAAAGCTCCGGCACCCTTGAGTTGGGGTTTAGCTTTAATTTAGTCAGAAGTACCTGAGTTCGAGCTTGCACAGCCTGCGTCAGGTTCCCCAGAAACGTTTTGGGTGGGCGAGTGGGCGGGGTGGGAGACATGGGAAGGGAGGGTAAGGGGAAAGTGGCGAGTGGCGAATGGTGAATGACGAGTGGAGAAGAGAGAAGGTATTACGATCGCACGAGTATTTCAAAAGGAAAATCAATCCCACGTTCAAAGATTCCGGCAATTCAATTTCTCAGGACTTACGCACTTGCAATTGCAAATTCAGATCCTCCCTAACCCTCCTTAAAAAGGAGGGAACTTGAAAGCCCCTTTTTAAGGGGTTTGGGGATCTCTTCTGCGTAAGTCCTATTTCTGATTTATTTTAGCGGCTGCATCATAGGGCGGAAGTCTTTTAGTAGATCTGGTTTGCAGAATCGCCGTTTACACCTGCCCCGGATCAACGCCCAATTCTCGTAGTCTTTCTGCCAAACGGTCTGCTCGTTGTTCAGCGGTTTCTGCTCGTTGTTCAGCAATTTCTGCCTGTTGCTCAGCTTCCTCAGCCCGTTGCTCGGCAATTTCTGCTCGTTGCTCCGCGTCTTCTTCGGGCAAAAGCACCAAGTTACTATCGCGGTCGAAAAAGCGTAGCCAAGCCGTGACATCGCCTTGAATATCGCCCGTCCAGATTCCAGCCCACAGTTGTAAACTTTGGCACCACAGCCAGCCGCGATCGTCGGGGGAGATTGCCTGATATCCCTGGTCTAAATCCAAATGCCAACCTTGCAGTGAAGTGGGATCAAACGGATCGTAGATCAAATAGTCGCGGGTCTTAAATACTCGCTCATAGAGGTCTTTTTTGATGCCCTTATCGGCGGCAGTGCTGGCAGACAGAAACTCCACAATTACATCAGGAAACCGCCCTTCTTCCTGCCAAGTCACCCAGCCTAACCGGGTCGGGTCAGGATCTACGCCCAATACTACAAAAAAATCGGGTCCGCGAAAATCTTGATTGCGAACTTGGCGATCGCTATAGTAAATAAACATATTGCCGCCAATGAAACAATCTTGTCGGGGCAACTCGTGCTTGACCGAACGAATCAAGACATTCATAGCAATGCGGTGGCGATTACTTTCCAACGGTTCTCCATCATCAAAAATCAAGTCTGTAGGCGGTGCGGGAGGTGCCCAATCCCTAACCTCCACTGTAGTCTCCGCTGCTTGAGACATTGCCTGTAACTCGGTAGAAATCTCCATTTTGCCTCCCAAGAAGAGTCAGCAATTCAAAATTGGGAACTCGCACTGTTAGCTATTTTAAACTTCTTTTCTAATAGCTAACGTGTTCGTCATACTACTCTGCCACACGTCCGTTGTGGTTATTCTTCATCTCTATTTGACAAGGGATTGATTAAGTCACTTAAGCCCTCACCTAGCAGAGATAGCCCTGTGACCATCAAGGTCATGGCTAAACCGGGAAATAGCGTTGTCCACCAGATGCCACCTGTGGAAAGCCCATCTAGGGCTTGCTTCAGGTCATAGCCCCACTCTGGCGTTTCCTCTGGCAAGCCCAAACCGAGGAAACCCAAACCGCCCAGGATCAGGATGGCATCGGCTGCGTTGAGCGTGAACAGCACCGGGACGCTCTGCACTACATTAAGGAATAGGTAACGAGTCAAAATGTGCCATGTAGAAGCGCCCATTGACTGCGCGGCTTCTATGAACAGTTCATTTTTAACCGCGATCGTTTGGTTGCGAACCAGCCGATAATATTGGGGAATGTAGGCAATGCTGAGCGCGATCGCGGCATTCAACACCCCGCGCCCCACCACAAACGCCAGCGTCACCGACAGCAGCAATCCGGGTAGCGTGTAGATCGTATCCATGAGAAACAGCAGCAGCCGATCCAGGTTGCCGCCCAAATAACCGCTGACCATACCCAGAGGAATGCCAATCACCAATCCCAGCAGCGTCGCCAAAATTAACACTTGCCACGCTGCTTGAGTGCCAAATACGGTTCGCGAAAAAACGTCGTAGCCGAGTTGGGTGGTGCCAAACCAATGCTGCCAGGATGGAGCTTGCTGGGGAGCATTATCCAAAAACTCCGTGGGGTCTTGGAGCCAGCCAATCCTTTGCAGCAGCGGAGCCAGCAGCGCCAGAGCCAGGAAAAATAAAGTCATCAGTAAGCCAATTTGAGTTAGCCGCAGAGACAAACTCATAGGGCTGGCAGGTTTAAAGAGACGGGCGATCGCTGAACTCAGAGCCATAGGGAACTGGAGATGAGGATTTAATCAGAGTGAACCGCCGATCAAAAGTCCGACGCTGCTAGGGATAGATCCTGTATCGATCATGTTGGCGTTAGCCGTAATGCATCAATCCCAGGAAGATGATGCATTTGAAATACCAATGGAATAGGCATCAATCCCCTAAAGATGATGTGTTACGCCGAGCTAGCATATCTTACCAAACTAACCTTGTTGGTAATTTATTTATCTGCGATCGCGTTCTTTCACAGAAAAACAGCTAGGCAAATCCTGCCAAAATCCCCAAGATTCAGCCATTGGCAGACTTGCTACCCACTGAACGCTAGAGATCTTTCGCAAGCGGTCTAATGACAATGGATCATTGATTTCTTGGCGCGCTCTTAAAGCCGTGACCGGACAAATTTATCTAGGCGCTCCATCCCTTTTTTGATGGTGTCGGTGTCAGTCGCATAGGAAATGCGGACGTAGCCATCGCTGCCAAATGCAACGCCAGGAACCATGACGACTTGTTGTTCTTCTAGCAATGCTTCACAAAATTCGATCGACTTCATGCCGATGCGTTTGATGTTGGGCAATAGGTAGAATGCGCCGTTGGGTTCTGCACAGGTGATACCGGGCATCTCGTTCAGGTAGCCCAACATCAGCTTGCGGCGTTGGGCAAACGCTTGCAGCATATCTTGGATGAAGTCTTGAGAGCCTTCGAGGGCGGCGATCGCGCCATATTGGGCAAACGTACACACATTGGAAGTGCTGTGTCCTTGAATCAAGCTGCAAGCCCGAATCAGTTCAACCGGAGCCGCCAAAAATCCAATCCGCCACCCCGTCATGGCGTAAGCTTTAGCAAACCCGCTGCTGACAATAGTGCGTTCAAACGCCTCTGGACTGGCGGCTCCAATGCTGAGATGTTCGGCTCCATCGTAGAGCAGCTTTTCGTAAATCTCATCGGAAACGACGTAAAGATCATTTTCAAGGACTACTTTTGCCAAAGCGCTAACTTCATCCGGCGAGTAAACCATCCCCGTAGGATTGGAGGGCGAGTTCAAGATGAATAGGCGCGTGTTGGGTGTAATTGCTTGCTGTAGCTGCTCTGGAGTGATTTTAAAAGACGTAGTTTCATCCGTTTGCACGATTATAGAAGTGCCACCGGCTAGGGTGACCATTTCGGGATAGCTAACCCAATAAGGTGCCGGCACAATCACCTCGTCGCCGGGGTTAAGTGTCGCCATAAAAGCATTATAAATGATAGGCTTGCCACCCGGCGCCACGCTGACCTGATCGACTGTGTAGGCAAGGCCGTTTTCACGGGCAAATTTAGTGCAAATGGCGGCTTTGAGTTCAGGGATGCCATCGACATTCGTGTATTTGGTTTTTCCGTCTCGGATCGCTTGGATTGCCGCTTCTTTGATATTGTCAGGTGTGTCAAAATCAGGCTCACCCGCACCCAAACCAATGGTGTCGCGTCCAGCAGCTTTCAGCTCACGCTCCTTTTGTGTCACCGC
>ENA-OFCE01001422-OFCE01001422.1-metagenomes-genome-assembly--contig:-NODE-1422-length-12227-cov-6.205636_pt1 | contig 12227 bp, 15 predicted proteins | sample MGYA00153388_OFCE01 | MGnify analysis MGYA00153388
CCCCTTATAAAGGGGGGGCTTTTGCTCCCTCCCCTTTATAAGGGGAGGGCTGGGGCGATGCACTGAGCGTAGCCGAAGTGTGGGGTAAAACCAATACCGATTGTACCGATCGATCGCGAATGTCCGCCATCACAGGTTAGCCAATTTTGCACATTGAAAGGGCTGGCACTGCCCACCCTACAGTATATTTCTGCTGAATTTCATTACCCAATAATGAAATTAACCAACTTTCCAGGTACCACAATTACCTTCTTAATCTCCTTCCCTTCCGTAAACTTCTTAGTTATCTCCGACTCCCGTGCATGAGCCTCCAAAGTTGCCGAATCTTTCGTCGCAGGGACTTGAATCGTCCCACGAGTTTTGCCCATAACTTGAATCACCAAAGTTATTTCATCAGCAACTAAAGCAGCCGGATCGAATTGCCGCCAGGATTGTTCGTGAATCGAGCCAGTATGTCCAGTTTGTTGCCACAATTCCTCGGTCATGTGCGGTGCGAATGGTGCCGCTAAAATCAGTAAAGTTTCAATCCCTTCGGCATATACAGGTGAATCTTTGCAATCTGCATCGGTAATGGCATTGCTGAGTTTCATCAATTCAGACACCGCAGTATTGAACTGATAATCGCCATCCAAGTCTTCAGTAATTGCTTGAATAGCATGATGAATAAAGCGGCGTAAATCCTTCTCAGATTTTGTTAATTCGCCACTAGGATCGGTAGTTGCAGGTTTCGCGCCCATTACCAATCGCCACACCCGATTTAAAAAGCGAAACTGTCCTTCAACATCCGCATCATCCCATTCGAGATCTTTCTCTGGTGGTGCTTTAAATAAGATAAACATCCGTGCGGTATCTACACCATACTTCCCGATTACTTCCTCTGGAGCGATGCCATTGTATTTAGACTTAGACATTTTCTCAAAGGAGACTTCGAGCACATCACCAGTTATTGGATCTGTCGGGTGCTTTGGATCGATTACCGTCGCTGGATCGATATTTTTACCAGTTTGAGGATTGGTATATGTGGTTGCTTGCACCATCCCTTGCGTCAACAATTGTTTAAATGGTTCATCAAAATTTAGTAACTTAGTCTTACCGCCATCGCCAGCCCCAAAATCACGCACGATCTTGGTAAAGAAGCGGGCATATAATAAGTGCAAGACTGCGTGTTCGATCCCACCCACATACTGATCTATAGGCATCCAATCATTGGTAATTTTGGGATCGAATATTTGCTTATCATTCTGGGCATCTGGATAGCGCAAGAAATACCAAGAAGAATCCACAAACGTATCCATCGTATCGGTTTCCCGCTTCGCTGGCGTACCACAATTCGGACATGGCACATTTACCCACGACTCCAATTGCGCCAACGGATTGCCACCTTTGCCTGTAAATTCCACATCTTCAGGCAATCGCACTGGTAAATCTGCCTCTGGTACGGGGACAGTCCCACATTTGGGGCAATGAATCATCGGAATCGGCGCACCCCAATAACGTTGACGCGAAATCAACCAATCGCGCAACCGATATTGGATCTTCCCATTACCATAGCCATGTTGTTCGGCATATTCAATTATCGACTGCTTGGCGGTAACTGAGTCCAACCCATCGAATTGACTAGAATTAACGATCGTTCCAGCTTCGGTATAGGCTGTGGTAAGCGGAGCCAGATTGCTAGTATCTTGTGCAGGTGCAGCAATTACTTGGGTAATCGGTAACTGATATTGAGTCGCAAACTTGAAGTCGCGCACATCATGTGCGGGAACGCCCATCACCGCGCCCGTACCATACTCATACAAGACATAATCCGCAATCCAAATCGGTACTTTCGCCCCAGTGAAGGGATTAATCGCCATCGCGCCTGTCGGTACGCCGCGCTTGGGCTTATCTTCCGCCGTCCGATCGATCTCACTTTGACTCGCTATTTCCGTAACGAAGGCATCAACAGCCGCCTTTTGGTCTGAAGTGGTCACTTGCACCGTAAGTGGGTGTTCTGGAGCCAATACAACGTAACTCACACCATAAACAGTATCGGGACGAGTCGTAAAAACAGTAATTTTCTCACTCGCACCGACAATGGGGAATTCTAGATTTGCCCCGATCGATTTACCGATCCAATTTGCCTGCATCGTGCGGACTTTCTCCGGCCAACCCGATAACTGGTCTAGATCGGTCAATAATTGCTCGGCATACTCAGTAATTTTAAAGTACCACTGCTTGAGAGCCTTCTTCTCAACGATCGCCCCAGAACGCCAGGAACGGCCATTTCCATCAACTTGCTCGTTCGCCAATACCGTTTGGTCGATCGGGTCCCAATTGACCATCCCGTCTTTTTGATACGCCAATCCACCTTCATAGAACTTCAAGAAAATCCACTGCGTCCAGCGATAATATTCCGGCGAACAGGTGGCGATTTCTCGATCCCAATCGATCGATAATCCCAATTTCTGGAGCTGTCCCCGCATATGGGCGATATTTTGATACGTCCAAGTCGCGGGATGAATCCCCCGTTCGATGGCGGCATTTTCCGCTGGCAATCCAAAGGCATCCCAACCCATCGGATGCAATACCCGATGTCCCTGCATCCGTTTGTGTCTAGCAACTACGTCGGTAATTACATAGTTCCGAACGTGTCCCATGTGCAAATTTCCCGATGGGTAGGGAAACATCGACAGTGCGTAGAATTTGGGCTTGCTGCTAGTTGTATCGGTCTTATATAAATTTGCCGCCGTCCAAGCTTGTTGCCATTTTGACTCAATCTCGGCGGGGTTATAAGTATTTTCCATATTTAATCTATCCAGTTACGCAATATCGATGCTCATCCAGTCACCACCATCATTTTAACTCTAACCCTACTTCACCACTACGCAGATCGAATTGACCGCATCTGAGCGGTGAGAATATGATGTAGGCGATCGCTTTTTGAGAGTAACGTATTGACACTGTAAATACATTTTCACTATACTAACAAGCATGAATGTGTATTTTGCGCTCGATGGCATTACCTTTGTATGGGACGACGAAAAAGCGCGAAATAACCCTAGTAAACATGATGGGATTACTTTCCAACAAGCTGCAGAAGCCTTCTTCGACCCATTCCTAATCATCGTTGATGCTAGCCGCAATAAAGAAGCTCGTGATGCAGTAATTGGGCTGGATACGCGGTGGAATCTACTATTTGTAGTTCACATCGAGCGGGAAGAAAATGTGATTCGGATTATTTCAGCACGTAAAGCAACTCGTCAGGAGAGAGCAGAATATGAAGTTTGAAACACTAAAGCAACGATTGGATCGCAACCGTCCGATGACTAGCGTAACGATTCGGATGCCCGAAGATGTGGTGGAAGATCTGAAAAAAGTTGCCCCATTGCTGGGCTTTTCAGGTTATCAACCATTAATTCGCGCTTATGTCGGTCAATGTTTGCGCGTGGATTTAGAGCGGTTTGAGAGTGAGACAGTGACAGCATTGGTAGCAAGTTTGAAGCGTCGAGGTGTCAGTGATGAAACGATCGAGGCAGCCTTAAATGAAGTAGTTCATGCCTCACATTGACAGAATCAAAATATTGAGAAAAGCACTCTCTCATGAAAGAAGATATTATGAGCAATACATCAAAAACGAACTGGGCTAAAATTGATGCGATGACAGATAATGATATCGATACGTCAGATATTCCACCGTTGACAGAAGAGTTTTTCACCAAGGCAAAGTTACAGATGACGCGAACACACGATAGACTCGTTGCTGCGGATCGACAAGCGAAACGGGAGATTATGGAAGGTAAGTCAGTACCGATGGATTATGACAGGTGATGAGATTCGATTGATTAGTGCCAGAGAAGTAACACATACTGAGAGGGAAGTTTATGAACAAGGATAATTCGGAATTAGATGATGAACTTTTGCCAGAATACGATTTGAAGAGTTTGAGAGTCAGAAAACTAGGATCTGGACGAAAAAGTTTCGGTAGTGAGATCGTGCGGCTGGAGCCAGATGTCGCGGAGATGTTTCCCAGTGCAGATGCCGTCAATGAGGCGTTACGATTATTAATTCAGATCTCCCAACGTCATCCAGCTAAAAATCCTGCAACTATCGAGTAAAATAATCGATTCCGCAAGGCAGAGGCTACGCCAACTAGCTTGAACGCTCTCGTTGGCGTAGCCTCTCTGAAAGAGAATCGATTCTGTTAGATATGAGATAATACCCCAATGACAGCATCTACAGAAGAAATACGCCAGAAAATTGCTGATGAGCAGTTTGAATTTTCTAAACATGCTGTTGACCAATCAATTTCACGCAATATTCTGGTTCGAGAAGTCAGGGAAGCGATCGCTAATGGACAGATTATCGAAGATTATCCAGATGATAAATATGGTGCGAGTTGTCTAATTAGTGGGTGTACGCAAGACAAAAGACCAATTCATATTCACTGTAGTTATCCTTCTCGCCCACTGATAAAAATTATCACCCTATATGAGCCTAGTCCGCAACGCTGGAATGAAGACTTTACACAAAGGATCAGTAATTAATGATGAGTAATCGAGATATGCAAGTTGAAAAGCAGGTGACATATACACTCGAACTTAATGGAAAATTTTTCGTAATTGAAAATGTACCTGCTCGTGTGGATGAAGAAACGGGAGAACAGTATTTTTCGCCGTCAACAGTGGAGCATTTACAGCAAATTATCATGACTGGGCAAGCACCCGATCGATTTGCTGAAGTTCCAGTTTACAAGTACAGCGGTTTGCGTGTAAATAAGGTACAGTAAATTAAATACTAGCATTAGTTCAGCTCGTGAAGCCATACTCAATGGATTTAAGAACAAGGATTGTCAGCGCAGTTGAAGAGGGCGGCTCTATCAGAAAAGTAGCCCAACGTTTTGCAGTTGGCAAAAATCTGGTGCAGAAATTGGTAACACAGATGCGAATAGAAGGTCATGTAGTGCCTGGAAAACAGGGTGGCACTGCTGTTAGCCCAGTCTGGCAATATAAAGACAGGTTACTCGCAATATTTGAGAATAAGATTGATGCAACGTTGAAAGAATATTGTGAGTTATTAGCTGATGAAACTGGACTATGGGTAAGCCAAGCCACAATGTGTCGAACTTTACAAAAGCTGAATTTACCAATTAAAAAAAAACGCTCCGTAGTAGTCAAGCCACGAGTGAAAGAGTTCAACTCTTGCGGCGAGAGTATTGGGAGCAAGTCCAGGATATAGAACTCGAAAATTTGGTATTTTTAGATGAGGCAGGTGTTCTGCACTGGGCGGGTTCCCCGCCCATCTCGGTCTGATGAGAACCCATGCCCGTGCTTTACCTGGAGCTAGAGCCTATGACTTCAAGCCTTTTTATCGAGGAAGTAAAGTCAGCGTTATTGGTGCGATTACCAGCTCAAAAGTATTAGCTATAATGACAATGAATGGCTCAATGGATGCCACTGCTTTTGAGGTTTATATATCACAGTGCTTGGTGCCGCAGCTTTGGCCAGGGGCTGTAGTTATTATGGACAACTTAACTGCTCATAAAGTAGACTCCATCGTTCCTTTAATTGAAGCTGTTGGAGCAAAAGTTCTTTATATGTCCCCTTATTCTCCTGAGTTTAATCCCATCGAACATTTATGGTCTCAGCTTAAAGCTTTTCTTCGACAATTTTCACCTACCACATCCAAGATGGTTGATACTTTAATTGCAACTGCGATGGATTTAATTAATTCTGCCCATCTACGTAACTGGTTTGCACACTGCTGCTATTGTCCCTCTTAAACCTGCAAACCGCTGTATCGGTATTTAGGTGTTCCGTCATCAATTTATCACGTCTTAATGGCAGCCGACTTTCATGGTACTTATTTCGATCGATACGTTAAGAAAGCTGGTTATAGTTATCAAAAAATTCGCTAATTATTAACTTCTAATCAGTAACGTAAGATATATCTATTGAAATCTGATGAGCTAGATATTTAGAGATCGAGTAAAACAATCGATCGAGTTGTAACGATCTCGACCGAGATAACTGTAGAAATTAAATAATGGACGATACTGTCAAGATCATTAGGCAAATTCAGGCTGATATACTTAGCCCACAGGCTGGAATGGAAAGTATTCTTTTAAAAGCAAAAGTATTGGCATATTATCTTGGGAATGATGATTTCAAGAAATGGGTTAAAAATGAATTAGATGGTTATGGAAATAATGAATTACCAGATTACAGGATTAATAATGCAATTGTGAGAGGCACATTTTCAAATGGAGCCTATATACATAAAGACAGAACGATAGCTATAACCGATGTCGATCCAGGTTTAAGAGATTATACGAGTAAGCTGTGTATATCTCACGGTGCCACTGGTTTGGAAGAAATGGCAAAGCAAGAGCAACTTTGTATGCGACTAGAAGGTGAATGGATTCATCTATACAATATATTTAATGCCGAGTCTCTTCGCAAGGGGCATTATCAACTCATTGACGCACATCGACCTATTACAGGTGCTGCCATATCTCAAATTCTTGGAACTATAAGGAGTAGATTGCAAGATTTTATTCTCGAAATTAGCAGTAATTGGGATATGGATCGAGAACCTATTCCAGTCGATAGAATCGAGCAAATTTTTCAGTTTACAATCAACAACCATGTAGAGGCAGTAAGTATGTCAAACTTAGATCGGAAAGATGGAGATACATATAATGTTCAGCAAGCTGCGGCTGTAGGAAAATATGCTAGATCGGACAAAAATATATTCATTCAATCTGAGCCAAAGCAAACTCTTACAGAAGCAGCGTTAGAAATTCAAAAGTTGTTGGAATACTTTGAACAAACAAATCCATCTGCGACTCAATCAGAAATGATTTCATATGTAAATGATGAGACAACACCAAGTTTAAAACGTCGAGCTTCGGCTGCGTTGAAAGCCTGTGGTGAATCTATCATTGATGAGTTTGTGCTTGAAAATAAATATCATAAGGTTATCAAAACTACGCTTAGAGGATGGTTGAAGCCAGAGAGTTAAACCATCCTCTAAGCGTAGTTCGTTACAATGAGGTGCTGTCTGTCAGGGTAAATCTCGATGCATCGTCTCGCTACAATACCGGGTGGTTGGAATCCTGCTGCTGAGGGAGTGATATTTGTCGAACAACAGCCAGCACCGATCGCATTTATTACCGCTGCTGATACCGATATTCAGACATTAGCAGTCGCAGCGACTAAGCTATCAGCAGATTTTCCCCAGGTGCGGGTGGTGAATTTGTTGCAGTTGCAGCAGCAATTGACGATCGATACTTATGCCGAGGATGTATTGACGGCGGCGAAGGTAATTATCGTCCGGTTAATTGGGGGTCAATCTTACTGGAGTTATGGGCTAGAAGTCGTTCAGGAGACAGCTAGACAGACGGGAGCGGTGTTAATCGTTCTGCCAGGGGATGAGCGTCCCGATCCGACGTTAATGAGCCATTCTACAGCGAGTTTGGCAGATGTCGATCGAGTGTGGCAATACCTGATCGAGGGTGGGGTGGATAATTACCGTCAGTTATTGAATTTTATCGCGAGTCGGTGGTTGGATTTTGAGTGTGAATATCGATCGCCGGAAGCTGTACCCCGTGTAGGTATTTATGATGAAACGCGGTGGTTGCCGGATGGATTGCCGTTACAGGGTGGGGCGGCGATAATTTTCTATCGGGCACATTATCTATCGGGAAATCTTGCCGCGATCGAGGCGTTATGTCAAGCGTTGGCAGACAGAAACCTTACTCCGGTGCCGATTTATGTGTCTTCCCTCAAAGATCCGGTAGTGCAGCGGGTGTTAACTAGTTACTGTCAGCAAGGTGTGGATGTTTTACTCAATACCACCAGTTTTTCCCTAGCGAGTTTAGATACCGATACGCCCCAGTTAGGCTTCTGGGCGACGTTGAATCTACCCGTTTTTCAGGTGATTTTGAGTGGTGCGGGGAAGGAATTTTGGGAGTCTGGTTGGCAGGGTTTGACACCCCGCGATATGGCGATGAATGTGGCTCTACCTGAGGTGGATGGGCGGATTATTACCCGTGCGATTTCGTTTAAGGCAGTGCAGAATTCTAATTCGGCACTTCAGACTGATGTATTGGTGTATGAACCTGTGCCCGATCGAGTCGAATTTGTGGCAGAATTGGCTTTAAATTGGAGTAAGCTGCGGCGGAAGTCGGTAGTCGATCGCAAGGTAGCTCTAATTTTGGCTAATTACCCAACCCGCGATGGTAGGTTGGCGAATGGGGTGGGTTTAGATACGCCCCAAAGTTGTGTAGAAATCCTCCACGCGATGAAAGCACAGGGTTATCAAGTTGGGGATATTCCGGCGGATAGTGGCGAGTTGATTAAGTTATTAACGGCAGGAGTGACTAACGATCCTGAAGGCGATGGCTGGCGCAAGGCTAATCAATCTTTGGATGGTGACGAGTATTGGGCGCATTTTCAGACTTTACCGATTGCGGTGCAGCAAGGGATAATCGATCGATGGGGAGACTTACCCCACAAACAACCTCTCTGCGATCTCCCCTTACTCCGCGATCTCTGCGTTGCAGGCATCCAATTCGGCAATGTCTTCGTCGGCATTCAACCCGCACGCGGCTACGACAAAGATCCCAACCTCAACTACCACGCACCAGATTTAGTGCCACCCCATCAATACGTCGCATTTTACCATTGGGTACGTGCCAACTTCGGAGCAGATGCGATCGTCCATGTGGGCAAACACGGCAACTTAGAATGGCTCCCAGGCAAAAGCGTCGCCCTCTCCGAAAATTGCTATCCCGAAGCCATATTCGGAGCCATGCCCCATTTATACCCCTTCATCGTCAACGATCCTGGTGAAGGTTCCCAGGCAAAACGCCGCACCCAAGCGGTAATCCTCGATCATCTCACGCCACCAATGACGCGGGCGGAACTCTACGGTAGTCTCAATCAGTTAGAGGGTTTAATCGACGAGTATTATGAAGCCCAAACCCTCGATCCATTAAGGTTAGCACCGATACGCGATCGATTAATCGCCCTCATCCAACAAGAACATCTCCACGAAACCCTCGGCATAGAAATCCCCTCCAAGGAGGGGTACCCGCAGGGGGGGGTGAGTTCCGATTCCGATGCAATACTATCCCAGTTTTTAAATACCGCCGACGGTTATCTTTGCGAACTAAAAGAAGCCCAAATTCGCGATGGTTTGCATATATTTGGGCAGTGTCCCCAGGATACCCAATTACGAGATTTGATTGTCGCGATTGCGCGTAATCCTAATGCAAATAGAATGGGTTTAACACGCGCAATTGCTTTAGATTGGGAATGGGATTTCGATCCGTTGACGGCTGATTTGGGTGCGGAATTGGTGGGATTTGCAGTTAATGGATGCCCTGCTAACCCCTTAGTATTTAGTCCTCAACCGCCCTCGATTGAAATCGGGGCTAACAGCAAAAGTCCATTGAAATGGACTGCCGGAAAAGTGCAAAAAACATTTGCTAAAAAACCTTGTAGAATTATTGGCGATGCTGTTGAAATACTTGAAGAATATGCCGCCGAATTAGTCACAGCCGTAATGACAAATCGAGAAATACAGGTAGGCACCCACACCCAAGCCGAACTAGACTGGATTGCCACCCGACTCCTCCCCGCCCTCCAGCAAACCAACCAGGAAATGACAAACCTCCTGCGCGGCTTAAACGGCGAATACATCCCTAGCGGCGCATCCGGCGCACCCACGAGAGGTAAACCCGAAGTCCTCCCCACCGGACGAAACTTCTACTCAGTAGACATCCGCGCCGTACCTACCGAAACTGCCTGGTGTCTGGGACGTAAAGCCGCAGAAGTGCTGATCGATCGCTATACTCAAGAACATGGCGAATATCCCCAAACTCTCGGCTTATCGATCTGGGGTACATCCACCATGCGAACTGGCGGCGACGATATTGCCCAAGCGTTAGCATTAATTGGTGTCCAACCTGTTTGGGATGGAGTCTCGCGCCGAGTGGTCGATTTTGAGATCTTACCTGTATCAATCTTAGGTCGTCCTCGCGTCGATGTCACCTTACGAATTTCCGGTTTCTTCCGCGATGCTTTCCCCAATCTCATCGACTTATTTGATAATGCTGTCAAAGCTGTTGCGGCATTAGATGAAACATCCGAACAAAATCCATTAGCCGCCCAAGTTCAACAAGAACAAATGAAATGGTTAGAGCAGGGATTAACATTAGATGAAGCTCAGACTCGATCGCAATACCGGATTTTCGGATCTAAACCAGGGGCTTATGGTGCCGGATTGCAAGGATTAATCGAATCCCAAAATTGGGAAACCGAAGCAGATCTAGCCCAAGCTTATATCAATTGGAGTGCCTACGCTTATACCAACAAAGCCGAAGGCATCGCCGCACCGGAAGCTTTTAATCAACGCTTGGGGAATATGCAAATCGTCCTCCAAAATCAAGATAATCGCGAACATGACTTGCTCGATTCCGATGATTATTATCAATTTCAAGGTGGTTTAACCGCCGCAATCAAACAAGTATCTGGCAAAGCTCCCGAAGCCTATTTCGGCGACAATTCTCGCACTGAAAATCCCAAAGTTCGCAAACTAACAGAAGAGATCGACAGGGTATATCGATCGAGAGTCGTCAACCCCAAATGGATCGCCGGAGCCATGCGTCACGGCTACAAGGGAGCCTCAGAAATGGCAGCAACATTAGATTTCTTATTTGCCTACGATGCCACGGCTAATTGCGTCCAAGACTTCATGTATCAAGGTGTGGCAGATGCTTATTTATTCGACGAATCAGTACGAGAATTTATCGAACAAAATAACCCTTGGGTGCAGCGAGATATGGCAGAAAGATTGTTGGAAGCTAATCAGCGGGGTTTATGGGAAGATGTGGAATTGGGGACGTTGGAGCGATTGAGGTTGATGGTAAATGAAGCTGAAGGCGTAATCGAATCTCAGGGAAACTAGGGTGTGTTAACATTCACACATAAACTTGTGCGAACTCCTGAAATTAATCAGCATGATTGAAATTATTGAAGCAGATCTTAGTATAGTTGCTCACGGAATCGCGATAATTCAATTAATGAATGAATACGCACTCGATCCAATGGGTGGTGGAAAAGGATTGTCCGAGTATGTTAAGCAAAATCTTGTATCGGAATTAGCAAAAAGAAAAACAGCTCATGTTATTCTTTCTTTTATCGACGGTAAACCAGCAGGTCTTCTAATCGGCTTAGAAGGCTTTTCAACTTTTGCTTGCAAGCCATTACTAAATATCCTTGATGTGATGGTTTCTTTACCCTACCGTGGTCAAGGTTTGTCCAAATTGTTATTTCAGAAAGCTGATGAGATCGCAGTAGAGTTGGGTTGTTGCAAACTCACATTAGAGGTATTAGAAGGAAACTATGTTGCTCAGTCGGCATATAAATCGTGTGGATTTAGTGGCTACAAGTTAAACCCGCTGATGGGAAAAGCATTATTTTGGGAAAAGAAACTAGATAAATCCTAAATTAGATTTATACGGTTAGCAATACCCAACATATTTTCATTGAGATATGGCAGAAAGGTTACTAGAAGCTAATCAGCGGGGTTTGTGGGAAGATGTGGAGTTGGGGACTTTGAAGCGGGTAAGGCTGATGGTAAATGAAGCCGAAGGTGTAATCGAATCTCAGGGCAATTCTATGGAGTTGTAACTATAAGCTCCTGTATATATTAAAATGTTGGGCATTGCATACCATGCTTTCCTATGAAAATCTTTTCTAGCCATTACCTAACTCTTTACTAATACAAATGCTACTTTTCACACCATCGTATTGACCATAATTTGGGATGATGATATATCCATTTTTTGAGTACATTTTTATCACATTTTCTTTAATTATCAATGTTTCTAGAATGATTTTTGCGTAGTTTAATTTCGTTGCTAAATTTTCTAAAGCCTTTAAAATAATTGTAGCAATCCCTCGTCCTCTACAATTGGGTACAACATCTGGATGTGATGGATACACTTCTCAGAGAGAATAATTTATAGATTATAAACTAAATAATACATATTGCTAAATCGATCCTTATCTTCAACAACTGTACCACTCACATTAACAATATCTAACTCTCTAATTTGGTGCCGATCGATCGCTTTTATTCGTATCGTTTCGATCGAGCTGGATGGTTTAATCATTCTCGCGATCGAACCAATTGTCGATTGTCAAGTTCTCAAAATATTGAAAGTCAGCAACATTATT
>ENA-OFCE01001423-OFCE01001423.1-metagenomes-genome-assembly--contig:-NODE-1423-length-12226-cov-2.243037_pt1 | contig 12226 bp, 10 predicted proteins | sample MGYA00153388_OFCE01 | MGnify analysis MGYA00153388
CACCGTCGGGCGTGCCAATTCAAACCTGCGGTCTGATCGCAAGATTAACTGAGTCCCTTCTGCAAAATTACTAGCTGTGCCCTCAACCGTGGCAGACTGCAACGCGGGTAGCCGAGTCGGTATTTGAGTAAATCGAAGCTGCTGAGCTTGGGGCAATGTTGAGACAACCTGCACTACTACGGTTGTGCTGTCAGTTCCCAGTTCAACTCTTAAGCGGCGATCGCCAGCCGCTTGAAACAAAAAATCGACCTGCCAAGTTCCATTCGGTTTAATTACAGGTCCATCGGTGCGAAATTGGTCATCCACTACCAATGACAGCGTTTTGCCTGCATCGGTGATAGAGGCGACACCCAAAATTGAAAATCGCTGTTGAGCTAAAACGGGACCTGCCGGAGCTTGGGTGACTTGGAGCATAGTTAGAGAACCTTGGAAAAACTGGAGTGCATCCTTTGTAAAACCAGTTTGCTTAAAGCAACGGGAATGGTCAAGGGAGGGAATATACCAACAGCAAAAAGTAACCGAGAATCGGCACTTGGCTACCTTAACGTTACTGAATGAAATATTTGGGATTTTTTAGGTTTTGAGATTCAGAGCTATTTGGCGCTTTGCTTTTAGAAATTCAGCGAGGGAGCTACGTTCGATCCATCCGATACAATGGAGCAAACGCGGGTAGGAGAAACAGAATTGAATGGTAGGTCAACTGTTGTTGGTAGATGATGAACCGGGGTTGCGCGAAGCGGTGCAAGCCTACTTAGAAGATAGTGGGTTTACGGTTGATGTTGCGAGTAATGCGCGGGAAGGGCTAGAATTAGCGCGGCAAAAATCACCCGATTTGGTCATTACCGATATCATGATGCCCCAAGTCGATGGCTACCAGTTTTTGAAGCAATTGCGAGAAGAGCCTCAGTTTAAAGGGCTGCCTGTGGTGTTTTTGACAGCAAGGGGGATGACCAGCGATCGCATTCAGGGCTACACGGCTGGCTGCGATGCTTATTTGCCAAAGCCGTTTGACCCCGATGAGTTGGTGGCGATCGTCACTAATTTGTTGAAACAAGCCGCTGCACGAGTGGCGACCAGTGATGATGAAGGTCACAATATCGCCGATTTAGCGCGACAAATTGCCGATATCAAAAGTATGTTGACTCAACGAGGCGCGATCGTTCAATCATCTAGTCCAATCAAACTCGATTTCACCCCCCGAGAACAAAGCGTACTGGATTTAGTAGTCGATGGCTTAATGAATAAGGAAATCGCTCGTCGCCTCGAAACCAGCGTTCGCAACGTCGAAAAATACGTTAGCCGTCTCTTTGTCAAAACAGGCACCAACAGCCGCACCGAACTCGTGCGCTTTGCCCTAGAAAATGGGCTAAATACTTCAATGACGAGGGAAAGTGGCGAATGACGTTCGCGTATCGTTGACCTGGGAAATATGACGAATGACAAAGGTTGAATTCAAAACTCAAAACTTAAAACTTTCTCTTCATCCCTGCTTCTGTTCGCGCTAAAACAATTATTCCTTGAACACGAATTCCGTGCTGTCTTAAGGTTTGGGTTGCGGAGACAGCGGTTGCCCCGGTCGTGTAAATGTCATCCAGCAGCCACACCGAGCGAGAAGGCGGTTTGTGCAAAAAGGGTTTGCCGATGCTGAATGCTTCCGACAAGTTTTGCGATCGCTCTGCACTCGATAGCTTGAACTGGGCTTCTGTGGCGCGATCGCGCTTCAAACCATTAACAGCAATAGGTAACTGGGTAATGTGGCAAAAATGTTGAGCTAATAATTCTGCCTGATTAAAGCCACGCTGCCGTTTTTTGCTGGGGTGCATCGGAATTGGCACAATCATGCCATCTATAGACGGATTGGTCGATCGCCATGATTCTGCCATCCATCTTCCCAAAATCTCCGCAAGATGGGGGTTTCCTTCATATTTCAGCGCCGCGATCGCCCGTTTCAATGCGCCGCCATAGTGCCCCCAAGCAAAGACTGGTAATTGTCCCACTTGCCCTGCATCCGCCGATTCACACCGATGCCGCTGAACCTGTCGTTGGCAAGAAACACACAGCGATTGAGCCTGCGATCGCTGACAAAGAGGACAAGGCGACTGTAGAAATAGCCTTAATAGATCATTCAGCTTCCAAGCTGGATTCATATCGCCCCACCCAATGCACAACCCAATCATCAGGATGCCCCAAAGAGAAGGAGAGCGAACAGGAGGCAAGGTTTCGGGCTTTGGAGGGAAAGAAAGTTTCAGGTTTCGGATTTAAGTTCTAAAGTTTTTGACTCCTGTTCTCTGACTTCTAATCTTTTCTACAGAATTAAGTAACCAAATCGGTTCTGTCTTTTACCATCAAGGGATGTGTAACTTTTTTATTTTGTGAATAGGCTGTGTTGGCTTGAGCAAGTTCAGCCTGACCAGCTAGCACTGGTGGGGCAAAAAGCGTTTTATTTAGGTCAACTGCTGCAAAAAGGGCATCCTGTTGTGCCGGGAGTGGTGATTCCTGCAAAGATTTTCCAGGCATTTTTGGCGCAGGTAGACTGGTCTGATCCACTCTTTGAAGATATCCCCAATTCATCGCTGCGGTTGAATATCGAAGATTGGCAGCAGTTGCAGGCGATCGCCCAACATTTACGCCGCGCAATTTTGGCAACACCACTCCCGCCAGAGTTACAGAAATCATTGGCAGAAATCACAAGTCATTGGCACCCGGCAGCGTTAATGGTGCGTCCTTCGTTGGGGTTGGCAGCTAGCAAGCGTTCTCATTTGGCAAAGGCAAACTTAGAGCCACTTTTAAGAACCTCTGCGTTAATAAACAGTCAAATATGTAAATGCGAGAATGCAGCCTTAAAACAGGCAATTCAAAACTTGTGGGCAGATTTTTTTGGAGCGAAAAGCCTGTTCTATTGGCAGCGCTTGGGCATTCCACTGCATCAAGTTCAGTTGTCTACGTTGATCCAACCCATTCCAGCAGCGATCGCCGCAGGAACATTGCGGTTAGTGAATGACTCGATAGAAATTCAGGCAACGCTGGGTTTAGGGATGGCGATCGCCCGTGGAGAAGTTATCCCCGACAAGTATCAGGTTCGAGCCGCAGAGGGAACTATCACCGCGAAGCAACTGGGCATGAGAACCATTGCCTATCGCTTGATGGAAAACAACTTGCTGCAAATTCAGATGCTTAATCCGGCTCAGCAGGAAAGCTTTGTTTTAGAGGAAGCCCAGATCATTCGTCTGGCGCAGTTAGGGCAACAGGTGATGGCAGAGGCAAGCTCGCCCGTTGAGCTTGAGTGGGTGTTGCATCTGCAAAACGGAACGCCAATCTTAGAGTTTACTCAAGTGATTCCGCTCAATCCGCCCGTGCCGTCAATGCCCCAATTGCTACCTAGGGCGGCAATACCCGATCGCAAAGCTACTCCAGCGCTGATGCCAGCAGCAGCAGCAGCGGTATTGATCGCAGCGGGAACGGCGGCTTCACCGGGACACGCGATCGCGCCTGCCTGGGTTTTGCACATAGAAAATGATTTGCCTTTAGAGTTACCAGTCGGCTCCATCATTGTGACCCAAACCTTGCCGCTAGAGTGGTTGCCGCTATTGCAAAATGCCGCTGCGATTGTAATGGAACAAGGTAGCTTAACCAGCCATAGTGCGATCGTGGCGAGAGAATTGGGGATTCCGGCGGTGGTCGGTGCGCTCCATGCAACCACTGCAATTCAACCGGGAGACTTTCTTTGGGTGGATGGCGATCGCGGTCAGGTGTATCGCGTTCCCCAGTCTTTCAAAGCCCATCCCAACTTGTTTGCCCGCCAAACAGCCAGACAAATCACGGTTCAACCAGCCGATTTAGGATTTGAGAATTTTAAAACGGTTCGTCCGGCGATCGCCACTCAGCTAATGGCAAACCTCAGCCATCTAGAGCATTTAGAAACATTGATGACATTGCCGATTGATGGCATTGGGCTGATTCGAGCCGAACTTTTGGCACCCTCAATTTTGGGAACAGCGCATCCGGCTACCTGGCTTCAGCATCACACTAGCGGCGAGTGGATTGCAGGCTTCACCAAAAGCCTACTGCCGATCGCGCAAGCAATCTACCCGCGCCCCGTTTTTTATCGTTCTCTCGATTTGCGCCCTCAAGAGTCTCGTTCTTTGCCATCCATAAGCGCCAGTTCACCGTCAGAATGGGGGCTTCGCGGCACTCGTAGCTATCAAGCCGATCCTGCTTTATTTGATTTAGAACTAGCAACACTCGCGCAAATGCAACAAGCGGGGGCAACCAACTTATGTTTACTCCTCCCTTTTGTGCGAACGGTGGAAGAGTTTGAGTTTTGCCGCGATCGCGTCGAACAGGCTGGGCTGACTCAGCACCCTACTTTTCAGCTTTGGATTATGGCGGAAGTGCCTTCTGTATTATTTCTGCTGCCCGATTATGTAAAAGCTGGAGTGCAGGGTATTTCCCTCGGCACTAATGATTTAACTCAGCTTCTTTTCAACCTCGATCGCAATCAACCTCAACTAGGCGCAAAAATTGATGAACAGCATCCGGCTGTAAAACGAGCGATCGCCCAACTGATTCGTCAAGCGCAGGAAAACCACATTCCCTGTTCAATTTGTGGAGAAGCGCCAGTTCGCTATCCCGACCTGATTCCTGACCTGATTCGCTGGGGCATCACCTCAATTTCTGTCGCTCCAGAAGCGGTAGAAACAACTTATGAGGCGATCGCCCAAGCTGAACAAGCTTTGAAGTTGGACGCAAATCGCTTCCCATTAGCTTAACTGGCGGCGGAGCGATGAAGGCAAAGTCAGATTATTCACACCGAACTCACAACTCCGTCCTTCACACCCCGTACTTTTCTACAGTCCCATCGGTAATCTAGTAGGCTTACCTTTGATGCTGGTTACAACTCTTCCCCAACCTGCTTCACTGCCTTGATCCCAAAAAATCATTTGCATTGTGCTGTAAGTATAGGCATCATATTTGCCGCCGAAGCCCACATCATAGGAGTCGCTGTAGCCATAGCGGGTGCCATAGGGGTCATGCACCAGCCAAGTTTTATTTGCTGGATCATGCCCGACAATGAGACAGATATGCCCCGATCCTTTGTAAGCAAACCCCACCACTACTGGAATGCCAGCTTTCAGTGATAGCAACACATCCTTTCCAGACAGCGTGTAGGTGAAGTAAGATTCAATGCCAATCTCCTTCAGAGCTTTAGTTTGAGCATCATGGTCAATGGTGTCGCCATGCTTATTGACCAGCCGCATGTAAACTGATTCTGGCTCAGGAAAACCTTGTTGCTTAGCTTGTTTGGAAATATCTCCTTTTAGCAAAAAATCTGCCAGCATGGTGTTGCTGGTGGTGTTGCACTGCCGCCAGCCGGGTCCAAATACTGCGGGGTCGTTGTTTAGCTGAGAACAGTAAGCAACATCTAGTTTAATGACCTGCTTAGCATCTTCCCCTTCGAGCGTAATGTGAGGATCATAGACATATACTTCCTGGAGCTTTGTCTTGCCATCCTTGGCGGTGAGTGGAGATGCCAACGTCAGGCGGATATGTTGGTTGCGATCGGGGCTAAACTCAGTGACGCTAAAGGTTTTTCCCTGTTCCATAAAAATCTTGTCGGCATCTGGCAAATCATTGGCAGCTAAGACGCGCTTTTTGAGAAAGGTATCTGCATTAATGGTCGCTTTTGGCATTTGGTAAAGTCCCTTCAGTTCAGTAATACTGATTGAGCAATGAATGTTTGTAGAACTACAAAGCTGAACCAATTCTCTGTTAGGTTGCCCCACATTGGGCTATTGCTACCAAATTAATACCTCCTCTCATCAAATATTAGGAAAGTCTTAGAATTTAAGGCTGGTTGGCTTAAAACACCTTCAGCGATCGCACCGCTTGAATCAGTTCCGGTACGACTTCAGCAGCCCAATGTCCTTCGCCGCGCCGTCCGGTCAGCAGCATCAGATGTAGGCTGTAGGCATGAGGATAGCCATTCGCTTCGAGCCAAATCAAATCGCTTTCGACTTCACAGGCGATCGCTTCTTCATCCATTAACTCAGATTGCATCTGGGCGATCGCGCTGACCAGTTGGTTGAGCAATTGAGCAAACTCCTCAAGTTCAGCCTTCGTTAGCTCTAGTGCCCAGTCATCTGCACCCACCAAACCCTGAAAGGTCTCTGCTGCTGCATCCCAACCAACACGCCAGCCAACGCCAGTTTTAAGCAGCCGAGCCATAGGGGAAGGGGAAGAGGGAGAAAGGTAGATTACTTATAGGGAGTAGGGTTTAGCGATCGCCCAGGCTGGGTCGTAAACCCATTAACTAGCGCCTGCACTAAGGCATCTCGTTGGGCGCGGTTTAACTTGCGAATGGCTGCCACATCTCCTTCAGCAGGATTTTTTCTCAGTTTGGCTGCCCCAGGATATTCACTAGCTTCTAACGCTCCTGTAAGTCCGAGATAATCAGCAAGGGTGATCTTCCAATCCAAGCGATAAAGCGCAGGTCTCCCTTTGGTATAGAGATGGTAGCGAATTAGCCGACTCACGAGCGTGTCTTCCGTGGCTACTTTGCCCGTTTCTTTGCTGATGTATTGATTTTCGCGCGGAAAATCTGGAATCTGTTCGTAAATCGTCCGCCAGACTGCGTCCGAGCGAACGATTTGCTGAGCGATCGCCACAGATGAGGGATGCCATTCTGCAAATCCCTCTCCGGTTGTTAGCGTAAATCCTGCGGCGATTAATCCACTGGCGATCGTAACTGAACGATGAAAGCGCTTTAGCATAGTTAGTCAACCTTCAATCAGTCAGCCCTTCATTAAAGCAAAGCCCCTATTCCCCAATGATTTCAGGCTGTGTTAGTTCATCAGCCATTTCGATAATCGCCCGCAGCACTGGTTTCATGGAAGGGTCATCGTTGTTGTCAAAATCTTCAAAGCGCCGTCTCTTGGCACGGTTGGCAACCTGAACCGTAATGCGGTAGCGGTTGGATGCGGCTCCAATGAGTTCATCGGCACGGCGCATCACATGAGTGCTGTCATACACAAGACGCTTTTGCATAAATGGGATTTCCAATAAAAAAGGCTTTCTCAGTCTATCAATAGAATTGGCGATTCGTGAAACGATCCACGGGAATCGCGGTTAAATCGGTTCAGCTTTCTCCCGTCTATTTTCCAATCTAAATCTACATGAGACGCGATCAACAACTCAACAGCCTTCATAACTCCTGAGAAAGCAAACATAAGTAAATATTTAACTTTGTCATAGTAACTTTCTATACATTTTTTAATTGATTTTTTCACCACGTGCCGCTAAAGTATTTTTATGATAGATTTTTGGTTATCTTTGTCCAAAAATAGATAGACTTTTTTCAATGAAAGAAGTTGAGGACTTTGATGCTCTTCAAAATGGGCATTGCCATCTAGTCGTGATTAGGGATTAGAGAATTAGGGCGATTTCGTGAGAGTTTTTGAACTAAATGTTTTATGTTAGATCACTTGCTCGTCCGTTTCGCATTTTTACCAACCAAGATTTGAATACTGGGAGATAGTATGTCTGTTTTTTCAAATGTTTCTCGTCGTCAGTTCATGACGATCGCCACAGCATCCAGTGGGGCTATCTTGTTGAAGGGCTGTTTAGGCAATCCGCCAGACAAAACCACTTCAAGTCAAAGTTCTCCGGTGGCAAGTCCGGTGACAGATATAAAACCGGAAATGAAGCCGGAAGTGACAACAGTCAAGCTGGGTTTTTTGCCGATTGTGGAAGCGGCACCCATCATTGTTGCCAAGGAGAAAGGGCTGTTCGCCAAGTACGGGCTGACTGATGTAAAGATTGACAAACAGGCAAACTGGGGCGCGGCGCGAGACAATGTGAAGATTGGATCGGCTGGCGGCGGAATTGACGGCGGACAGTGGCAAATGCCGATGCCTTACCTGATTTCAGAAGGCATCATTACCGATAAGACAAAAGTGCCGATGTATGTGTTGGCGCAGTTGAATACCCAAGGAAATGGGATTGCGATCGCTAGCAAGCATCAGGGTAAGGGCTTATCTACTAAAGTTACTGAACCAGTTGCATTCTTCGACAAACTGAAGTCAGACGGAGCAAAATTCAAAGCGGCATACACCTTTCCTAAAGCAAACCAGGAATTTTGGATTCGCTATTGGCTAGCCGGAAATGGCATCGACCCTGACAAAGAAGTTGAATTGTTGACAGTGCCCACGGCTCAAACCGTTGCCGATATGAAACGGGGCGCAATGGATGCCTTCAGCACGGGTGATCCATGGCCCAGCCGGATTGTGTCCGATAAGATTGGCTTCATCTCAACCCTCACAGCGGAGATTTGGAAGAATCACCCAGAAGAATACTTGGCAATTCGCAAAGAATGGGTAGACAAATATCCCAAGGCGACCAAAGCGATTCTGAAGGCAATCATGGAAGCTCAGCAGTGGTGCGATAACTTTGACAATCGCCAGGAGTTAGCGGGGATTTTGGCTAAACGCGAATACTTTGGTGTGCCAGAGAAGGTTTTACTTGAACCACTCATGGGCAAATACAATTTGGGTGAGCGAACAGTGGATGATAAGTCAATGGCAGTGCTGTATTGGAAGGATGAGAAGGGCAGTGTGTCCTATCCTTATCAGAGCCATGATTTGTGGTTCTTGACTGAAAGCGTCCGTTGGGGCTTTTTGCCAAAAGATACGCTGTCCAAGGCGAAAGACTTGATTAAAGAGGTAAATCGGGAAGATATTTGGCGGGAAGCCGCGAAGGAACTCGGCGTTGCGGCGGCGGATATTCCAAGCAGTACGTCTCGTGGGGTTGAAACATTTTTTGATGGCGCTAAGTTTGACCCAGAAAATCCCCAAGCTTACTTAGACAGCTTGAAGATTAAGCGCGTTTAGACAAGACTTACACTCCAACCAGCAAACAAGGGGCTTAAGCCCCTTGTTTAAGCCAAAGACAGCAGTATTCATTCATCACTGATTTCAAGGAGATAGCAATGACGATCGCCGGCAAACAAGCCTCTGAAACACGGTTTGACTCTTCATTTTTAGCCCGTTTGAAGTTGAAGGAACGACTAAGGGATTTAATTCCACCCACGATCGCGATCATTATTTTTCTTACTATCTGGCAACTGTTCTCGTTGCTTCCAGGAGCAGCGCTACCCGGTCCTATTCGAGTGGTGCAAGACACATGGTTGTTGATCCTGTTTCCTTTCTATGACAGAGGCGGCACCGATAAGGGATTGTTCTGGCAGGTGGCTGCTAGTTTGCAACGGGTGGCGATTGGCTATACTTTTGCGGCGATCGTTGGGATTGGTGTGGGCGTTTTGGTTGGACTTAACGACACCCTATCCAAAGCCCTCGATCCAATTTTTCAACTGCTGAGAACAGTTCCACCTTTAGCATGGGTGCCGATCTTCATTACGGCAGTGTGGCCCATCTTGATCAACACCTCAGTGGGTGTCCGCCAGATTCCCCAGGATTACAACAACGTGGCGCGGGTGTTGCAGCTATCGCAGCAAAAATATTTCTTCAAGGTACTTTTTCCCGCAGCGTTGCCCTACATTTTTACCGGATTGCGAATCTCGATTGGGCTGGCATGGCTAGCCATTATTGCCGCTGAAATCGTTATGTCTGGCGTAGTTGGCATTGGCTCCTTCATCTGGAACGCTTATCAAAATGGTCAGGTGAGTGAAATCATTTTGTCACTGTTCTACATCGGCATGGTGGGATTGATCCTTGACAAGTCCTTAGCTTGGCTGCAATCAGCGATTTTGCCAGAAGAACAACGATAAGACAAAGTGCGAAGTGCAAGGTACGAAGTGCGGGGAAAATTTTGAATTCGCCATTCGCTATTCGTCATTCACCATCTCCTATTCCCTAACCCCTATTCCCTATCCCCATGACATCCTTTGTTGCTGTTGAAAACATTGAGAAAGCTTTTCCCTTAGCCAACGGCGATCGCTATATCGCATTGAAAGGGATTGATCTAAACATCCGTGAGGGTGAATTTGTTTCACTGATTGGTCACTCTGGCTGCGGTAAATCGACGCTGCTAAACATCATTGCTGGATTAGATTTGCCCACTGAGGGCGTGGTTTTGCTGGATGGCAAGACCGTTAGCCGACCAGGACCCGACAAGATGGTGGTGTTTCAAAATTACTCGCTGCTGCCTTGGTTGACAGTACGAGAAAATATCGCCCTAGCCGTGAATCAAGTGTTATCTCATTTATCGGTTCCAGAACGACGTGAGGTGATCGAACACCATATTGATTTGGTGGGCTTGCAACACGCTGCCGATAAGCCGCCGAGTCAACTATCCGGTGGGATGAAACAACGAGTGGCGATCGCTCGTGCTTTGGCAATCCGTCCCAAACTATTACTGCTAGATGAACCTTTTGGCGCACTGGATGCCCTAACTCGCGGCAATTTGCAAGAACGTCTGATGCAAATTTGCGATGAAAGCAAGGTAACAGCGGTAATGGTGACTCACGATGTCGATGAGGCATTATTACTCAGCGATCGCGTAGTCATGTTGACGAATGGTCCTGAGTCAAAAATCGGACAAATCCTGGAGGTCGATATTCCTCGTCCTCGCAAACGATTAGAAGTGATCAATCATCCTAGCTACTACTCAATGCGGAGTGAGATTATCTATTTTCTCAACCAGCAAAAGCGAATCAAAAAACTGCGAGCGCGCAAAACAGGAGCGATCGCCCGTCACGGGTTAGAGAAAGTCAACCTAGAAATCGGCTTCGTTCCCCTCACCGCTTGCGCCCCTCTCGCCGTTGCCAAAGAGAAAGGCTTTTTTGCCCATCATGGTTTAGATGAAGTCAACTTAGTGCGCGAGCCGAGTTGGCGCGGCATTCAAGATGGGATTGCCGGAAATTATCTAGATGCCGCTCAAATGCCCTCTGGGATGCCAATCTGGTTAACCTTGGGAGGAATGGATGGGCGATCGTTGCCAACCGTTAGCGCCTTGACCCTCACCCGCAATGGGAATGCCGTCAGCCTCGACAAACGCTTCTATGATCAGGGAATCCATACTCTACCCGACCTGAAACGGATGTTGCTCGACACTCAAGCGAAACAGCACGTGTTTGGGGTCGTTCATCCAGCCTCTATGCATAACCTATTGTTGCGCTATTGGCTAGCAGCCGGAGGAATTGACCCCGATCGCGATGTTCAACTCGATACGATTCCTCCCGCTCAAATGATTTCTAACTTGCAAGCGGGTAACATCGATGGCTTCTGTGTTGGCGAACCCTGGAATGTTCGTGCCGCCGTTGAAGGAATTGGCTACACGATCGCGACCGATCTGGAAGTGTGGGATGGGCACCCCGGTAAGGTTTTGGGTGTACGAGAGGAATGGGCATTGGCTTATCCCAACACGCACATCGCCTTAGTAAAAGCACTCTTAGAGGCTTGTCGATATTGCACCGATGAGGCAAACCATGAAGAAATTCGTGAGATCTTATCTCGTCGCGAATATCTGGGAACTGACCTGCAATACATCTACTTGGGCGACCCCAATTCTCAAATATGCAGTCTGCATCCTTCGCCTAAAGAGTACGCGCATCATCAATTCTATGGTCAAGGTGTGAATCGTCCTAGCCGGACTGAGCATCTGTGGATGATGACGCAAATGGCGCGTTGGGGCGATGTTCCGTTTCCTCGCAATTGGGTCGAGATTTTAGAGCGAGTGTGTCGAGTGAGCGCTTTTAGTACGGCTGCACGGGAGTTAGGCTTGTCTGAGATTACTTATAGTCGAGGTCCGATTCAGCTATTTGATGGGACGATATTCAATGCAGATGACCCGATCGCTTATCTCAACAACTTGAAGATCAAACACGACATCTACATGGCAGAAGTACCTTTAACGCACTCACTCGTCATCGCATAACAACACAACGATCATTCACTCTTTTTAATGATGCAAACTCTAACCGCTCAATCGACTCATAATTCCCAGTCTAGCCAAGAACCGTTTCTTGTCATTGATAATGTTTCTAAAGTCTATCCCACTCCCAAAGGTGAGTATGTAGTGCTTGAGGGAGTCAATTTAGAAGTTCGAGAAGGCGAATTTGTCTGTGTAATTGGTCATTCGGGCTGTGGCAAATCAACGTTGTTGAATATGGTGGCAGGGTTCTCGCAACCCACCGAGGGACTCGTGACGTTGAAGGGCAAACGGATCACAGAGCCGGGTCCCGATCGCATGATGGTGTTTCAACATTACGGCT
>ENA-OFCE01001424-OFCE01001424.1-metagenomes-genome-assembly--contig:-NODE-1424-length-12210-cov-7.255533_pt1 | contig 12210 bp, 14 predicted proteins | sample MGYA00153388_OFCE01 | MGnify analysis MGYA00153388
CTCCAAGTCTCACCACGATCGGTACTTTGATATAATCCTGCTGAAGTAACGGCAAACACTCGATCGGCATTCACCGGATCGACAACTAGGTTGAAGGGTTCTGCCTTGAGTCCGTTCATCTGAGCTTGGTGCCAGGTCTTACCCCCGTCTGTTGAAACCTGTATTCCCTGGGCACCAGAAGACGGAAAGCCATAGAATACTTTGGGATTGCTGGGTGCGATCGCTAGGGCATGAAAATCAACCCCTGGCATCGAAATTTGCGTCCAGTCCCGCGCTAAATTCTCACTCACCTGAAACCCCAAATTACCACCAGTCTGTGGGTGTCCGCTGGCATAAAAACGCCGAGGATTAGTCGGATCGGCTGTAAATCCCATGTAGTCAGCCCGCTGTTGCTTCGGCTGCATCCACAACCACTTTCCTGTTTCTGTGCGCTGGATTAACCCGTGGTGAGTCGCGAGGTAGATGACGTTAGGATTGGTGGGATTGACAGCCAGCCCGTGGGTGTGATTGCCAGTTTGCCATTTAACCGCAGGGTATAAGGTAATATTTGCCGCCAACTCGGAGGGATTTGGAGTTAAATTTACCGTTTGACTGGTTGGAGTGGCACGACCGAAGAATGCCCCCAATCCTCCACCGAGAGCTAGTGCAACGACAATAGGCACACCACAACATGCCACCATTGCAATGCCCATCCATTTCATCATCCTATCTCGATCGTCTGGATCGCTCATGCTCATAATTTTCTCTACGGATATCGGGTTATTTACTTACTTACCACGGATATAACCCGATCGAGAAAACTGAGATGGTAAATTATTTGGCTGCTGCTGTGTTTGAACTGGTTGTTGTGTCACTGGCTGCTGTGGTTTCATGCAACTTTTCTGTTGAGCAGAAGCCGCTTCTATTGAGATTGTTGCTAAAGTAGCAAATGCAATTACAGAACCGATTGCTAGTTTAATTTGAGTTGACATAATTACCTCTGAATAACTTTCTAAGTTGTTACTTTTATTGTAAAGTCTCTACTGGACTGTAGAGTCAAGAGCTAATTTAAAATAGAAGTAAAATAGGCGCAAAGCATTGCTGCTAGGGATTTTTGTCGAAATAGGACAAGCGTAATTATTGTAATTTTTAAAACTAATTGCTTGATTTCATCTTAATTTCATCTAGATATGTTAATGGAAGATTGAGGCTTTGAACATCTGAAATATAATCAAGAAATATAGAAGTCTATGCCTATAGGCTGATTTATTCACTCCAGATTATCGGTAAAGATTATAACAACGAACATCAAAATGTTTATAGACGTTTTTTTAGGAGTAATCTGATGACTACTACTCAATCTCGTAACTCTCAACTCGAAGCTTGTATCGAAGCTTGCCTTAAATGCCTGCAAGACTGTGAATTTTGCGCCACTGCCTGTCTGGATAGTGACATGGTGCAGATAATGGCTGCTTGCATCAAAGCCTGCCGCGATTGTGCCGATCTTTGCGCTCTTTGTGCCCGATTTATGAGTCGCACTTCCGACCTACATCTGCAACTGTGCACTGTTTGTGCCGATGCTTGCGATCAGTGTGCTACTGAATGTGCCCAGCACGACCATGAGCATTGCCGTCGCTGTGCCGAATCTTGTCGTCGCTGTGCCGAATCTTGCCGTCAAATGTCGATGGCAATGGCTTAGTTAAGACTTGCTTATCTAAAGTTTATTCATCCCGTTCAACTCTCTAGTGAATTAGAGAGTTGAGCGTCAACAAAATATCTAAAAATTATGACTGAGCATCACAACCAAGCTAAATCCTCCATCGTTGGCAACGCCTCTCCCGTGGAGAATCGCAGAATAATGGCAAATCCAGCAGCAGTTCCACCAAGAATATGGGCAGGATTCGCGATCGCTGCCATCTTTTTAAGCAGTGGATTAGCGGCATGTTCCAATCGCACAGCGCAATCGCCGTCAACAACAGAAACTACGACCACGACCATGACCAGTCCAGCCGTAAGTTCATCTCCCGAATTATCGCAATCGCCATCAACAACAGAAACTACGACTACGACCAGTCCAGCCATGAATTCATCTCCCAGCTCATCTAGTCAAACTATCTCCGATCGAGATTTTCTGACGATGATGACTGCCCATCATAAGCAAGCACTTGAGATGGCGAATCTAGCCCTAACCCGTGCGAAGCGTCCTGAAATCAAACAACTCGCTCAATCGATTATCAAAGACCAAAAGAGCGAGATTCAAACAATGGCAACTTTGTATAAAACTGCCTATGGTACCGAAATTCCATCGATGACAATGGGTGGTGGCATGAATAGCATGAATGGCATGAATGGCATAAAAATGGATATGAATACTCTCAAAAATGCCGCCAATTTCGATAAAGAATTTCTGCGTCAAATGAGTGCCCATCACCAGATGGCAACCCAAATGAGTCAGATGATCTTACAGACGACTAAATTACCAGAAATTCGGACATTAGCTCAATCGATCGTCAAAGCTCAAACCGCTGAGATCGGACAGATGCAGAAATGGTACCAAACTTGGTATAAGTCTAATCTATAGATTAACTATTTAGTCAATACACACTCTAATCACCTACAAAATAAATATTTAATACCATGAAACTCCAATTTAAAGTTCCCGAAATGACCTGTAGTAGTTGTGTGAGTAACATTACTAGAGCAATTAAAACAGTCGATGCTAATGCAACAGTTCAGGGCGATCCACAAACCAAAATTGTATTGGTAGAAACTAAGTCACCCGAACCAGAAATTAAAGCAGCACTTGCCCAGGCTGGCTATCCTGCTAGTTAACTAGCTAGAGTGAGGGTTTATGTCTAGGCGAAGTATCCAAATTCTAGCGGCTCCAGAGACGAACTTATTTCTTTTTGCCTTTTTGCTCAATTTTGTTTATGAAGTTTGGCAAGCTCCCTATTACGAGTTTTATGGCAGTCCATCTTTAGCCGCCAAAATTAATGACTTGACTCACTGTACCTTCGGTGACGGGGTAATTATTTTAGTTAGTAGTTGGGTTGTGAGCGTGCTGGTGCGTTCGCGGGATTGGGTGCTTTATCCAACCTTGAAATCAACGGTTTTGTTTACCAGTATCGGGTTGCTATACACTCTGGCGATCGAAACTTATCGAGTCAATATTTCTAAGGCTTACGGAGTGCCAGTACTGGCAATACCTATGCTGGGGATGAGTGTCCTCGCGCTGATTCAGTGGATTGTGTTACCACCATTTATCCTTTATCTAGCTCGTCGCCATATGCTGGGTTTTGCCAAATATCCGAGATGAAAATAATCTATAGGAGAATTCAGCTATGAGACACGAACGCCATCAGGAACAGCAAAACCGACCTCATCTAGGTCACGTTGACCACCAGCACGATCCGTCTCAACATTTCAGTCCCGAACCAGGACATGACAAACACGCTGGACACAGCCCAGTGATGTTCCAGCGACGCTTCTTTATTTGTCTCTTGCTAACGGTGCCAGTGCTGTATCTCTCGCCGATGTTTCAGATGTGGTTCAATTACCAAGCGATTCAGTTTGCTGGAGTGGCTTGGGTTACGCCCATTCTGGCAACGGTTATTTATTGGTATGGGGGCTGGGTGTTTCTGCACGGAGCTTGGGCTGAACTCCATAGTAAAATTGGCATGATGACGCTGGTTGCGTTAGCCATCACCGTATCCTATGTGTACAGTGTGGCAGTGTCTTTTGGATTACCAGGCGATTCCTTTTACATGGAATTGGTAACTTTAGTCGATATCATGCTGCTCGGTCACTGGATCGAAATGACTTCTGTACAAGGAGCCAGCCGCGCTTTAGAGCATCTTGCTAAGTTGGTACCTGCGGTGGCTCATCAGCAAGTAAATGGGCGGATTGAAGATGTCCAGGTGAGTGCGTTAGCTGAGGGCGATCGCATTCTGATTCGTCCTGGCGAACAAGTCCCGATCGATGGGGAAGTCATTGAGGGTACGTCTAGTGTCAACGAAGCCTTCCTCACTGGCGAATCGCGTCCAGTCGTCAAGAAAGCTAGCGATGAAGTAGTCGCAGGGGCAGTCAACGGCGAAGGTGCGTTAACAATTAAAGTGATTCGGACTGGGGATAAAACAACTCTGAGCCAAATTATGCGGCTGGTGGCGGAGGCTCAGGCATCTAAAAGCCAATATCAAACCCTAGCAGATCGACTGGCTTACTGGCTGACTCTGATTGCGATCGGGGTATCTACGCTGACGTTTATTGTGTGGCTGTCGATTGGTACGGGTGGTCTAACATTTGCCATCAATCGGGCGGTGACGGTGTTAGTGATTACCTGTCCTCATGCACTGGGTTTAGCAATTCCCTTGGTCACGATTAATGCCACGGCGATGGCGGCTAAGAACGGGATTTTGGTGCGAAACCGCGAGGCGTTTGAACGAGCGCGAGGGGTTAAAACGATCGCCTTTGATAAGACAGGGACATTGACAGAAGGCAAGTTCGGAGTCAAGAAAATTTATACTGAGGGCATTGATGAACCGCAAGCTTTAACCATTGCCGCCTCACTAGAATCCTTATCAGAACATCCGCTCGGACAATCGATCGTTATCGAAGCTAATCATCGCCAAAGTCAGCTTGCCAAGGCGAGTGACTTCAAAGCTGTTCCAGGACAGGGCATTGAAGGGAGCGTGAATGGTCAGCGTTATCGAGTCGGCAGACCAGAATGGGTACAGGAATTGAAATTGCAGTTTCCGCCAGCATTGCGATCGGGATTACAAGCAAGTGAATCGCGGGGTGAAAGCGCGATCGTCTTGATGGACGACAAGCAAGTATTGGCGATCTTTGGGTTAGCAGACCAGATCCGCTCATCAGCACGAGCAGCGGTAGCCAAATTACAGCAAATGGGCGTGCAAGTGGTGATGATTACAGGTGATGCCGAAGCAGTGGCAAAAACCGTTGCTGAGGATTTGAAGATCGATCGCTATTACGCTCGTGTCTTACCACAAGACAAAGCTGCGCTGATTCATCGGCTCAAAGCCGAACAACCGATCGCTTTTGTCGGCGATGGGATCAATGATGCACCTGCTTTAACTGAGGCAGATTTAGGACTGGCGATCGGTGCTGGAACTAATGTGGCGATTCTCTTTACAGAGAGGCTACGCCAACGAATCTGCCGATTTGGTGCTGGTTAAAAGCGATCCGCTCGATGCTACCTACGCGCTGAAACTCGCCAAAGCGACCTACAGCAAAATGACTCAGAACCTGTTTTGGGCGACTGGATACAACATCATCGGTATTCCTTTAGCAGCAGGCATAGCGGCTCCCTTCGGCATTTTATTAACGCCAGCGATCGGCGCAATCTTGATGAGCGTTTCGACAGTAGTTGTTTCGATTAATGCCATGTTGCTGCGCCGCGTTAAATTAACCGATTGAGGCTTCGATCTCAAATCACTTTTCAGACATCTATAAAAATGCGACCTATATGTCAATTAAAGCCACTCACCAATATCCCCTTACTCGCCGAAACTTCATGCAAGGGAGTGGCTTTGTCGGAGGACTGCTGCTCAGTAGCGGAATGCACAGCTTGTTATCGAGTTGTTCGCCCCAACGTTCTACTACTACGAAGACACCCGAACAGAACACCGTAGCCCGCACCCCAAATCCAAAATTCATTCCCGATCTGGAAATTAATCTCCAGGCTGCACCGAAAACGGTGCAAATCCTGGGTGGACAACCGACCCAAGTTTGGTCGTATGCAGCAACCCTAGTTAAAGGCGATCCAACTAGCCTGACTGCCATTCCCGATAGTTATTTAGGCCCGATTATTCGCGTCCAAACAGGTCAGCGCGTGCGAGTCAACTTTCAAAATAACTTGCCACAGGGACAATCCACGATCGTGCATTGGCATGGTTTAATTTTGCCAGAAGACATGGATGGACATCCTCGCTTTGCGATCGATCCTGGACAAACCTATGTCTATGAGTTTGAGGTCATCAATCGGGCAGGGATGAACTGGTTTCATCCTCATCCAGATATGCTGACAGGGCAACAAGCCTATGCTGGCTTGGCGGGGCTGTTTATCGTGACAGATCCAGAAGAAGCAGCCCTCAAGCTACCAGCAGGTGCTTATGAAGTGCCGATCGTTCTTCAAGATCGTACCTTAGACACCAATAATCAACTCCTCTATCTGGGCAGTAAAATCGGTACCCCACGCAATAGCGGCATGGGTGGTATGGATGGGATGAATAACTCAGATCGATCTGGTAATGGCATGGGTGACATGAGCAGCATGATGGGCTTTCTGGGTCAACAGATATTCGTCAATGGTAAACCTGACTTCACCCTGGCTGCGGCAACGCGAGTCTACCGCCTCCGCATTCTTAATGGTTCTAATTCACGCATCTATAAGCTGGGGTGGAGCAATGGCAATCCATTAACTGTTATCGGTACCGATGGGAGTTTACTAACTCAGCCTGTCGAGCGAAAGTACGTGATGCTGGCTCCAGGGGAACGGGTCGATGTTTGGGCAGATTTTAGTAAGTTAAAAGTTGGGACAGAATTAGCTCTCAATAGTCTGGTATTTTCAGGAGCCGAGAATGTCGGCGGTAGCAGCATGGGCGGAATGATGGGATCTGGTAATGCCCCTGAGCTTGGGGCAGCGATGAAGCTATTCAACATTAAGATCGATCGCTCGGAAACAGAAACTTTACGACTCCCCAGCAAACTAGCCACCTTACCGCTATTACGCCCAGCAGATGCCACTAATGCTGCCCAGCCGCGTCCGGTTGAGCTTGCGCTCCAAGGGATGAAATGGACGATTAATGGGCAGCTTTTTGAAATGAATGCCGCAACGCCCCAGGAAACCGTCAAACTAAATTCGATCGAGCAGTGGGAGATTATCAACAAACTCAACCCTGGAGCCATGATGGATGCGAAAGGCATGGCGCACCCCATCCATTTTCACGGGGTGAAATTTCAAGTGATTAGTCGCCAAGTGTTGCCAGAACTTGCCGCAGGCTGGCAAACGGTCAAGGATGGCTATGTGGATGAAGGCTTCAAGGATACTGTGATGGTGATGCCAGGTGAGCGAGTCAAGCTGCTGATGAAATTCGAGAAATATAGCGGTTTATTCGCCTACCATTGCCACACCTTGGAGCACGAAGACGCTGGCATGATGAGGAATTATCGAGTTAATGGATGAAAATTAAATCTACATCAATTTAGGAGATTTTTAGATGGTTAGTCAAATTTCCAAACTTAGTACCGAAACACTCAATCTATCTACTCCCCAGGGTTTACTATCGACGCTGCAAGCACTACGCCAGACCGTCGAAAGCGAAGGCAAAGCCACCTTTGACAATTGGAACCCGCACATTCAGCGGACGGCGTTTATCGATAGTGCTGTGAATTTAGCTGAATATCTAGCTTTGCGTCGGCACGATCTCCGCCCACTTCAAACTGCACTAATGCCTTGGGGATTATCCTCATTAGGTCGGATTGAAGGACGGGTGATGCCCAATCTCGATGCGGTAATTGCCACTTTAGAAGTCATCTGTGGCTCTAAATCCGATCGACATTTCCAGCGTCCACCTGTTGAATTCTTCTTTGAGGGCGATCGATTACTACAGCAGCACACGGAAGAACTATTCGGTGAGTCCTCGCCCCACCGTCGAGTCAGAATTATGGTCACACTGGATACTGAAGCCGCCACCAACTATGAGCTGGTGCGAAGTTTTATCCAACGCGGCGCAAACTGTATGCGGATTAATTGCGCCCACGATACTCCCGAAATCTGGCAAGGTGCGATTCTCGTTCCGAGAGGCTACGCCAACGATAATATCCGCCGCGCCGAACGAGAAACAGGCACGCCATGTAAAATCATGATGGATTTAGGCGGCCCCAAAATTCGCACTGGGGCTGTACTTGCGCCACATCATAAGAAGCGGGTATTTATAGGCGATCGCATTGTACTGTCGCGGCGCGAACCCGAAAGTGCATCAGATCCGGCTAAATCGACCCATGTAGAGCATTTCCAGACTAGCTGTACGGTTCCCAGTATTCTCGATTTATTAGCTGTTGACACCCCTGTATCCATCGACGACGGCAAGATTCAGGCTCGTGTAGTCGATACCCAATATTCGATCGCCCACGAACAGCCAGGACTATTATTAGAAGTGATTAATACTAGTCCCAAAGGAGTCAAACTCAAACCTGAAAAGGGGATGAATTTCCCAGATACAGTTTTAGATCTGAGTCCACTCACCGAACAAGATTTAACCGACCTAGATTTTGTCGCGGTTCATGCGGATATTGTCGGTTACTCATTTGTCCAACGACCTGCCGATATTGAATTACTACAACAAGAGTTGAATAAACGTTGTGAACACCGCCTGTCCCCACCTGCGATCGTTGCCAAGATTGAAACCGCAATTGCCGTTACCAATCTGCCTGAATTAATCGTCTATGCCGCCGGAAAAGGATCTTTTGGGGTAATGATTGCCAGGGGCGATTTAGCCGTTCAAATTGGCTATCAGCGTCTCACCGAGATCCAAGAAGAAATGCTGTGGATTTGTGAAGCAGCACATATTCCGGTAATTTGGGCAACCCAAGTATTAGAGAATTTGGTCAAAGATGGCATCCCTTCGCGGGGCGAAATGAGCGATGTCGCCATGTCCGAACGGGCTGAGTGTGTGATGTTAAATAAAGGGCCATTTATTGCCGAAGCGATCGGTATTTTAGATGACGTGCTGACGCGGATGGAAGCCCATCAATTGAAAAAAACGCCCCAATTGCGGGCACTCCATTCATGGTGATTTCATCATCGTAAAAACTAGCCGAGCGGGACATTACAAACATTAATTGTTTTTACTACATAGTAATTCAATAGCATTATCAACAAGTCTTGCAAATTCAATGTTTGAAAGAAATATTATGAGTAATATAATTAACAGCTCTACAAAGCAACTCGATAAAAATTTAGAAGCAGCCGAGCCGACTACTGATATAAATACTCGAACTAATATTAAAACATCCAAAGTCGAAACCCTTGCCAAACTTTATCTAGACAGTGAACCTGCCCAAATTTCCGATGCAACGCTTGCAGAACTGTGTGAATGGCTGTGGGTTGAGTTTCAGAGTACTCCACTCAATCTAGAATTCTCATGGTACGAGCGTTATAACAATGCCGCTGAGATGTTTGCCGATATTAAGCAAAGTCATCTGTGGGTGTCTGCCGAAAATTACGATACAACTTTGGGACTTAATCCCATTTACAACTTTATCTTTCAAGCAGTGCATGATGATGACCATTATCTTACCAATAGTGATTTTAGTCTAGAAGGTGAAATCGCAACTTATAATGCCACCGCCAAACGTGCGCCAAGTTTAGCTGTCCAAAAAATCATCTATTCTCAAAGTGTCCTCAGATCTGCTGCCTACATATTTTTGGGACATGCACCGATCTCCAAAATTGTCTTTGCATAATTTATGACGTTTATGCCATGAGTGTCTTTATGCGGATCGATCTCTCCCCACTAACGGAATAATCCCATGACTGAAATGATAATGTCCTCGAAGACTGCTGCAATTCACTGGGCAGATGTGATTGAATATCCCCAGACTGGAGTTAAGAGCAAGATTTTATTAGAAGATGCTAACTGTCGATATATGCTGATGTTGATAGGGGTGGGAATGCAGATCGACGAACATACTAATCCGCGTAATGCTACTGTTAATGTAATTGAAGGACAAGGTGTATTCACGCTGGAAGGTAAAGAGCTTGTTTTGGAAGCTGGAGTCTTTATTTTCATACCTGCTACCGCACATCATGCCATCACAGCGGAGACAAATCTTGCATTTTATTAACACTTTCCGAACGAGTTATTAACTCTTAAAATCAACCTATGATGGTGGGTGCATAGCACTTGATTTATGGTAATTATTTCAAACAACAATCCAAATTATGAAAGTTGCTATTTTTAGTACCAAGTCATACGATCGCCAATTTTTTACAGCCGCTAATTCACAACATCAACATCAACTGACATTTCTAGAACCTAAGCTCGATCGACACACCGCCATCCTGGCTAAAGATGCCACCGCTGTTTGTATCTTTGTCAATGATGAAGTCGATAAAGACACACTCAAGGCTCTCGCTAGCCATCGTGTTAGCCTAATTGCTTTGCGCTGTGCCGGATATAACAATGTCGATGTGGAGACAGCCAAAAATCTGGGCATCAAATTAGTGCGAGTTCCCGCCTATTCCCCCTATGCCGTCGCCGAACATACCGTGGGATTAATCCTGACACTCAATCGCAAATTACATCGAGCCTATAACCGCGTCCGCGAAGGCAATTTTTCACTCGAAGGATTGCTGGGATTCGATTTACATGGACGCACGATCGGGATTATTGGTACGGGCAAAATTGGCACAGTCACCGCTCAAATTATGACAGGGTTTGGTTGCAAAGTTATCGCCTACGATCCCTACCGCAATCCCCAATGTGAGGCGATCGGAGTCCAATACATGGAGCTATCCCAACTGTTTTCTCAGTCAGATATTATTACTCTTCATTGTCCATTAAATCCAGAAAATCATCACTTAATTAACAAAGAGGCGATCGCGCAAATGAAGCCCCATGTAATGCTAATTAATACCAGTAGGGGAGCATTAGTCGATACAGATGCAATTATTACTGCACTCAAATTATCCCAAGTTGGCGGATTAGGATTAGATGTTTACGAACAAGAGTCAGCACTATTTTTTGAAGATCGATCCGATCGGATTATGCAAGATGATACATTTGCTCGATTGATGACTTTTCCTAACGTGATAATTACCGGACATCAGGCATTTTTTACTGAAGATGCGATGCGGGCGATCGCTGAAGTGACATTAGCAAATATCACGCAAATAGAACTATCTCAGACCTGTGAAAATGAAATTTAGATTTAGGAATTAACTTAAAATGACACTCAAAATCGGTATTAACGGCTTCGGGCGAATCGGACGGCTAGTAGCGCGGATTGCCATCAAGCATCCTGAATTAGAATTAGTCGGTGTGAATGACCTCGTTCCCGCCGATAACCTTGCCTACTTGTTCAAATACGACTCCACCCACGGCACATATCAAGGCACGGTTGCAGCCCAGCCTGACGGCATCTCGATCGACAATAGCTTTGTATCCTGTCTGGCGATTAAACCCACATTCCGCACTTCAACTTTTACGACACATACTAGTCACGAAGACTCGACAGTTTGACGATACTACCGATCGTAACTCACTGATTGCCGTGACGCAAAATTAGGCTTTTTTGATGCTACTTTTCCGAAGTGCGGAATGTGGGTTGTATCATCCAATTTTTGAGTACAAACCACCAATTCTCAATTGGATTAAAATCAGGAGAGTAAGGGGGCAGATACAACAATTCACATCCAAACTGTAGTATTAAATCCTAGATTGCTTGAGATTTGTGAAATCTAGCATTATCAATAACTATGATGTCTCCTGGATTTAATTTTGGGAGTAGACATTTTTCTAGCCACATTTCAAATAAATCGAGGGTTTCATGTGCCTGTAAATGTCATTGGTGCAAATATTTCTTTCTCTTTAAGTGCTGCAATCCAACTGACTCTCTCCGTTCGTCTCCCCGATCTTAAAGCCTCAAATCTCTGTCCAATTTCACAGTATCCGTAAGGATAATCGTCGAGGGTTGTCAATCCCTTCCTCATCTACATAGACAATTTGTGCTCTGGGTTTAGCTTTTAACTTTTCTTGAAACTCTTGACGTTTTATTTCATCTCTTTCTCGATATCCATAACTCTTTTTTTTCGACTCACTCCAATTTTTTACATAGCATCACTTATGTTTTGTTGTGTGACTCCTTCTCCCCATAACTTGGCTATTTCAATTTGCGTTTTTCCTCCATGTTGTTTGATAAAGTCTCTGAATCTTTCCCAATCACTAATCTTTGTTTTTGGCTTGGCGACCGTCACCTTCGATCGGCAGCTTCCGGTTTCTGCTTGACGCGCTAACCATAGATTTAGAGTATTTCGACTGATGTTAAACATCCGACTTATATTTGTCTTACCCTCCCCTCTATCTACTGCTCCTATTACTTTTTGGCGAAGATCTTTACTGTAAGGGGCTGGCATCCTGATTTCGATCGCTAATGTTTGCTACTATTATACGTCCTAATGAAAGCTCGTACTGCTATAGAGTCAACTGAAAA
>ENA-OFCE01001426-OFCE01001426.1-metagenomes-genome-assembly--contig:-NODE-1426-length-12173-cov-7.291962_pt1 | contig 12173 bp, 12 predicted proteins | sample MGYA00153388_OFCE01 | MGnify analysis MGYA00153388
TGGGCGCAGAACCGACACATAGACCACTGCTCTAGTTCGGCTGTGGGGGTCGCTAGTTCGCACTCTGGGCAAGGATCGTCTTGAGTGCGCTGTTGGGGCTGGTATGCCCAAGGGGTGGCAATTGGTGTGGGATCTGGTGGGATTACGATCTTCACCTCTGGTTTGGGTGGCTGAGGGTCTACCCGCTGTACGATGTTAGCTATCGATTCGTTCGGACGATTGATGGTGACGTTGGCTGGGTACGGGGTAGTCTGGGGGAAGATCGTTCTCAGTTGTTGCATTTGGGCACTATTGGGATCTAGCATCTGCTGTCCGGTGAAGGTCAACCAGTGGCTATTGATCCCTCGCTCTTTGATGTTTTTGATGGATTTAACCGCCCATGCCCACGGATTTTTAATTGTTTTGTCTATTTTGGCAACGATGAATAGATATCCTAAGAATTTATGGAATTCTTCGGCGGTATTCCAGGGTACGCCGATTTGATTGGGATTGTATTGGACGAAGTACATCGGTGAGATCCGTGGATCTTGGCATGGCAGCAGCGGGAGATCTTCGGTGGGTAAGTTTGTCTCAATCTCTGGTTCGGTTTGGCTGGCAGTAGTTGTGGTGGCGGTGATGGTGGTCTGAATTGGGGTTGAGGTTGAGCCATTGGGGTCAACGGCGGGTTCGGCATCGACTATTCCTGCTTTTCTCCCAATGTTCAGGACAATCGCTGCTACCGCGATGATTTTTGACAGTGCTCCTGCCAGTACCGCGAATTTACCTGGGGTTTGACCTGTAGTAACAATACTCTCGGTGTGTTGAGATGGGGTGGGAGTTTTGTCGTTTACCGTAGTTTTGTAATCTGGGCGAGGGGGGGTGGGGGTGTTAGTATTTGGCGGATTAGCAATGGCGGAACATATCATAGGCGTTTTAGCCTGGGGGAAACCTTTGCCTGTCTCGGTTTGACTGTTTAAACTGCTGTGATTTTGGTGTTCGAGACAATCGCTGTTCTCGTCTGTCTGTCTCGGTTCTGGCTCTTTTTCTGAGTTTTTACTTAGGGTGGGGGAAATGTCCCAATATTTGGGGTTCCAAATGGTTTTGTATTTTGTTAGAGTACTATTACTACACGCTCGGTCGAATAGTTTCTGCATCTGTTCGCGGATCGTTTTTTCCCATTCGCCGATTTTTAGCTCTGGGGCAAATTTGTGCAGGACGCTCCGTACTGCGATTGTGAGCTGCTGGATGACTGTCTCTGCTCTTTTTTGGTTCTCTGGGTTGGGTTGTCGTTGTTTTTTCTCGACTAACTTGGGATCTCCAAATGGAAATGGTTGGGAGCGAACTGGCTGCGATCTATATGGGGTATAATATTTGGTGCGGTTGTTGGTCTTAATCCACGATTTAATGATTTTCTCGATTTCGTGTTTGTGTTGGCAATATTGCCAGTAGCCTGGGGCGTTGGTGATGAGTTGGTACATCCATTTGTATAGTTCTTCTCCTTCGAGTTGGAGGAAGACTACGGCTTTGGCGAGGAATTTGGGCAGGAGGTTATATGTTTGTCCTATACTCGTCCAGCCGATCTCTACTTGTTTATCTAGGGCTATTTCCCATCCTCTGGCTTTTTTTGTCTGTTGTTCTGTGGGTCGATATTTGAATTGGTTTTTCTGCTGTTTATATTTTTCGTAGAGTTTTGGCAGTTGTTTGTCGAGGAGGTCTACATCCTGACTTTGCGCTGCCATTTCCCATTGGTCTAGGAATACGGCTAGTTGCGCTGCTGTGGTGTGGAGGATTGGCTGTGGGTTCAGTCCGTCGTCTTCTAGCAGGTATGAGCCACTTGCTGGTTGGAGGGGCAGTCTATGCCGTTTGTAATGGCTGTATTCTTCGCCTTCTTTACTGGCGTATGTTTTGCAGTTGGGGAAGGTTTCGGTCTTTCCATTCCCTGGTGTGAATCCTGCGTCGATTAAGGTGATTTGGACGGCTGCTGCGACGTGATAGGTTGGGTAGTGTTTGGGTAGGGGGATGTAAATATGGATTCCCTGGCTAAAGCTACTTTGCAGGACTATGTACCGGACGATCCCAATCTTTTCTAAGGATCTGAGTAGTTGTGTAAATAGTTCGCTGTTGTAATGCGGATGTACTGGACTTTGGTAGTCTATGTCTAGCAGTAAATAGTTTGTGGTGCCGCCAAATCCTACGCCGATTAATTCTCTGGGGTCGGTGTATAACCGGATCAGCTCTCCTGTTGATAGTGGATATGCTGTGTTGGTTGTCCAGTTGGGTTTGGGTTGGTTTGCTGCTGTGATGAACCCAAAGTCGTTGTGGTAGAACAGTTGGGCGTATTTAACGATGTTGTCTGAAGCTGGGGTTTTTGGTGATAATTTCATTTTGGTTTCTCCTCTCGCTGGAGTCACCTTCATCAATCCTGAATCACGAACCCTCGGTACAGTGTAGTTTTTTTGACTACACTGTAGTGAGGGGTTCATTATACACTTAAAGTTGTGTATAATAACAATACTGACTCTGCTAAAGAAAGTATTTCGTGTTACAGAAGTTTGATTTCTGGTAACGCAACAAGGTCGTAGTGGGCTGCAATAGATCCTCTCTCGCATACGCGGGTGAGGTTTCTTAGTATCTGTAGGTAATACTAAGATAATGTACGTTTGAACTTATATTACTACGTTTTTTCGGTGGGCATTAGAAAGTTTATCAGATCGTCGTCTTGATTCAACACGTAAATGGAACTCTCTGCCTGCACTCGCAGGACTCTAGCCCGACCAAAATCCACAAATAGAGCTGGATCGTTATTGGGATCGACTTTGGTTTCGCCAGTCAGCACGATTGCCTTAATCGTTATTTTATTCAGCTCAGTGTTAGATAATCCTTTAAGCGGATTCTTTTCTTTCTTCAATGCTAGTGACATCCGATTTAATTTAGAGCTTAATTTAATTAATTCAGGATCTCTAGTAATTCTTTTTCCCCCTTTCTTACGATTAGAAATAAAAAAGTGTTGACGGTCTTCTCGCCACTTGACAAACGCAGTTCCTTTGGATTTTAACATGAATGCAAAAATCCTCCGATCTGGAAATTTAACGAGTAGGTCGATAATTCCTTCATCAGTTTTGACACGAGGGGTAATCGTAATGTTCCGCTCGCCAAAATGTCCTAATAGCATTTCTGTCACAGCAGCTAATCGACTAACAGCAAGGTGGAATTCAAGTGCTGCCGCCGTTGCACCTGCTCCAAACAGGGTGATTAGCGGAAAAGGTACAAATACAGAGCCAACAGAAACTGCTCCTGAAAATTTGAGAATATCCTCCCACATAACTTGTTGACTTTTCAACTGTTTTAGTGCTTCTTTATTTTGGAGATAGCCTTCCTGTCCTGTCTGAATTAGAGATTCTTTCGAGGAAAACTCACTTACTAAATTAAAAAAATTAAATGAATCAATATCGGTCATTGGACTCTCAAGTAAATCAAGTCTTGTTGTAAATAAAATTCAGATTTGGAGCGGATAGCAGTTAGTTTAACGCTATGGTTTGAACCGAAATCAGGCGATAACTTCACCACTATTTCTAAATCTCGACCCAAAATTCAGGTACTTAAACAGACGTTCTATTGATATTTTAACCTGATGGCAAGGGGTCGGGACTGAGTTTAATCCCCAACTTCAAAGCCGGATTCGTCAACCATTTATCACCCACATGTGTATAAATTGCCGTCGTGCGTGGGTCGGCATGACCTAACAGATCTTGGACTTCCCGCAGCGATGCCCCATTTTGCAGGGCTAATGTCCCCGCCGTATGCCGGAGACTATGAGCGGAACGCGTTTGACCGTTCCCTGATTTGAGATTGAGTCGAATCAGGTATGAATCGACAATATACCGAATTCCCCGCAGCGACAGTCGGCACTCACCCCGTTCGGGACGGCGCAGATTGACAAACAAGGGGCCATTCAATTCTAAAGAATATCCGGCAGTTTGGCGACATGTGAGATATTCGGCTAGTAACTCTGCCAGTTCGGGGAGCAAGGGAATCGTCCGTCGTCGCTTTTTACTGGCTACGCTCAAGCCCACACCCGCCCCTGTGCGGATGATATTTCCCAAGTTGCACAGGTGCAATTCGCGGGTACGCGCTCCTTCTAATGCCATAATTCCCAAGAGTAATTGGTCGCGGTGGCGACGGATGGGGACGGGTTGTGTCAGCGGAGCCTGGAGTAAGGCGGTAGTCTCTGCTTGGTCGAAGTAGGTAATCGCTTCGGTCGGGTCGTCATACTGGTGGGGGGGTTTAATTCCCCACACGGGATTAGTATGTAATATTCCGTACTCCATACCTGCGTCATAGAACCGACTAATTGCCGCTAATTTTATCGCGATCGTTTTCGGTTTATGCCCCTGTTGGACGAGGGCATAACGGTAGATTTTAATTGTATCTCGCGTCGCTGATGTCGGTTTGACTCGGCTGGTTTGGCACCAGCGCAGATATTGTTGGACTTGGCACCAGTAGGTGCGAATCGTTTCGGGGCTAGCCGCGCCGTTAGCTACGTCGAACTGGAGGAAGTTAGTAAAGACCCCAATCAGGTTGTCGGCATCGAGGGTAAAGGGGTCGTCAGTGGCGGAGATTTGTGGTTCCAACATTGCAGGGGTGCCTTAACCTTTGCTGATTTTAATCATCACTCTACCAAGCAATCGTTGGGGCTGAAACGTTGCTGTACATTAAGTTCACAATTGTGCCGGAAAAAACATTTAGCGGCAAAAGGAGATTCCGCTCGGGTTATGGCTGTAATATTCTCAGGGCAAAGGTTTAACTCGACCATCAGAGTCAATCAGTCGATGTCCAGATCCCATGTCAAGCTGGAGAGGATAAGTAATCCTCTGCTCATCCCAGAATGTATCTAACCCGCCTTGACACCAATCATCCGTGTGGCGAGAATCGTCAAAACGTCTTACCGATAATAGACCCATAGCCTTCACCGAGGGCTATTTTTTGCGCCAAATCTCAAGTGTAAGCAGCATAGCTCCGAACATTTGGATTTGAGTGTTTGAGAAGAGTAATTAAATGAAGGAGGCTCAAAGATCGCTAACATCGACTCAACTATAGCGATTCGATGTTTTAATGGTTTAATACCTTTATAATTTAAATGTTTAAAGGCTTATTACTCTAATGTCTTTTAGGTATAATAGTTAGATCTAATTAATGGTTAAACGCTTAAAGTGTTTTATACTTAAAGCGTTTAAGCTATCTACCGTTAACACAATGCTCAAAATCGCCGTTTTTAACTTCAAAGGCGGAACGGGGAAAAGTACCAATGCTCTGAATTTGGGTGCAGTTCTCGCCCAGTTTGGGATTAAAACCTTGGCGATCGATCTCGACGGACAACGCACTCTGTCTTTTGGTTTGGGCGTGGAAGGACTCGAACCAACTGCCTATCAATGGCTGACTAGCCTCACCCAAAATACACCAACCGCTACTAATCTCCCCAATCTAGCAGTGTTGCCAGGGGACATTAAGATGTTCCGCTTAGGATCGTCGAATGAGGATATCTTTGCCAGTCCCCTTAAAGGGTTAATACCTTTAAAGTATCAGGTGGTCTTGATGGATTGTCCCCCAGGGCTGGGAGTAGCATCGGTACAAGCGATTTTAAACAGCGATCGGGTATTGGTGCCGACTTTGTGCGAACCTGCCGCCCTCAAGGGATTGTCGGAGGCGATCGAGCTAATTCGCGGCGAGAATCAAAATCTGCCGATCGATGTGCTGCGGAATCGGTATAAGCCGCGTCTAGTCCTCACTCGTGAATCGGACGATCTGTTAATTAGCAGTGCGGAGGACTTAAATTATCGCTTGTTACACACGACTATCCCCGACAATATCCAAGTGGCAGAATCGATCGCGAGTCAACAGCCCGTCATTACCTATGCCAGTAAATCGGCGGGAGCTTTAGCTTACAGAAGTCTTGGTAAGGAATTGATGAAGATTTGGGAGTTAACATCATGAGCCGGATGGGGAAAATGGGCAAACTCAGCGATTTTGGGCAGTCTCCTTCATTACCAACACCACCAGTAAAGCAAGAACCGGAGGAAAAGATCGCGCTTGCAGTGGCAGTAGCGGAGAGTGTGGTCGAATTACCAACGGACACACAGTCAGGGGAAGGTCAGCCAACCGAAATGATGGTTAATGTCAATATTAAAATGTCCCAGAGTCAGCAGGAATGGTTAGCTGCTACAGCTAAAACGGTTCGTCGCAACAATCCTCTGCCAGTGCCAGCCAAGGAGAGAGTTTATCCTCAGCACTTGATTAGTTTGGCGGTGGAATTATTGCAATCTGCGGATGTGGATTGGCAGGAGGTGAAAACGATTTCCGATCTAAGGGAGCGATTAAAGTAAGTTATGGATTGTAGGTTATGAGTAGTTTGAGGAGAGCTGGCTATCGTCGAAAACATTACTCGGCGATAGATAGATTATACTAAAGTAAGAATATCTTACTTTACGCCGATAGGAGGTTAAAGATGCTTGCCAAGCTAACAGCTAAAAATCAGCTTACTTTACCCAAAAGTATTACTAATGAGATCGCGCCAACTGAATACTTTGATATTAAGGTTGAAAATGGGCAAATCATTCTTACGCCAGTCAAAATTCACCGCACTGATGCAGTCCGAACTAAATTAGCAGCTCTAGATCTAAGCGAACAAGATATTCTTGATGCGGTAACTTGGGCACGCTCGCCGCATCGTGAGGTATCATGACGCCAGCTATCCGAGCTGTGATTGATACCAATATTCTTCTTTCCGCACTGGTCTTCAGTAGCGGTACGTTGAGTCGATTCCGTCAGCTCTGGCAAGATGAAGAGTTTAAGCCACTAGTTTCCAAGCCAACCGTGACTGAGCTGATGCGAGTGCTATCTTATCCTAAATTCAAGCTGACCCCGATCGAACGAGAGGATTTACTGGTAGACTATTTACCCTTTTGTGAGACTGTATCGATGCCCAGCGAGTTACCCCAAATTCCACCATGTCGAGATCCTTATGATGAGCCATTTCTACATTTAGCACTTTTTGGGCAAGCTGAATATTTAGTAACCGGAGATCGCGATCTATTAAGTCTTGCAAATGTTTTTGACTGTCCGATTGTCACCGCCACACATTTTTTAGCTCGGTTTTAATCGGACATTATTGCCAGCTTTCCTCAGCTTTCGAGCGGTTTGAGCATACTTTCCGCACGGCATATTAATTTCAATTGATATTCTAGATCTCGCCCCACTTTGTAGTGCTAGAACCCTTGCCAGATTCAAAGTGCATAAACTGCCGATATAAGATATGATTTTGCACGATTAGTATTAATCCAGACTAATCGTACGTGGGTTTATTTAGTAGTCAGTACCGACAATCCTATCTTCAGATCCAGAAAATTGATATCTCAATAAGAAGCCTGTAAAATAACGGGTTCTACCGAACCTGCTATGCTAATTTATCTATAATGCTCCCGTTCTGGCGATCTACAAGATTAGTATTGTAACTCTCGTAATGCTTAACTGGTAAGAATCCTGCAAGTATATTATCATGTTAAATGACAGAAAAATTATCGATCGATATCCTGAATTTTGACGATGGCATCTAAATCACAACTAAAAACTATTAATGAAATCCTCAAAATCGAGGGGATGACCGTCACTGCTTATCAATTAATTACAGAAATTGGCTGTATCATTTATCTGAAAAATCAGCAGTGTTCGATGGTATGTTCTAACTGTGGTCATCTAAGTAATAAGCTTCATCTGCTTGGTGCAACACATGCGGAGGAAACCTCCGCGTGATTGCATCCGCAAAATCACTGGTTAACAGTTAGAGATCTACCATTAGGTGAAAATCCTGTATATTTAAAAATTAATCGCCGCCAATTCAAATGCTTGAATTGCGAAAAGAAATTTAGTGAAGAGTTTAGCTTTGTCAAAAAACGGAGTAGATTTACAAATAGAGTTAAGCAGAAGATAGTTGAAGAAATTCTGTCGAGTGATATTAAAAATGTTGCCAAAAGAAATGGATTGAGTGAGCAAGAGGTAGAAACAATATTGAAAGAAATCGGTGCAGATCTTACCAAAAGAAAGCCAGAGAATCTAAAAAGACTTGGAATTGACGAGATCGCATTAGTCAAAGGACAAAAAAATTATTGTGCAGTCTTAGTAGATTTAGATAATCAGAACGTGCGCGGGAATTATTAGAAGAAGTAATTGGTTGTGGGATTTCTGAGGCAACGCTGTACAATACTAGGCTGCGATGCTATGAACAATTAGCAGCAGTAGAAGCCTATATAAAATCAGGAATTCAAGTTGCGCCAGTAGTTCATTTCGACGAAACAGGGCTACGGGTAAAAAGTAATTTGATGTGGCTACATGTTGCTTGCAATGGCTGGCTAACTGCCTACTTTATCGATCCTAAACGGGGTCAATTGGCGATGGATGCAATTGACATCCTCCCCAATTTTGAGGGAGTCAGTGTTCATGACGGGTTAGCTAGTTATGGTAAATATGACAGCATTCATGCCCTTTGCAATGCCCATCATTTGCGAGAATTACGATTTATTGTCGAACGCTATGAGCAAGATTGGGCAAGTAACATGAGTGCATTGCTAGTAGAAATTAAAACGAATATCGCAATTGCTCAAGCAGCCGGAAAAATCAGCTTAACTCTGGCTCAAATAGCTAATTTTGAGCGACGTTATCAGGAAATAATTGAAGCTGGATTAATTGCGAATCCACCTCCACCTATCGATCCGGATTTACCAACCCGCAAAGGTCGTCGAAAACAGAGTCCACCGAAGAATTTATTAGACCGCCTTCAAATACACCAATCTGCGGTTTTATTATTCATGCACGATTGGAAAGTTCCCTTTGATAATAATCAAGCGGAGCGGGATCTACGCATGATTAAATTAAAACAGAAGATTTCTGGTACTTTCCGCTCACTTGAGGGTGCCCAACAGTTTTGTCGAATTCGTGGTTACATTTCTACTCTTCGTAAACAGGGCATCCAAGTTCTCGATGCGCTCAGACTAGTTTTCATGGAAACTCCATTTTTTCCTAGTCTTCAGCCTGAGTAGTTACGCTAATTGCTGTATTACCATCGTAAAAGCTACAACATCTAAACTATAATTGTGGTATGCTGTCGCTCATACTATTTATGGAGATCCCATAAAACCGTTAAAACCATTGCTGAAAACGATTTTGAGGGCTTGTAAAAAATAGTCTGTTAATTGTGTATTTTTAAAGGAAGATAAGATGAGAAATCTAAATATCGTCATGTTGGGGGGATCTGGTGCAGGAAAAACAGTCTATCTTGCCAGTCTCTTTAAAAAATTAGCAATACAAGGTAATGAAGCACATAATTCATTTTTTCTTACAGTAAATGAGCCAGATCGACGCATATTAAATGATATATTTGCTTCTGTTGTTTCACCATCAAAGCAATGGCCTCCAGGAACACGCAGCATTAAAGATTGGCAATTTAAATGTTGTGTAAGAAACGAAAATGGGAAAATATATGAAGCTTGTTTATTTAACTATATAGACTATGCTGGAGGCATAATTTCAGATGTACTAAATGATGGAGAAGGAAGAGGTAGCCAGATACAACTTGATAAAAAAGTTCAAGAAGCAAGTATACTGCTCTGTCTCTTAGACGGACAGAAAGTTGTTGAATTTATGCAAGATTCTCCTTCTTCTATTGACTGGATTAATAGAGATTTAGTAAATATTTTTCAAGTCATGAGCAGAGCATCAGTCCCAATTCACTTTTTAGTAAGTAAGTGGGATTATGTAGAATCAAATAAATTTTCTTTAAGAGAAATAAGAGATAAATTGCTTGACATTAAAGAATTAAATATGCTTATTAAGAATAAGAAAGATAGAGTCAGAATTATTCCAATAAGCTCTGTGGGAAAAGGTTTCGCAAATTTTGAAACAACATCTGACGGCAATGTGATAATGATAAAAACTGGAAAAGCTTCTGTCCAGCCTTATCAAGTAGAAGTTCCTCTTGCATATATCATGATTGATGTTATTCAAAATGCATCATATAAACTAGAAGAAAAAATTGAAAATATGAATGCCATTGTAAAGTTTTTTTTCTATCTAAAATCTCTTTTTGTAAATCCATTAATAGAAACTTGTATACCTCTAGGACTTAAATGGATCGGAAAAGATTTAATTGAAAAAATAAACAAGCTCACTATTGATAGGAGCTTTAGCAATACATACATAAAATCTTTGGCAGATATTCAGCAGGAGAAAGCTGCACTCGATCATGTTATTAATTGCTTTCAATTTATTATATATGGATTTGAAGATTCTGGTAATTCTTTGCTGAGAAGAAGAGAATAGCACTATTATTTTGCATGGAGTAAGCTTCTACAACTTGCCAGCATTCTATCTTTTTTAAACACATGAATACTGAAATAGAGATTTTTCCTTTCTTAATAGGACGTAACTATGACATTGATTATAGAGTTATAGTAACTCCTGATTTTATATCTAGAGCAAACAATACATATCTTCTTTCAGAGGCTACAGGAGATCTCAATTTAACTGAAAGCAACTATTTATTGAGTCGTGAAGTTTATCAAAAAAAATCAGAGTCATTTACCATATTTTTTCAAGTTAAAAAAATTGAAAAAGTATTAATTGATTCTATTAATCCAGAAAAATATTTGTCCTTATCTAAGGAATATAACGATATATTTTTAGTAGATAAATATGGAAGAGAAATTAATCTTGTAGAAGGATTTGTTGTTAAGTCTATATCGTTGGATAATTTTAATGTTACCGCTAGATTATTTGAAGAAATTCATCATACATTAGTTGATCGATTTAAACTTTTTTGGGAAGGAGACACACAAACCAAAATTATAGATTCGAGAACATACATAGAGTCAGATTTTGATGACAATTTAATAATACAAAAAATTGAACCACTAGACCTAAGAACTCAGGATGAAAATTCTCAAGCATTCCCGAAAGCATTGCACAAACTCATTTCATCAAAATTGATATATTTTCTGATTGGTGTAATATCCTTCTTTTTCCTAATTCAATATTTACATAATATCAGTCTCAAACATAATTCATTAACACAATCTTTATTATTAAAATCTGATTCAAATAGTGAAAAAATTAAGTTTAAAAACGAAGTGACTATGATTGAAAATAAAATATACATATCATCTTTCAATATTAACAGAGATGTTAATCAAAGTCGTTTTGTATTTAATTTAGATGGTACCAAAAAGAATGCGTTATTACAGTTTGGTTTACCTGATTTGTTATTCGGTCGAATAGTTAATGATTTTTATAGCATAAAAATATCTGCTGATAAAAAAACTCTTTGGGCTGGTGAATGTAGTTATCACCAAGATAACCAAATAATTGAGGTGCTCCTTGATGTGCCTGAGAAGAAGATATTGATATTAGAAGTTACAAGTAGTGGTAAAAATGAGAGTAATCTCTTTTTTACTAAAGCAGAAATTAGGTAGAAAGCAATTTTATTGGTTCTACCGAACCTGCTATGCAGGTTTAAATATTGAAATGCCAGGATAACATGCTTCTAATCTGAAAATTATCAAAATTCCTAAACCCGTATCCTCTCCTTTTTATCAACTTGAGTTTATTATTAATCCCTTCGACAGCCCCTTGAGTTGTTCTGTTATCAAAATATGAAATTATTTCACCAATCCATCGTTTAATAGTTCCGCAACTTTTAGGAAATTTTTCATCTGCTACTATTAGCCAATCACACAACTGAAATAATGCTTCGCTCCAATCTATCCTCGATTCAAATATATCCCTAAATGATTCTTTCATTTTATGCATTAATGCTAATTCAGGAAGAACTTTTTCGATTTCCTCCAGCTTGTCTTTCTGTAGTTCATTTAACTCTTCAGCATTTCGTAATAATGCGTATTTACTGTGAACCATTGCTGATTCAGCCTTTTCTTTCTCAATTTTATCTTCAATCTTCTCAGATTCTCTTCTGATTTTTCTTCTCTCTCGATCTAGTTCATCATTTATTTGCCCCATAACATGAAATCTATCTGCAACTATTTCTGCTGACGGCAAGACTTCCATTGCTAGACTTTTATAAGGTTTGTACATATCGATACTTATTTCCTCGATTCTATCCAAAACCTCTGCTCCCCAGCTTTTCAGGCATT
>ENA-OFCE01001427-OFCE01001427.1-metagenomes-genome-assembly--contig:-NODE-1427-length-12165-cov-4.575062_pt1 | contig 12165 bp, 9 predicted proteins | sample MGYA00153388_OFCE01 | MGnify analysis MGYA00153388
CGACGATCGCCTGGTCATCGCCTGCGGCCACGGCGCGCTGGAGCTGCTGGAAGTGCAGGCCGCGGGCGGGCGCCGGGTCTCGGCGCGGGAGTTTTTGCAGCGCCATCCCCCCGCCGCGTCCTGAGCCGCGACCAGAGCCGCGACCTGAGCGGCTCCCGCTCAAGCGCCGGGCGGCCCGGCCGATAACGAGGTCACCCGCGCCCCGTTCGACTCCACTGCCACCCCCGCCCGCCATGCGCCGATCCAGCCTCGCCTTGTTGATTGCCGCGCCCTTGTGGCTGGCCGGTTGCGATGCGCTGGGCCTGGAGCCGGCCAGCGCCGTGGCCGCGCGCAAGGACGCCGAGGGGCGCGCGGTGGGCGCTGCCTGCCGCCACGCCGCGCGCGCCATCGAGCAGTGCTACGCCATGAACAAACGCGCCGACAAGGGCGCGGTGTTTGCGGGTTGGCGCGAGATGAACGACTACATGCGCGAAAACAACATCGAAGCCGTGTCCGTGCCGGCCGATCCGGTCTCGGCCACCAGCGACGGCGAGCGCACGGCCGCCGATTCGCCCCCGGCCGTGAAGACGCCCAAGAAGGGCGCCTGACCGGCGGCGCCCACGGCGCTGCACCTCGTCGCGCCGGCCCGCACTTCGTCGACTTGGCGCTGGCGGGCGCCGTCGCGCGCTGGCACAGTCCCGTTGCTCAACCACCTCCGGGACACGCCACCATGTTCAAAGCCGCCTTCCGCAGCCTGTTGCCCGCCGCCGTCCTGGTGGGTATCGCCGCCGCCATCGTGCCGCAGCCCGGCCACGCCGCCCCCGCCACCGAGACGCGCAGCGTGCCCGAGTTCACCGCCATCGCCGCCAATGGGTCGGTCAACATCAGCGTCACCCAGGGGCCGGTGACCTCGGTGCAGGTCACTGCCGACGACAAGAAATTGCCGAATATCGAGACCGTGGTGGAGAGCGGCAAGCATGGCCCCACGCTGCAGATCCGCATGAAGCGCGAAGGCTGGGGTTCAAATTGGAGCTTGGGCTGGGGCAAGAGCTCCCACTCCGGCCCGATCAATGTCACCGTCGTCACGCCCAAGCTCACCGGCGTGGCCTCGACCGGCTCGGGCGACATCCGCGTCGGCGCCCTGCAGACGCCGTCGCTGCAGCTGTCGATCTCGGGCTCGGGCAATGCGCTGCTCGTCGGCCTCAGCACCGACGAACTCGGCGTGAACATCGCTGGCAGCGGCGACGTCAGCGCCGAGGGCCGGTCGGGCAAGCTGAATGTGTCCATCGCCGGCAGCGGCGACGTGCGCCTGGGTGACCTGCGAAGCGACGAGGTCGCCGTCAAGATCGCCGGCAGCGGCAACGCGGTGGTGCAGGCACAACAGACGCTTAGCGTCAGCATCGCCGGCAGTGGCGATGTCGTCTATTCCGGCGAGGCCACCGTGAAGAGCTCGGTGGCCGGCAGCGGCAGCGTCAAGAAGCGCTGATTCCCCGGTCGGCCGGGCCGTCCGCTTCGCCAAAGCGGGCGACGACAATCGCGTGGTGACATACCCCACTGGCACCGCCGCCCCGGTCTGGCAACACCCCGAGTTTTCCCGCGGCGCCCGCGACATGCTGGGCACGGCCCTGGGCATCGCTGCGTGGGGCCTGATCACCGGCGTGGCCATGGGCAAGGCCGGCATGCCGCTGCCGCTGATGGTGCTGATGTCGTTGCTGGTGTTTGCCGGCAGCGCGCAGCTCGCGGTGTTGCCGCTGATGACCAGCGGCGCGCCGCTGTGGGTCATCTGGGCCACGGCGCTGTGCGTGAACCTGCGCTTCGTGATCTTCAGCGCGCAATGGCGGCCGTACTTCATCGACTTCTCGAGGCGCAAGCGCGTGTGGCTCTGCTACTTCACGGCCGACCTGAACTACGTGATGTTCATGCGCCGCTTCCCCGACCCGCGCCCGGGGCCCGACCAGCTGCCCTACTTCTGGGGCGGGGTGGTCACCAACTGGGTCGCCTGGCAGGTGCCCTCGCTGATCGGCATCTTCGCGGCCTACAGCGTGCCCGTGCACTGGGGCATCGGTTTCGCCGGCACGCTGGCGTTGCTGGGTCTGGCCTGCGCGCTGCTGACCGACCGCGCCACGGGGGTCGCTGCGGCAGTCGCCGGCTGCGCCGCGGTGGCCGCCTATGCGCTGCCGCTGAAGCTGAACATCGTCGTGGCCATCGCCGCGGCCGTGGCCATCGGCCTGCTGATGGACCACACCGTGCCGCGCAACCCGTTGCCAGCGCAGGACCAGACGTGACGAGCCCATGTTGAGCGCCTGGGAGATCACTTTGGCCATCGTCGGCCTGACGGCGCTGACCGTGCTGACGCGCAGCTTTTTCCTGCTCACCGAGCGCGAAATCCCCATCCCCGACTGGCTGCGCGAAGGCCTGCGCTACGCACCGCTGGCGGCGCTGGCCGCCGTGGTCGTGCCCGAGGTGGTGATGACGCAGGGCCAGCTCATCGACACCTGGCAGGACGCGCGGCTGTATGCCGCAGCCACGGGGGCGGCCTACTTCTTCTGGCGCCGCGACATCCTGGGCACCATCCTCACCGGCATGGCCGTGCTGTTGCCGCTGAAACTGGGGCTGGGGTGGTGAACTGCAGGTCGGTGGGGCTGCCTAGAATTCCGTTCACTCAAGCCTGGAGAAGACCATGAACGTGCTGCGCCTGTCCGACCTTATCAATCAGGGCCGAGTGGCCGGCAAGCGGGTGTTCATCCGTGCCGACCTGAACGTGCCGCAGGATGACTCGGGAAACATCACCGAAGACACCCGCATCCGCGCCAGCGTGCCGGCCATCCAGATGGCGCTGGCAGCCGGTGCGGCGGTGATGGTCACCAGCCACCTGGGCCGTCCCACCGAGGGCGCCTTCAAGCCCGAAGACAGCCTGGCCCCGGTGGCCGCTCGCTTGGGCGAGTTGCTGGGCCGCGATGTGCCGCTGCGCGCCGACTGGGTCGGCGGGGTCGAGGTCGAGCCCGGCCAGGTGGTGATGCTAGAAAACTGCCGCGTCAACAAGGGCGAGAAGAAGAACGACGAGGCCCTGTCGCGCAAGATGGCGCTGCTGTGCGACGTCTACGTCAACGACGCCTTCGGCACCGCGCACCGTGCCGAGGCCACCACCTACGGCATCGCGCAGTTCGCGCCGGTGGCCTGCGCCGGCCCGCTGCTGGCGGCCGAGATCGACGCCATCACGAAGGCTCTGGCCGCGCCGAGGCGGCCGCTGGTGGCCATCGTGGCCGGCAGCAAGGTCAGCACCAAGCTGACCATCCTGCAGGCGCTGGCCGGCAAGGTCGACGGCCTGGTGGTGGGCGGCGGCATCGCCAACACCTTCCTGCTGGCTGCCGGGCTGCCCATCGGCAAGAGCCTGGCCGAGCCCGACCTGGTGGGCGAGGCCCGAGCCGTCATCGCTGCCATGAAGGCACGCGGCGCCGAGGTGCCGATCCCCACCGACGTGGTGGTGGCCAAGACCTTCGCCGCCGACGCGCCGGCCACCGTCAAGGCTGCGGCCGACGTCGCGCCCGACGACCTGATCCTGGACATCGGCCCGCAGACTGCCAAAGTTCTCGTGGCCAAATTAATGGCCGCCGGCACCATCGTCTGGAACGGTCCGGTGGGCGTGTTCGAGTTCGACGCTTTCGCCCACGGCACCGAGACGATTGCGCGCGCCATCGCGGCCAGCCCGGCCTTCAGCATTGCTGGCGGGGGCGACACGGTGGCGGCCATCGTCAAGTACGGCATCGAGGCCGACGTGGATTACATCTCCACCGGCGGCGGCGCCTTTCTCGAAGTGCTGGAAGGCAAGACCTTGCCGGCGCTGGAGATCCTGACCCGGCGCGCCGCGGGCTGATCGCCAGTCCATGTCTGCGCTCGTCCGGGTCGCCTTGCTGGGCTTCAGCAACTTCGAGCGCACAACGCTGTCGGCCTGCTTCAGGCTGGGCGCCGGGCGTGTGCCGAACTACGTGCAGGTCACCGACCCGGAACAGGCCGAATGCCTGGTGGCCGACGCCGACCACGCGCCGTCGGTGCAGTTGGTGCAGGTCACCGAGCGGGTGCACGACACGGTGTTCATAGGCGCCGAGCCGCCCGACGAAGCCCGCGCCTGGATGGCCCGGCCGATCGACCCGCTGCACCTGATGCGCGAACTCGACGCCATCGTCGCGCAGCGCGCCAGTGGGCCGCCGCCCGTCGCACCGCCGTCGTCGGTCGCGCTGCGCCCGCCACCCGCGCCCGCCCCCGCGCCCGCACCGCCGCCCGTCATGCCGCGCGAAGCCAGACGTGCCCGGCGACGCCAGCAGTCGGGGCCCGCCCCCGAGCGTCATGCCCTGCTGGTCGACGACAGCGCCATCGCCACGCTGTTCCTGCAGAAAAGCCTGCAGCCGTTCGGCCTGCACATCACCACCGCCGCCAGCAGCGGCCGGGCGACGCTGCTGATGTCGCAGCAGCGCTTCGATTTCATCTTCCTCGACGTCGAACTGGGCGAGGACAGTCCGGTGGACGGGCTGACCCTGTGCCAGCAGATCCGCCGCCACCCGGTGCCGGCCGGCGCGCAACCGCCCGTGGTGGTGGTGGTCACGGCGCACGACCGCGAACTCGACCGCGTGCGCGGCACCCTGGCCGGCTGCGACGCCTACCTGGTCAAGCCCCTGCAGCAGGCCGAGCTGGACCAGCTCATGCGTCGCCATGGCGTCGAGCCCGCGCTGCCGGCGGCCGCACCCGAAGGCTGACCCGGTCGGCGACGCGCGCCGTCCTTGGGCGGTCTTCGTGTTGTCTTTGTGTCGTCTTTTGCGTCGTCTTTTGTGTCGTCAGTGCGACGCGCGTGCCGACAACAACGTGGCGCCGACGATCAGGCCGCCCCCCACCAGCAGCGGCGTGCTCAGCGTGCCGGCGCCCAGCGCAAGCGCCGAAACCGCGGCGAACAGCACCTCGGTGATCATCACCACCGCCGTCACGTTCGCCGGCAGCCGCGCTGCGCCGTACTGCAGCGCCAGGTTGCCGAGCAGGAACCACACGCTCATCAGCGACGCGCCCAGCAGCCACGGCCAGGCGGGCGGCGGTGGCCAGGGCACGCTGCCCTGCACGCCCAGGCCCAGCGCCAGTACGCCGGCCACCAGCGCGCCACCCAGGAACATCGCCAGCGCCCGTGCGGCTTCGGGCTGCTGCGCTTCGCGGCGCAAAAGCACGTTGTTTAGCGCGAAGCTGAAGCCGCCCAGCACGCCCAGCCACTCGGCCAGAGACGCCGGCACCGGCAGCCCGCCCCCGGCCGGCCACAGCACCACGGCCGCCCCCAGCAGCGCCAGCGCCACGCGCAGGCCGGCCGCCACTGTCAGCCGTTCACCCAGCAGCGCACGGGCCAGCAGCACCGCCCACAGCGGCATCAGGTAGAAGAGCAGCACCACGCGCACCACGTCGCCCATGGTCACCGCCCAGTTGAAGGTGGCGTTGGTGGTGCCGGCATTTACTTCATTTACGGTCACGTCATTGATCGACAGTACTGGTGGCGCGATGCGCACAATGGCAAACACCGTCGGCTGACCGATCATATTGCTGCTACCACCCTTACCCGCGCGTGGCGCGCTGAGGGAGACATTTTCAAAGGAGTCAGCCACATAAGCGGATACGTAGTTGAGCCCCAGTGGCAGCCCAGCCAGTACGCCGCTGCCGGTGTTGGCGAGTACTTGGGTGGACTGTGTGAACGCGCCTTGGCGATCGTTCAACCGATAGAAAAAATTACGCATTCCTATGCTATTGGGCGAATAATCACCCGTCTTGGCGAAGTCCAGTGCTGGTGTGGCCGACGTGGTCGTGTAACCCCCGCCGGGAAGTGTGACCGTGGTGATGCTCTTTTGCATGTTGCCAAATTCGCTGTCGATCACGGTGACGTTGCCACTACCTGCGTTGGTCGCATAGATTCGGTTGGTGACCGGATTGACCGCAATGGCGGTCGGATTCACCCCGGCCACAACGGTAGTAAAGATGTTGCTGATGCCATCGATCACCGAGACGGTATTGCCGGCATTGTTGGCCACATAGATACGATTGGTAATCGGGTTGACATCCATAAACCACGGCGCGGTGCCCGTGCCCATCGCTAACTTGCTGAACGTATTGTCAGCACCATTGATGACCGTGACGGTGTTGTCACCTGAGCTGGTCACATAAATACGATTGGTGATTGGATTGACGGCAATGGCACGCTGGGGATAGAGCACAGGCACATCGACAATTTTTGTATTTGTCGCACCATCGATAACGGAGACACTGCTGCTGCCTGCGTCTTGATTGATGACATATATGCGGTTGGTGACCGGGTTGACGGAAACCCACATGGGAGCATACCCCGTGGAAATGGGGCCGATGACGGCATTATTTGCACCATCTATTACCGTGACACCACCATAGTAACTCGCCACATAGATACGGTTGGTGACCGGGTTGACGGCAACCGCCGCAGGGCTCAGGCCGATAGCAATGCTTGTGGTGCTGTGTGTGGCGCCGTTTATCACAGTCAAATCATTGGTATTCCAGTTGGCCACATAAATTCGGTTTGTCACAAGATTGACCGCCAAGCCCATGGGACCTACGCCAACCGCAATGGTGCTGGTGGTGTTGCTCGCACCATCGATGACTGTGACGTTGCCGCTGCCGTTATTGGCCACATAAATACGGTTGGTCACTGGGTTGACGACGGCGGCGACCGGATTCGTCCCCACCGCGACGGTGCTGGTGGTGTTGTTCGCTCCGTCAATGACGGTGACCGTGTTGCTCACCTTGTTGGTCACATAGATGCGATTGGTCACCGGATTGACGGCAGCAAACGCCGGATTGGTTCCGGCCGTGACGGTGCTGGTGGCGTCGCTCGCGCCGTCAATCACGGTCACGCTATTGCTGCCCTGATTGGCCACATAGATGCGATTGTTGACCAGATTGACCGCCACCGCCACGGGGGCGGTGCCCACCGCGAGGGTTCTGGTCACAGCATAGGTTGCGCCATCGTGTACCGTCAAGGTGCCGCCACTCTCGCTCGCCACATAGACGCGATTGATGACCGGATTGATGGCAATGGCACGCGGGTCTGCGCCGACTGGTATGCCAGCAGGCAAGCCACCCATGTTGTTAATGGATGTGAGCGTGTTGACGCCAGCTTCGGCACGAGTCACAAACACGTTGTTTGTGACAGGATTGGTGACGATTGCATGTGGGCCGCCACCTGGCCCCTCAGTCCCAGCCAAGTAGAGTGAGTTGTCCTCTGTAAATAGCGCCACATTATTACTGGTAACGACATAGACAAACCCGTTAGCGGGGTTGATGGCAATCGCACGCGGCGCCGCCGCCACAGCGTGCGTGTGAACAATGGCGTTGCTGTTGCCGTCGATTACATTAACGTTGGCACTGGCCTCATTGGCCACATAAATACGATTTTGATATTGATTGACTGCAACGGTCACTGGGTTGGTGCCCACGGCGATCGTCGTGACCACGGCGTTAGTGGCGCCGTTAATCGCGGTGAGCGTGTTGCTGCCGCTATTGGCCACGTAGATGCGGTTGGTCATGTGATTAACGGCAATGGCCTGCGGCGCAGTGCCAACGGTGATGGTGTTGATGACAGTATTGTTGGCGCCATCTATCACTGCCACGCTGTTGCCGGTGTTATTCACCACATAAATGCGATTGGTCGCCGGATTTACCGCCAAGCCGCGCAGCGCACCGCCCACGGCGATGGTGCTCGCGGTATTGGTCGCGCCGTCAATCACCGTCACGCTAGTGCCGTGCGTGACATAGGTGCGGTTGGTGATCTGATTGATCGCAATGGCATATGGGCTTGACGCTAAAACATGGGTGCCAATGACAGTTTGTGCGATTGCTGGGCTGATCGTAGTCCCCCACATCGTCGCCGCAAACAGCCAACCCAGCAACGTGACAGCATAATTGCGACAGCGGCAACGCGAGAATGTATCAATATGCAGTTTCATTTTTTGCACCCCAAAAATAAGCGGCAAATCACGTCATTCAATTTAGTCGAGCCAATGCATGAAAACAGTAACTCCTAATTAACTAACGGAATGGCGCAAAAAAATAATCATAGTTAGAAATCAAATGCAAAAAAATGATAAAACACGAGAAATAACGGGCGTTTCCAGATGATTTTGTCTGGAAACGTCCCACAGTAGGCGTGTTTTGGCTTTAGTTAAATATAAAAACCCGATATCGGCAATGGTTTTGAAGCCGGGTCCCTGTGAGGCTTGCGACCGGTGTGGTGGATCGCAACAAAATCGTGGCCACTTCCTTTGCCAACAAAATCTATTTGGCTACTGAGCGCCAAGGGTGTGGCCGCCAGCACGACTTGGAAACTGGCCGAAGGCAGGCTCGCACTGCTGACACCCTGTGCGATGATGTTGCAAACATAACGTCCGGCGAACACACTGCTAATGACTGCCTGTGCGGCGCTACGCTTGCAGCTTCGTCAGCCGCCTGGCGATGTGGCCTTTGGGGTCGATGGCCACTTTGACATTCATGGCGATTTCACGCGCAAGGGCGCGTGCCTCATCCCGTCGCCCGAGTTTGGTCAGCAACTCGGCACGATCCATTTTCAGCAGCCAGACACTGGAGTGATTGACGCCTTCGGCGTTGGTAAGCAGTGTTTCAGCTTCAATAAACAACGGCATCGCAGCGGCCAGATTGCCCTCTGCCTGGATCACTCTGGCGGTCTCGGCAATAATCGTCGCACGACGATCCGCCAACTGGCTCATCGGCAAATCTTTGACGGACGCAAGCAAGCGGTGGGAAGCGTCAAATTTGTGTTGCAGCCGATATACCGCTGCCAGCTCAATCTTGGTTTGGGCGCTGATCCAGGCAGACGAACCCGCTTTTTTTTCACGTTCGGCCAATAAGCCTGCCGTGCTGCGCTCCGCCTCATTCAACCGGCCAAGCTTGCGCAGCACACTGCCCGCCACCATCTGGGTGCTGTGAATTTCTGCCAGATTTTCCGGCGACAATTTTTGATAGGTGGCAAGGACTTCCGTAGCCAGTGCCAACGCCGCATCCCAATCCCCGACACGCTCGCTGGTTTGTGCCTGAGAAAACAAGGGAACCATGGTTGCCAGCGTGGCACGCCCATCGAGCTTTTCCTGAATGGTCACACAACGTGAAAAAATTTCGCGCGCTTCCAAATTATGGCCAGCGCGGCTTAGCATGGTGGCGTAAGAGTACAAACCAAAGCCGTTCTGGTTGCTCCACTCGCCATAAAGTTTGGTGCGCTTTTCACTGACTTCGCGTGCCAGCAGGATGCCTTCAGCGTATCTGCCGTTGGCGCGCAGCGGCAGCGTAAGTACCTCCAAGGCATCCACGGTCAGGTAATGGTCGCGGCCGAATTTTTTTTCAAATATGGCCACGGCTTTGCGTGAATGGGGTTCACCTTTGCGCCAGCCACCATCAATCATCGCGTAGTGACGACCGGCATCGCTATGCACACGGCCGATTTCAACGCTTTCTTCGCCAAAATGATTCTTCGCCAAGGCCAGTGCACGATCAATATAGGGCTGCGCCGATTCGGCATCACCCAGATAGGCGTGTGACAAGGCAAGAAAGCGCAGGGTATCGATCAATGATGCGCCACCGGGGTCGATGCCTTCAAGGCGCGCCAACACGTCACGAAAAAGCGGTATCGCCCGCACAAAATCTTCTGCGTCATACATGGCATAGGCCTTTTTGAACAACAGATCCGTCAATACTTGCGGCCGGTTGTGCGGACGTTCCAGAACAATAGCCTCATCTATCATCTTGATCGACTGTTCGCGTTTGCCAATTTTTTGATACACACCCGCCAGAATGCCGATCATCTCGACGCGGATTTTTGGCTGGTCTTTCAGCCGCTGGGGCAGCTCATCGCGCCCCTTGTCAAGCAATGCCGACACCAGCAAGTCACGTTGCCCGGACACTTCCGGATCCGCACCCTGGAACACAGAAATGATGTAGTCCTTGACTTCGCGTGCCGCCCTTTCGGCATTCAGTGCCTTGTCACGCTCGACAACGGCGCGCCATGAAAACGCCGTGACCGTCACCATTAATGCTGTTGCCGCCAACGCCAGCGGCCACTGCCGCCGCAGCAGTTTGCCTAAGATATAGTGCCAGGCCTGTGGCCTTGCCACCACAGGCTGGTGATCAAGAAACCGTTGCAGGTCATTGGCCAGCGCGTTGGCGCTGCTGTATCGATCTGCGGGCAACAGCGCAGTGGCGCGAATGATGATGGCGGCCATGTCACTGTCGATCTCATGTGACATCAGCATGAGTTCCGGCGAGAGTGGTGAACTGAGCGGTACCCCCATCAACTCGCACAACATCAATCCCAGGCTGTACACATCACTGCCGGTACCAATATCCCCATGCGCTTTTTGTTCGGGGCTGGCGTAGCGTGGCGTAAAGGCGGCACCGGTGAGGGTTTGGTCACCTGTCGTCTCGACAGGCAAATCGGATTCCACAACACTGGCCGCACTAATGAGGCGCGACACCCCAAAATCGAGCAGGATGGGTCGCCCCTCAGGGGTTACCAAAATATTCGACGGCTTCAAATCACAGTGCACCACCAACCGTTGGTGGGCGAAGGCCACCGCCGCGCACACCACCATGAATAATTTCAAAATGGCGGGGCGCGACAATTGGTGTTGCCGGCAGTATTCGTCGATAGGCAACCCGTCAACATATTCCATCACCAAATACGGCTGGCCATCGGCGGTGGTGCCGCCATCAAGCAGGCGTGCGATATTGGGATGCGAGAGTGACGCGAGTATCTGCCGCTCACGCGCAAGGTATTCCAGCGCCCGCTGGCTGGCGAAACCAGCCAATAGCTTGATCGCTGCACTTTGCTCAAAATGACCGTCGCTTCGCCGAGCGAAAAATACTTTTCCCATTCCACCCTGGCCGATTTCATCGGTGAGTGTCCAAGCTCCCAGTACATCGCCCGATTGCAAAGGCACGTAGGCGATGGCAGCAAGCGCGCCTGCCACCGGTTGCGAAAAACGAGTGGTGCGAAGCTCTCCCTGGCTCAGTAACGCCATGATTTCATCGATCACCTCAACATCATCCGTCTGCGCCAGCAGTGCGACGCGCCTCTCGTCCGGGGACAAATCACACACGCGTGTGAATAACTCTTTAACCTGTGCGAATTGTTTTTTGTCCATGATTACAAGTTGTAGTCCATGTGGCGGTTGAGCCACGACTTGGCAAAACGCAAATCACGCACCACCGTCGCCGGCGAAACCTCCAGCACCTCGGCAATTTCCTCGCGTTCGAGACCGGCAAAGTAGGTCAGGTGCAGAATTTCGCTCGAGCGCGGGTCCATTTCGTACAGTTGTTTCAATGCTGCATCCAGCGACAACAGATCGGCAATTCCAGATTCATCACCAGAGTCGATATTGGTCAGGGTGACATGGATGGCACCACTGCCCCGCTTGATCGCGCCGCGCGCGCGCGCGTGATCAACCATTACTGCACGCAGATACAACGACATGGAAGCAAAAAAATGCGCTCGATTCTTCCATTGCAATGGTTCATCCATCACCCGCAGGATGGTTTCATGCAGCAATTCCGTTGGCGACAGTGAGCAATTGCCGCCCAATTGCCGCAGTCGCTGGCCTGCGATTTTTTTCAGCTCCTCATAGGCTTTTTCGAACAATTGCTGGAAAGCCGCGCCCTCGCCCTGTTGCCATGCGCCCAATAGGGTAGTCAAATCAGTGACGGGTACGTTCATTGCCGTGTTTTCGTGTGCGTTTCACAAAAGTATAGCAGCGCGTAATTGCTGCAAGGACGCATGAATTTTCCACGCTCACAGCTTCACCATCGCCACTGGCGTGTTACTACTCTGTTGATGCAAACATCTGGACAATGATTTCTCACAACTTGGAGATCGTTATGGCCATACAGCACACGCATAGACCCATTGAGGGCGTGCAAAGCGTCACATATGCTGAATTGATTCGCGACATAGATTTTGTTGGTGACCGGGTTGATGGCGACTGCAGCTGGGCTTGATCCGGCCGTAATGTTCGCCGTCACTGCTTGAGCGATTGTGGACTGGGCCACCATGGGTAAGATCAACATCAGTCCGAAGCCCGTCGCCATCAGGCAGTTGGGGAACCGCCAATTGCCATGCGCCAAATCATGAGG
>ENA-OFCE01001429-OFCE01001429.1-metagenomes-genome-assembly--contig:-NODE-1429-length-12155-cov-2.928264_pt1 | contig 12155 bp, 11 predicted proteins | sample MGYA00153388_OFCE01 | MGnify analysis MGYA00153388
TGCTATGAACATCCTGGAGGTGCTTAACCACCTCCAGTTAGTCCAATCCATACGCGCTTAAACCTACCGCAGCACCGCCGAAATCAACTCAAAGCCATCAGCAGTTCGCCGTGCCGTCCAACTCAATCGCGGCTCAGCATTAAATCGCTGCCATGTACCTAGCGTCCACTTTCCTGATGCATCTCGCGTAGCCAGCGCGAATTCCTGCACCCCAGCCAGCACCCCTGCATAAACCCGCAGCGCTTCGCCATTGCTGTCGCTCAAGCTAAACACCTGTACTGCGGTTTCACTCAGCACGCCGCGTAAGGCTTCGCTAGGTAGCGTGAAGCTGCCGCTCGCTGCATTGATGGTCTGATCTTCAAAGCCGTTCGCAAACAGGAAATCCAGCAGATTAGTGTCGGTAGCGCTTAAGTTCGCGGGCGTGTTCGCCACCAATCAGGACGCTGCCGTTTCGCTCGACCCATGCGTGGGCGGCAAACCCGGATTCTGGAGTGCTCTCGACTCCGACGCGAACTTCCGACGCGATGCCGCGATGTGCTAGCAGAATCCAGAGTCCGAGTGCCTGACGTAAGCAAGACGTTGGCCACGGGCTTCGTCGACCCGCCAGACTCACGACGGCTGCGATTTTCGCCGCAGTTGCCTCCACAACACTTCCGCTGGCTATCGCTTCAGGAGATTTCACCCTCGCTTCAAGCCATCGTTTAGTGCGCCTGAATCCCACGCATCGCAAGCTCACGTCGATAGCGGGTAACAGCACAAGGGATAAAGTCAGATAGCGCCATTGCAATGCGTCAAGCGCCGCAATTTTCTGCCACCAGCGTGCCGACGCAAAGCTCGTCAAGTAACGGTCAACGTGGCAACGAGGTGGAGACCAATCCAGCCTCGGCAAGTTGCGTAACAAGACGCTCGACATCGCCTCGCAACTGCTCGGGCGTGACGTCGTACTCGACAAGAAGTCGCGTCACGACGTCGGGCAGACTACTGGTTTCAGCAAGGATTTGCCAGATACGAGTTCCCACTTCGTCAAGACCGAAATAGCTCTCGTTGGCAAGGTTGAGCAAAACGGTCTCGCCACCGAGCTCCTGATGCAGGACGTCCGGGGCTACGGAGACGGGCGTGTTCCAGATATCGATCATCGAATACAAAAAAATTGCTGATTAGTAAGAAGCATAACGCAGCGTCAGGGAAACGCTGATTGATGTCATCCTGAGCATGGCGAAGGATCAGTTCGCATGCGAGTATGGTTGTGAGTCGCTGAAATCATTGCTTGCCACCTGATCCTTCGCTGCCACTCAGGATGACAGATCGAATAAGTCCGCGCTTTTATCGTGCGTGATGATTTTGATCGCTGGCCATGACGTGGCTGATCCGACCCGCGGTGTCAATCGAACGACCCGATCCGCAAGCGCGAGGCTGGCCGGACGGTGCGTAATAAGGAGCACGGTACGGGTTCGCATCACCTCGCGACAATCCTCCAGAAAATGCCGCTCGGCGTCGGGGTCAAACATCGCGGTCGCCTCGTCGAGAATCAGGATCGCCGGATTCTTGAGCAGCGCGCGAGCCAGGGCGATACGTTGGCGCTGCCCCCCGGACAGGCGCACGCCGTGGTCCCCGATCACTGTGTCATAGCCGTCAGGCAGGCCGATAATGAATCGATCCGCCTGCGCTGCCTGCGCCGCATGAACAATCGCTTCCTGATTAGACCCCGCCAGACCGTAGCCGATATTGTCACGCACGGTGCCGTTGAACAAGTACACCTGTTGTGGCACGACTGCAATGCGAGCGCGCAAGCTTTGCAGGTTAACCGTTGCGATGTCCACACCGTCGATAAGAATGCGCCCAGCCTGCGGCTCAATCAGACGCATGATGAGCGAAACTAAGGTTGTCTTCCCGGCGCCGTTTTCACCAATAAGGGCGACGGTTTCTCGCGCCGCGATGGAGAGGTTGAACTTTTCGAGCACACCCTCACGCCCTGGGTAAGCGAACGACACGTCCTTCAGCTCGATCCGTCCCTCTGGGGCCACAAGCTTTGGCCCGTCCAGCTGATAGCGCTCGGAAGCGTGGGCCAGCACGCCTTGTAGGCGATCCATAGAAGCTCTCGCATGCTGTGTTTGACTGTAAATGTCTGCGAGCGAGCTCACCGGCCGCGTCAACAATGTGGTGTAGAGCAGGAACGACACGAGCGCGCCCGGGGCGAGCTTGCCAGCGTCGATTCGGTCCCCAGCAAACCACAAAATGAGCAGAACACCCAGCGCTGCCAGCCACTGTACGCCCGGCCCCAATGCAGATTGAATCCATTGTTGTTTAAGCGTCAGCCGCACAACTTCTGCCACGCGGTGCCGATACCGTTTTGATTCGGTGGCTTCGCGCGTGAAAGTTTTGATGGCGGGCAGCATGCTGAGGTTTTCCGCTTCAACCGCGAACGCCTGTGCGTAGGCCTCCTGTAGCTGAATGGACAGTGGCCGAATGCCGCGCCCAAACAGTTTGATCACGATATAAAAAAGCGGTATCGCGACCGCCGCCGCCAGCGCCATCCATGCGTCAAGCGTGAACATGAAAATGATCGAGCCAATCATGGTGACGATCATCGGCACAATTCCGACCACAGTGCTGCTTACGTAATAGCTCACCACCGCAACATCATTGGACAACACGGACAAAATGGCACCCTGTTGACGCTGTTGAAAGTACGACAGCGGCAGCGACTGAATGTGTTCATAAAGCTGTGTGCGCATATTGGCAAGGATCAGCGCCGCGCGTTTTGCGAACACATACGATCCGGCCAGTCGCAGCAGCGCCTGCACGGTGAACAGGCCCGCAAGCAGCAGCAGAATGACGTGCATGCTCGGTCGGTCTTTGCCGAGCAGATTCTCGGCAAAGCGGCCACCAAACCATGGCACCGAGAGGGACACTGCCGTCTCGGCGAGCATAAAAAGCACGCCAAAGCCAAGCGCTGCGCGGTGTGGCAAGGCGAGCTTATATAGGGGACGAATGAAATCGTTGATCACGGCGCGCGCACCGGAGCGGCAGGGCGTGTGTGCTCTCGACTCAACATCAGCGCTCTAAGCGCACGCCATGCATCAGAAGGGCGGTCATGCATCGGTAGCGTGAACCCTGCGCGGACGAGCCAATCGGCACGATTGAGCAAACGGCCCGGCAGGTCGTAGATCAACCAAAGATTCAGGTACGCTTTGCGAAGGGGACCGGGCGCGATGGCGGTTAAAAAGTTGGGGGGTATCAGCACGTCGGGCGCATGTAGCAAGCTAATCCACCGAATCGTACACCACGCGGCAGTTTGCAGGCCCGCTTCATCCAGACGCCGCTGGACGCCTGCCCAGTCAATCGGCCGGGTGCGCGTAAACAACGCGAAATCGAGCACGCGATTGAGGCCCATATTGCGCGAGCACACATATTTGGTGATCGCCGGATGCACGAGCATCATAAAAATCGTGTCGGTATCGCTGAGCCGCCACAGCGTTGGCCCGCGCACGCGCTCCGCGAGGAGCGAATCAACCAGAGGGCGACGGGTCCGCCCCGGCCGCAAAATATCCCAGTGCAGATCGATATCCACCCGCCCCCGTATCAACGTCACTTCGTGAGCGCTCGCGTCAACCTCAGATTGCTGGACAAAGCCAAGGCTTTCGAGACAAGCGATGGCTTCAAAGCGCGCGGAAGGTGCCACCAATACATCGACATCGCATGCGCTTCGCAGCGACGGTATGGCGTATGCCTCTTCGCGCACGGCTGCACCTTTGAAGAAGGCGCAAACGATGTCCTTGTTTTCGAATGCGGCGGAGACCTCCGAAATCGCGTGCGTCTGCATCAGATACATGGCTAATGAAGCACGCCTCTCATAGGTCAATTTTTCGTGCGCATTTTCAGGAATTTGTGACGCGACACCCGCGGTTGTCAACTGCACCAACCACCAGCCAGCGATTCCATGCCAAACCAGAAAATCAACGGTCTGGTCGCTTTCTGGTAGCCGTAGCCACTCGAGAGCGTGTTCAAGCGTGGCGGCGTCGGTCGACCGGCCGGTCATGGACAGCGCAACGCGATGCTGTTGCCAGACGGCGTCACTACGAGCGATTTGACCGCTCCCATTTAGGGCTAGTGTCTCGCGAGGTTGGCGTGGGATGATGGCTGGGCATGGGCCTAATTTTGCAGTGTTTCTGACGGTGAGAGACGCGAAAGCGATTCTTGCGGCGATAAGTTGCTTAAGTCGAACCCCGGCGAATCGCAAATTAATTCGAACTGTCATCCTGAGCGGCAGCGAAGGATCATGTGGCGTGCAGTGCTTTCCATGACTTCCAACCGTCCTTGCGTCGGAACCGGTCCTTCGTCATGTTGAGGATGAGCTTGGTCTGCGTTTCCCTCGCTCTGTCCCCGGCACGACATAGGCTTCGGAGGCGTGGGACGTCCGCCCAAAATTTTTCGCGACCGCTGATTGCGAACGTCAATGGCCGCTTACCGCCCACGCGCCAGAAAAACTTCCCGCAAATGATAGTGACCGATGACGTGATGAAATGTTATTTCCACCAGCCGTATGCTAGATTTTGACTGTTGTTAGCTATTGATTGAACTGGATGGTTTATTTTTGGAGTTTCACGGACCGCATCACGCCTGAAGTGGTGCATGGGGGCTGGGTGGGGAAACTGTGCGAAAAGCGCAGACTGGGACTACTGCCCCACGCATTGAAGGCAAAAAAATTGGCGTCTTGGACGCCAACCAGCCAACGCGGTTTGTTCGCCGCTCACTGCTGCAAAACAATTTGATCCATTTGAAACGCTTTGCCAAACCCATCGGCTTGACACTCCACGAATCCGAATCGCTGTCGCCTTATCTGGCTGGCACTCCGTGCTGAGCCCGCACCCATTGGCTGTTCCGCCGCAACTAGACGTTTTGCAACCGCGTCGGCAGCGAGCTATTCTGCGCGCTCCGTTCAAAAATACGCAATTGCCGGATGGTACGCTGTGGCTCGTGCATTACCGCCGCAGAAGCGGGTTTCTGCTCCGTTTTCCGGGGCTGGCTGACTTCGCGATCAATCCGGCGGCGACGGCAGTATCCTGCGTGCCTGCGCCCGACACCACCGTTGCCACAGTCGAGCATCTGTTTTTGAATCAAATCGTGCCGATGGCGCTGTCGCAACAAGGGCGACTGGTGTTGCACGGCAGCGCCGTCAATTGCAGCAGTCGCGCGTTGGCTTTTCTGGGAGATTCCGGGCAGGGAAAATCGACGCTTGCCGGTCACTTTGCATCTCACGGCATGCCGTTTCTGACTGATGACGGCTTGTTTATTGATCAGCTTGGTGACCGTGCGCGCGTGGTTCCGGGCCATCGCTCAATTCGATTGTGGGCAGATAGTGAGCAGTCGTTGTTGCCGTCAGGTTCGAAAAAGGCCGATGAGGTTCAGTTCACCAGCAAGGCGCGGTTTCACGCAGACGGGGTGTTTGTGCATTGTGGTGATGCGATCAATTTGCAATGCATCTACGTGCTTCGAAACAGTGGTGTCGATTCCGTGACCATTGCGCCCATGCCCAAAGCAGCAGCGTTTATGGCGCTGGTCAATCATTCATTTCTCCTCGACACTGAATCGAGCGAAGTACTGGCGCGACATTTCTCGCAACTGCAGACGTTGATCGGAACGACAAAAGTGTTCTCACTGGATTACCCGCGTGAGTTTGCGCAACTGCCGCAGGTAAAAAATGCCATCGTTGCTCATGCACATTCCTTGCCGGATTGCGAATTATGAAGGGCCGTTGTTGCCGTGCGCGTAGAGGTAGTTTGCTTAACAACTCAAGCCTGAAACCGTTGTTTTATATGGGCTGGGCTGGCATTTATGCCTAGAGTCGACTATTTGCATAATTGTGCCCTTGGCCCCTATAGAGCGGTCGTCTTAGCTCCAAGTTATATTGCGTTGAAGTGCGTCTGTGCCTTGTTGAAATTGGCTGAGCCGCGTTGAGCGCCATTGCAGGCATCGTGCTGTTGGATGGCGGCTTAGACTGCAACACGCTCATCCAGAAATTGACCGCTGCGATGACTCGTCGTGGCCCGGACGCCCGCGAGCATTGGGTCTCGGGCAATGTGGCACTCGGCCATTGCATGCTGCGCACCACACCAGAATCGGTTAACGAAACGCAACCGACCAAAAGCCGAGACGGCCAATTGGTGATCGTCATGGATGGACGACTCGATAATCTCGACGAGCTGCGTCGGGCGCTGAACGACGACGGATCGCTACCGAATGGTACGCCCGATGCGCAATACGTGCTCGCAGGATATGAACGCTGGGGGCGCGGCGTTGCCCGGCGCTTGCTAGGTGATTTTGCATTCATGATTTGGGATGCACGAGCGCGAACGCTTTACTGCGGCCGCGATTGCATGGGCGCCAAACCGCTGTGCTTTGTGCGAACGCCGAGTCTCATCGCATTGGCTTCCGACGAAGCAGGGTTCCCTTGCCTTCCGGGCGTTAACTTTCGACCGAACGCCGAACTCATTGCGAGCCTGTTTGTGCCGGACATTGTCCTCGATAACGAGTTGGGTGACTGGGACGAAAACGTAATTGCCGTTGAGCCGGGAGAACATGTTGTCATCGATTCGAGCGGGCGGATTGAGCGCGAAACGTTTTGGCCTTTAGCGCTGCCGCCTCTATTGAACTTTCGCACTGAGGCAGACGCCCAGAATGCGTTTGAAGAAGTTTTTTGTGACGCGCTTCGCAGCCGTTTGAGGGCGTCAAACGATGTGGCAGCGCTTATGAGTGGCGGAATGGATTCGGGCGCTATTGCCGCGTTCGCGCCGCGGGTGATGGGCGAGTTGGGATTGTCGACGCTCGCCACGTTTTCCGCCATTTCGACGCTCGGAGAAGACTGCGTTGAGAGTGATGCAATCGGTGCATTGATTGCCTCACCCTTCTTTCTCGCCAACACGCTTGAGATGCCCTCGCTAAGTGGCGTAAGTGGCGTAAGTGGCGTCAACCAGCGTGACCTGATGAGCTTGGCGTGGGATCGTGCGCATCCCGTCGACAACAGTCTGCTGATGATTCTTGCGCTGGGACTCGCAGCACAACGCAGTGGACACCGCGTACTCCTGCACGGCGCATCCGGCGATGTCGTCACGCATTCGCCATTCTGGTACCTCGCGCCAATGCTCGCGGAAGGCAGGCTGCTCAGTGCGTGGCGCGAGTGTCGCCTTGCACACGAGCATCACACTTATCTGCGTGGCATGGCAATACCTCAACTACTTTTGCGCAATGCGGCCACCGCGTTCGCACCGTCGTGGCTACGCGCCATACGAGCAAATCTGCGTAATACCGCGGCATTTGCCGCAACCGAGAGAACACCATTCAATCGAATTTTTTTGGATAGCCTGGAGATGCCCAAGCGCAGTCGGTTACGGGCATTGGCCAACGCACACGTCGACCGGAATGACTGGCGCGGCGCGCACTTGAGGGCTGCGGGGCAGATTCGTCACGGCCTGGCCGGCTATGACCAAACTGGAGCCCGACTGGGTATTGAAACTAGAGATCCGTGGGGAGATCGACGCGTGGCCGATTTTTTTCTCGCGCTACCGCTGCGCCTCAAAGTCAATGCGGGTCGAACGAAGTACCTTGTGCGCGCAACATGTGCACCGAAACTTCCTGTCGGCGTGGCCTGGCGCAACGACAAAAGCCACATCGGGTGGAAGTTCGCGAAGCGGGTGATGGAGGAGGAACGTTCGTCCATCAACACGTTTGTTTCCTCGCACTGGGATTGGGTTGCTCCCTACCTAGACATTGATCACGTTCGGGCGCGCGTGAATCGCTACGCAGCCGACGGCGCGGTCAACGAACTCGATTTTTGTTACACGCTTTTGGTAGTGATACGATGGCTAAAGCGAACGGCGGCGCGGTGATCTGCCGAGTCGCGGCATCGGTGTTGACTGTGCAGCCAATGACTGGCGCAACGATCACACTTCATCATAGTTTGGATTCAGGATCCCAGTGCAATGCCGCATGCTATTTGTTTAAGTAATTTTCTGGGCGCTGAAGTGTGTAGCAAACTGTTAAAGTTTGCCAACGCGTCAGAAGGTGAATTTCGTCCAACTGATATTGGCAGCCTCGCTAAGCCGAACCCAAACATTCGGCGCTCGGTGTGTCTCGACAGCATCGGTCGTTTTGTTGGCGTCGTTGATACGCGCGTCCAGCAAGTAATTCCATCACTCACCAATGACTTGCGTTTGTCGAAATTTGAAACTGGCCTCATCGACTTACAAATGGTCTCACATAGTGACGGCAGATCTTACACGCGACGTATCGACACCTTTACAGGCAAAGATCACCCCGACAAAGGCGATCGTGTGATCAGTTGTGTGTACTACTTCTTCCGCGAGCCTAAAGCTTTCACTGGGGGCGAGCTCAGGTTGCATCCGCTTCGCACCAAGGCTGCACCCGCACCGATAACGGTTGACATGCCTATTGCGAATGACACGCTGATTGCGTTTCCGTCCTGGCTACCGCACGAAGTATTGCGAGTATCAAGTCCCACGGGGGAGTTCCCTAACGCCCGGTTTTCAATCAACTGCTGGGTACACTAAACACCACGCAAATAGGCCTGTCCTGAGTTACCAAAACCTCGGCTCGACGTACCGCGTCTCCACTTAACCGCACTCTAGTGAAGTAGTTGGCGCAACTGGCAGTAATCAATAGCATAGAAGCCATCGGGGCGGGTTACGACCGCCGATGGGTACTTTTGCAGAACCTCCTGCGCCATGTACCCAAAGAAGCTGCCGTGGCCGCATTCTGACTTGTATTCAGGCTTGTATTCGAAGAGATACAGCCCTAGACCACATTGAGTAGTCGAAATAGGCCAAATATTTGTCTTGACACGCAAATCAGACATTGTGCAGGCCGGATTGGTCTTCTCAGTAAAGTCAAGCGGGTTGCAAGGCATGGAACTTTCGCTCGACTGACCGGTTCCGGCCTGAGTTAGATCCTGTACTAAGCCATAGCAACTTAATGATGGGGCGAAATACACGCGCCGTGTTCCAGAACGCAGCAATTCTATTTCATTTACTGGTTGTTTCATACGCGCCTTCACGCTGGAATTTAAATGGTAGGCCACTGATGTAAGTGTCGCCTCAACGGCGTTGCCTTTATGGTTCTCATAAGTTTACGTCGGACGTAGCCCGAAGGCAACCGTGCGCGAAAATTTGCGCGCCCCAGCTCTGGCAAAAATGCCTCGTGTCTCCGCCCGTATTGGTTCCGCGTCAACACCAGTCAAATGTCAAGTATCGAAAGGAGCCCCCGTGACGCTTTCATGGTTTGAATCAATCCGCGATATCGCCTGGCAGGCTCGAGATAGCGCCTATGCATTCGTCATTACGGAGAAATCACGGCGATGCGAGCGGCGTGTGTTTATCATCAGCGAATGAACATCTCTAATGTCGCACTGCTTGCCTTCGTACGGCAATGGCCACTACACGATGATTGACATCCACTGCCACCTGCTTCCCGGCATTGACGACGGGGCCAAGACGCTTGAAATTTCGCTGGAAATGGCGCGCATGGCTGTTGCGGACGGCGTTCACACGACTTATTGCACGCCGCATATCTATCCGGGACTGTATGAAAACAGCGGATCCGACATTCAGCGCCGCGTTAGTGAACTTCAGATGGTTTTCGATGACAAGGACATAAATTTGCGTTTGAACTATGGTGCGGACGTGCATTTGGTGCCGGAAGTTTCTGAAGGGCTACGTTCGGGACGTGTGCCAACGCTGGGAGGCAGTCGTTATTTGCTGCTCGAGCCGTCGCATCATGTCAGGCCGCCGAGATTCAAGGAGTCGGTATTTGAGTTAATCGGTGCGGGGTATGTACCGGTCATTACGCATCCGGAGCGCCTGACTTGGGCGGATCAGCATCTTTCCGATTTCACCGACCTGTCTCGTAGCGGCGCGTGGCTTCAGATCACAGGCGGAGCCTTGCTGGGTCGCTTTGGGAAGAAGCCTCAGCACCTGGCGGAATATTTTGTGAGCGAAGGTTGGGCCGATGTGCTGGCGTCTGATGGTCACACTACGGGGCAGCGGGCACCTGTCCTCGCCGAGGCGCTGGCTAAGGCGGAAAAACTGTTAGGCACGGTTGAAGCGTATCGCCTTGTGCGCGAACGTCCCCAAGCGATCGCTGACAATGCGTTACCGTCGCTGGTTATCAGGCCACCCGCGCTAAACGCGCCGAGTTCGCGCAATAAGGGCAAAATACGAGGTTGGGTCACGCAATGGTTGCGCGGTCGAAACAGTTGAAGGAATGATCATGGCAGCTACGCTCTTTTTCAGGGTTGGTTTGGCGCTCGTCGGTCTTACGGCACTGTCGTCGATTGCCGCGGCGCAAACGCCTTCTTCCCCGGCGGGTGCTGCACCTGCCGTTGCAACGCCGCAAACCATGCCAAAGGGCCTTATGCTGGGCAGCAGGGCCTCTAGCGACGAAACGGACTACAAAATCGGTTCTCAGGATTTGCTGGAGATCGCGGTTTACGGCCAAACTGAGTTGACGCGCACGGTAAGGGTCAACTCGCGCGGCAAGATTAGTTTGCCTTTGGTTGGGCAATTGGACGCACTCGGACTCACCGCGTTGCAGTTGGAGCGTTTGATCGCCGATCGGCTCAACGAAAGTCTATTGCAGAATCCTCAAGTTTCGGTATTCGTGAAAGAAGCGATTAGCGCGCGCTTCACGATTGAGGGCGCAGTTACCAAGCCCGGCGTGTTTCCGATCTCGGGACAACTGACGCTGCTACGGGCCATTGCGTTGGCCGGCGGACAGGGGGCGATGGCCGATCTGACCAACGTAAAATTGTTTCGAGTTAAGCCAACGGGCGATAGCGAAACATTTACGTACGATATGGACAAAATTCGTCTTGGCGATCAGCCGGATCCGTTCATCGTCAACGATGATGTGATCGTGATTGCGCGCTCTAAGGCTCGAGCCGCATTGAAAGACTCCTTGCTCGGGGATCTCCTCGGAATTTTTAACCCATTTAGCGTACTGCTGAAGTAGACAAATGTCAGCAGCTATACGTTTCTGCCGACCATTCACCACCGCAACACGCGCTTCGCTTCTCCGCTTCCGCCCCTAAGCTTTACTTCCCTTCGGAGCCTATTTGAACCCGCCCCTCAGTTCACCCGAGCAGCCTGGAAACGCGCTCGTCATCCGCCCGGATAATCCACTGGCTCAATACGCAGTTGCTGCGCCCGCAACTGAAATCGACGACTCCCTGCACCTACGCGACCTGTTCCGAATTATTCTAAAGCGCAAGTGGTGGATTTTGTCCGTCACTTTGGTGATGCTGGTTCTGGCAACGCTCAATACGTTGATGGAGACACCTCTATATCGGGCGACTACGATCATCCAGATTGACCGCCTTGCTCAGCGTGTTGTCGACTACCGTGACGCTACCGGCATGGCCGAGCAATACGACGATGGTTCGTTTCTGCAAACGCAATTTGAACTGTTAAGAAGTAAAGCGCTCGCAGAACGCGTGATGGAGATGCTTCGCCTCGATCTTGATCGTAAACCAGTCGTGAGTTCGAACGACGCCACGACGGCAAAGAAAGCAGAGGAAGTGACGCAGCGCGAGGACTGGATCGGCAGGATCATGACGACGCTGCGCAAGCGAAGCGAGCCATCTGTCAAGGACATGCAAGTGCTTGACCGCGAGTCCATCATTGGGTCGCTGCGCGGCTCGATGCAGGTCGATCCGATTCCGAACTCCCGGTTGGTGAGGATTCATGTAATCGGGGCAGATCCGGCGCTGGCCGCACGCATGGCGAACGCGTGGACAGACGCTTACATCAAAACCAGTCTTGAACGCAAAGTTGATGCGTCGTCCTATGCGAGAACTTTTCTGGAACAGGAGCTTGGCAAATCAAAGGTGCGACTTGAGGATTCAGAAAATTCGCTGGTTCAATACACCCGGCAAAAGCAGATTTTGAGTGTTGATGAAAAGTCGAATCCACTCACCGCCAACTACACCGACTTCAGTTCTGCGCTATCGAAAGCCGAGCAGGAGCGCATTCGTGCAGAGGCAAATTACGACGAAATTAAGCGTACTTCGTCGTCGTCGCGCGACTTGCTTGAAAACAAAGCACTGAGCACCTTCCGCGAGAGTAAAGCAAAGTTAGAACTTGAGT
>ENA-OFCE01001432-OFCE01001432.1-metagenomes-genome-assembly--contig:-NODE-1432-length-12132-cov-4.071789_pt1 | contig 12132 bp, 14 predicted proteins | sample MGYA00153388_OFCE01 | MGnify analysis MGYA00153388
CGCCATCCAAACCGCGCCACTGCCTCGACGTGTGCTCTGCCTGTCTGAGGCAGGTAACTAATCAAAAAAGGCGAATAGACGTCAATCAATGTTGAAGTCGATATTTTGCTTTTAAGGGCTTAGGCCCATATTGAGTAACGCTTTAAACAAAAAGCTGATCGCCATGTTGATCAGCCTCAATCCCGCAACACCCCATGCGCTATCAACGCATTTCTCACGCTTTCATCGTTATGAGGTAAGTCGATAATTTCTGCGCGCCAGCCGCGCGCTCTTGCGGCGTGTACGTTGCGTGGCGAATCGTCGAGAAACAGCGTATCTGCCGGATCAAGACCTAGCTGCGCTTCCGCCGCCGCGTAGATCGCCGCGTCGGGTTTGGCGAGCTTCACGCGGCCAGAAAAAATACCGCCGTCGAACCGGTTGATCCATGGGCAACGTGCTTCCAGCACCGTGGCAAACGCCAACGGCATGTTAGACAGATAAACCACGCGATGCGTGCCGTGCAACCCGTCCGCCAGCTCGCCCATCAAGGTGATGGTCGGTTCGAACAGCGGCAGCACATGCGGAATGCGGTCAGTGAACGCGCGCAACCCGCCTGCCTCCAGCCCCAATCGACGGGCGCCGCGCTCGGCCAGTTGGTGCGAATCAATCAAGCCAAGGTCGAAATCGAGCCAGTCCTGATGATTGATCAGCGTATGGGCGAGCGCATCGGCAAACTGCGCTTTGCCGTCCGGGGCGTCGTAGTGCTGCTGAATGAGTCGTGCCGGGTTCCATTCGACCAGCACGTTGCCGAAATCAAAGACGATGTTCATGGGGCAAGCATAGGCGACAAGCGCTGGCGCCTAGCAGGGCAACATGATGAAATACGAATAGCGTCCACGTCTTTTTTTGGCTTGCCCATGATTCAACCCACCGCTGATCTCTTTGAATCTCTGGTTGATCAGAGCATCGTGGTTAGCATCGCTAACGGCACGGAATCATGGCGTGTAACGGGCGTCACGCGCCGCCAGCCGCATGCGTTACGCAGCGATCAGCCGTTCGATGTGTATCTCTTGGCCCCCATCAGCAATGATCGGCGCCAAGGCATGCGTAGCAGCGCGCTCCCCAGCGGCGAGGCGTTCGAGTTGGTTTTTAACTAAGGAAGCACGGATTTAATCGATTTGCGCGTGTTTGAACGCGTGACGCACATTTGCATCTTCGCGAATCGTCAAATCGCGTGATTTGTCACGCGATATCGTTGCTTTTGACCGTCTATCCCCCTTCGAGGCTCCTTTTGGCGCTTTTCGCGCGCTTTCTCTCGCTACGGACACAACTCTCCCCGCACCATGTACAAGTTACTTAACGCAAATAGCATGTTCAGCTGACAGTCGTTCTTTTTGATGCCCTTGTAGCGCGTCTTGTTGTAGTGAAACAGGTTCTTGACCACGTGAAACGGATGCTCAACCTTTGCGCGCACTTGCGCCTTCAACTTCTCGTAGGCCTGCGCCATCGTCTTCTGCCAACCTTCGGTCATCTTGGCTATCGTGCTGCGACGCTTGGCTATGTGCAGTTTTAATGTGTCGGTCTGTTCGTTTTTGATGAGCGCGGCTTGCATGTCCTCTCGCTTGGCCCACGCCGACGTAGCCCGCATCCGCCCACAGCTCGGTTTCCTGTCCGTGCAGCAGCTCAGGGGTCTGGCTGATGTCGCTGACGTTGGCCGCTGTGGAGACCACGGTATGCACCAGCCCCGAGTCCCGATCCACCCCAATGTGGGCTTTCATGCCGAAGTGCCACTCATTGCCTTTTTTCGTCTGATGCATCTCCGGGTCCCGGGCGTGCTCGCGATTCTTCGTCGAACTGGGCGCAGCCATCAGGGTGGCGTCCACCAAGGTGCCCTGCGTCATCAAGAGGCCCCGCTCCAGCAGCATGGCGTTGAGCTCAACGAGCATCGCTTGGGTCTTGTCGTTCTCTTCCAGTAAGTGACGAAACCCCATCAGCGTGGTGGCGTCCGGCACGCTCTCACGCGACCGATTAATCCCCATGAAACCAGAGAGCGCTTGAGAGTCGTACACGGCGTCCTCGACCGCCTCGTCGGCCAGGCCGTGCCACTGCTGTAGCCAGTACATGCGCAACATCCGCTCCAGCGCAATGGGAGGACGACCTCGCACGTGCGCGCCGCTCTTTGAATAGTGCGGTTCAATGACCTCGACGAGTCGTGACCACGGAACCACATGCTCCATCTTCTCCAGAAATACTTCCCGGCGCGTGGTCTTTTTCTTCTTCGCGTACTCGGCTTGCGAGAAACTCAACTGGTGTTTTTGCATGCCTCGACGCTACAAACATTCTCCGCTCGTTGCAAGGATTAAATCTGTGTTTCCTAAGGGAAACGCTGGACAAAGCCACATTTCCGCAAAAAAGCATTGACACGATCTTTTTAAAGTTGCTGCGCTGTCTAGTTTTCACATGACGTTCATCGTTTGATCGCGATTTGCGCTCGTTGAGTGCTTTTCGCCTGTTTTCTCGTCCTTTTTGGCGTCGCTACGCGTTTAGGACGGACTGATCCCCTGCGCGCAACATCAGCGCTTTTTTGCCATCATCACCTTGGCCAATCCAAACAACAGGTGGCGCTGCGCAGTGTTTTTGGCCAAGCCTCGATAACGCGCACCTCGGTACTTCAGTACGTTCTTGACGATGTGAAACGGGTTCTCGACAATCGCCCCGACCTGTGCCTTGGCATTCTCTGCGGCCATCAACATGTCCTTCATCAGCCTCTCGGGCATCTGGCGTATCCCTTTGCGCCGCTTCGCAGTCTGCCAGTCGATGTCGGTCTTCAACCGCCCGTCCGCCTGACGCTCCGTGATCTCCTGACGCTTCTGTGCGCCCACGTAACCCGCATCCAGATGGACGGGGGCGTCGTCTGTGCGTAAGCACTCGGCCAGACTCGCAATATCTGAGGCGTTAGCCGCCGTGGTCACCCGCGTATGCACCAAACCCGGTTCAGTGTCCGCACCCAAAGAGAGGGAGCAAAACCCGAAGTTCGTGGGTAGGGAGCCGACAACCATCCCCTTCTAACGTCCCCATTGAAGGGGGAGGGACTTGCAACCCTGAGCGCTACCATTGCCCGCTCCACCGCCTCACACATTCCACCATGCTCCTAAAGAACCACTACATCGGCCTCATGTCTGGCACCTCTGTGGACGGCGTCGACGGGGTGTTGGCTGACTTTGCAGATGGACAGGTTAAGTCGCTCGGCCACGTCAATCTGCCTTTTGGCCCCACCTTGCGTTCGCAGCTTCAGGCGTTGATGGCGACAGGCCCTGACGAGATTGAACGCGCTGGTGATGCTGCTGTGGCGTTGGTGGGGGTGTATGCGGAGGCGGTGGCGGCGCTGCTGGCTCAGACCCAGTTTGCGGGAAAGGATATTGCCGCCATTGGCGCACACGGCCAAACCATACGCCACCGCCCTGAGCGTGGCTTCACGACGCAGATTAATGCGCCAGCGCACCTGTCAGAGCTGACAGGCATCGTGGTGGTGGCGGATTTTCGGTCGCGTGACGTGGCCGCAGGCGGGCAGGGTGCGCCGCTGGTGCCAGCATTTCATGCGGCGGTGTTTTCGGGCAGTAAGCCTCGGGCGGTGGTGAATATTGGCGGCATTGCGAACGTGACGTTGTTGCCCGCGACGGGGTCAGCGGAGCCGGTGCGTGGCTTTGATACCGGACCGGGGAACGCGTTGCTGGATGCTTGGTGCGAGCGGCATGCTGGCAAGCCGTTTGACGAGAGCGGGGCGTGGGCGGCGACGGGGCGCGTCGACGCTGTGCTGCTGACGCGATTGTTGGCCGATCCGTATTTCGCGCAGCCCGCACCGAAAAGCACCGGGCGGGAGCGGTTCAACGTAGCGTGGTTAGATGCGGCGCTTGCTGCTGAGGGGCGCACCTTGGCGGCAGTGGATGTGCAGGCCACACTGGTGGCGCTCACCGCACATACGATCAACGCGGCGCTGGTGGCGCATGGCGTGGCGAGTTGCTATGTGTGCGGCGGCGGGGTGTTCAATGGGGCGTTGCTGCGTGGGATTTTGGGGGCGCAGTCCACCAGTGTGTTGGGCGTTGCGCCGATGCAGGTCGAGGCGCTTGCCTTTGCGTGGCTGGCTCGACAGTGCTTTATGAATAAACCGGGCAACGTGCCAGCGGTGACCGGGGCAAAAGGGCCGCGAATTTTGGGGGCTGTTTATCCGGCTTGAGCGTTGCAATCAAGCCCATGGGGCGTGAGCCCCGGCCTTTGCCGGCGTGACGAAAAAAAAGAGCGAAGGGGGACGGAAGCAATACCGCCGCTGTTTTGGAAGAGACAGTGATTTTCTTGACGCAAAACGCCGCTACTTCGCCTTCAACCACGCATTGAGTGCTCGCACCCGAATCTCACCGCCTTCGGTAAAGCCAGTCACGCCAAGTGACTTCAGGATGTTCTCGCCAGCAGGACTTTCGTCGTATGAGCTGAGCAATTTGGCGATGATGGCGCGATCAGCCGCAGGCAGGCCGAGCCCTGCGACCACCGGCATTGCCGGCTGCGGGCGCCCCTCGTACAACACCTTAATACCTTTGGCGGCCAAGGTGTCGCGCGCCTTGGCGATTGACGGAATGCAGCCGACCGCGGACAAATCGTTTTCCACGGCGTACACCACGGCGCTGTATTCGGTATTGAAGCGGCCTGTGTATTGGCGGCCAATAAAGTCGCGCAGTTCGGAGGCGCAGACTTGCCCGTACATACTCTCGGCGCGCGGCATGGAGATGGCGTTGCCGCTGAAGGACTTGAGGTTCTCGACAGGCACGCCCTTGCCGATGAACAGCACGGTGACGTCGGGTCGACCGGAGGCGATGAAGTTGTAGCCGAGCCCAGTGAGCGCTTTGGCCGCAAGGTCGGCGGCGTTGGTCATGAAAACGTCCCCCTGATTGCGCTCCATCCAGTCGTAGACGCGCTGACGATCCCGGGTCAGCGCAATCTCTACGGACCGCCCGATGGCCGCTTCGAGCGAGCGTTTGAAGGCGTTGTATTTGGAGACTGGCGGCAAGGCGTCCCCCTCAGCGCCACTTTCTTCGTGGATCACGAGCCTCAGCGGCGCGGCGTCGGTCGGCGCTGACTGTGTCAAAACGGTTGCCAGCGTCATCATCGCGACGACGTGCAATGTTGCCAATAATGTTCTGATCATTCGTTTTCCCCGGATTTTTGATTTTGATACCCACACTGAAACTCAGCGGCCACTAAGCATATTCCGGTCGTCGATCAATTAACTACTTTTGCACAGAACTGCCAGTTCACCAGCACTAGAGCAAGAAGTGTGCACAAGTTGACTTACATCGCTTTGGGTAGGTAGCCTAGATGAACTGGGCGTTTCAGAAAAAAGCTGTTTGCCGATACACAACAAAAAACGGCACCAAAAAGTGCCGTTTTTTTGGGGTTCAGCCCCTATTGACTAGGCGCTGAACGAATTTCCACATCCGCACGTTGATGTCGCGTTGGGGTTTTTGATGACGAATTGCGCGCCTTCAAGCCCATCGCTGTAATCGATTTCAGCGCCGATGAGGTACTGGTAGCTCATCGCGTCGATCAGCAGCGTGACGTCGTTTTTGAGCATCTGGGTGTCGTCTTCGTTGACTTCTTCGTCAAACGTAAAGCCGTACTGAAAGCCCGAGCAGCCGCCGCCTGTGACAAAAACGCGCAGTTTAAGGTTCGGGTTTTGCTCGTCGATGATCAAGTCTTTCACCTTATTCGCCGCAGCGTCGGTGAAGTTGATCGGGGCGGGCAGTTCAGTCATTGCATTCATAAAAACACTCCAGGCGCGAAATTCACATCAAACGGCTTCAGAAAAATGAGCTGATGCATTGCGGCACTTTTCTAATTATCGGGGCGCAACGTTTTCTTTTCAACCGTTTCCGGTGTAGGGTCAAGTGATCAGCGGTTCTGCGTGGTGTCGTGTTGCGCGTTTAGTCGCCCGAGCCGATGCGCTTCAACTCAACGACCTCGGCGGTTTCTTGATGCATGTGCAGCAAGCGACCGTCCACCACGGCACCGACCTGCATCTCCAGCGTGCGGTAGCTCACGTCGCCAGTGACGCGGGCGTTGGGCAGCAATTCGAGATATTCACTGGCGTAAATCGGGCCGTTCACCGAGCCGTCCACCACGACATGCGACACGCGAATTTCGCCGTCGACGGTTGCTTTTTCGCTGATCACCAGTGTTGACGGTCCCGCGTTTGACGAACGAATGTGGCCCTTGACGCGACCGTCTACGCGCAGTCCGCCGACAAAATCGACGTCGCCTTCGATGGTGGTCGACGCGCCGATCAGGCTGTCGATCTGCTTTTGCGGCACGTGTTGTTTTTTGCGTCCGAACATGGCGGTCTCCTGAAACATGAAATTTAATTAGAGTTGGATGGATTGTTGTGCTTTGGGCGTCGTGCTGCCGGTGGGGAGTACACGCATGTGAAGCGTTTTAAGCTGCGCATTGGCGGGCACTTTGAAGATGCCCTCGACGCGCTGGTAGGTCTTGAAATCGAGTGCCAATGAGGCTAGCAGATCAGGCTGTTCTTCCGGCAAATTAATGTTCACCCGCTTGTTGTCTTTGTCCATCACCACGGTGGCCACCAGCGTGATGCGTCCCTTGAACGGTGATTCAGCGTTGCCCTGCACGACGAGCGCGCGGAAACGATAGGTGCCCACGGTGTCGCGCTCGGCTTGCAGGCGCTGCACCGCGAGGCCATTTTTTGCGCTATTCGCGTTGCCCATCAGCTTCTCGAAAAACGCCGCTTCTTCTTTGAGCTGCGTGTTTTCTTGTTGCAGCGAAATGATCTGCTTGGACAGGACATCCTTCGCGCCGGTGGCCATCTGAGCGCTGTTGGTCAGCTCGATTGAGTCGCGTTTGAGCTGCTCGTTTTCAGCGCGCAATGTGGTGACGGTGGTGGTCAGTTGCAGTTGCTCTTCGCGCACTTTGCCGACGTTAAACCCGGCAAAAATTCGCCCCGCGTCGAAGCCGCCGTAAAACAGCCCGGCCAGCACCAACGCGGTGACACCGAGGATGGTACCCTTGACCTTCCACGACCAGTGCGTGCGCACCGAGAGCTTCGGCGCTGAGATGCCAAAACGGCGACGCAGCTCGGAGACGATGCGGTCAGAACGCAGGATGGCCATGTAGCGGTTTAGCGACGACTACGGCGAGAGCGGCAGGGTCAACAACCCCGCCGTTTCCGGCACGCCGAACATCAGGTTCATGCACTGCACGGCTTGGCCAGCGGCGCCTTTGACCAAGTTGTCCTGCACCACAAGCACCACCAGCGCGTCGCCACCTTGCGGGCGATGCAGGGCGAGGCGCAAGGTGTTGCTGCCGCGCGTTGAGCGGGTGTCGGGCATCGAGCCGAACGGCATCACGTCCACGAACGGCTCATTTTTGTACGCGTCAACGAACAGCGCTTGCAGTTGCTCGTTGCTTAACGTCGATCCGTTGGCATTCAAGCGCGAATACAAGGTCGAATGCATACCGCGAATCATCGGAACTAGATGTGGCGTGAACAACAAACGCACCTTGTCGCTGGTCATGGTTTGCAACCGCGCTTCTGTCTCTGGCTGATGACGATGGCCCGATACGCCGTACGACTTAAAGCTGTCGCCTGCTTCAGTAAACAGATAGTCCACTTCCGCTTTTTTTCCTGCGCCCGAAACGCCAGAAGCGCAGGCGGCGATCAGGTTCGACGCGTCGATGATTCCTGCCTTCAGCAACGGGTGAAAGCCCAGTTGTATCGTGGTCGGATAGCAGCCAGGATTGCCGACGATGCGCGCGTTTTCAATCGCATCACGATTGAGTTCAACCAAACCGTATGCGGCTTCAACAGCCAGTTCAGGACACGCGTGCGGCATCTTGTACCACTGCTCGAACACCGCCAAATCCTTGAAACGGAAGTCAGCAGCAAGATCGATAATCTTCACGCCTGCAGCGACCATTTTTGGCGCATCGGCCATCGCAACGCCGTGTGGCGTGGCGTAGAAAACCACATCACATCGCGTCAAATCGGCACTAACCGTATCGCTGAACACCAGATCACAACGACCACGCAAACTGGGGAACATCACATCAAGTCGCGTGCCTGCTTCTTTGCGCGAGGTAATCATCGTCACCTTCGCGTTCGGGTGCAAGGTGAGCATGCGCAACAGTTCGACGCCTGTGTATCCGGTGCCGCCGACGATGCCTACTTTGATCTGTTTGTCCGTGTTCACAGCCGCTCTCCCAGGAAGGATGACTCTTTTTGTCCGTTTTTTCGTCTATTGGTAGCAACAAAAAAGTGAATTCTATAAAGCACAAAGGCCACGGGGGTTGCCCGCAGCCTTTGCTTGAATCGCTTGCGCGATCCTCCCATTGGGAGTGTACGTCCGCGTTATCGTTTCGAGAATTGCTTACGACGCCGTGCCTTGCGCAGACCGACTTTTTTACGCTCAACTTCACGCGCATCACGTGTCACCAAACCGGCTTTTTTCAACTCAGGTTTGTAGCTGATGTCGTATTCCATCAGCGCGCGGGTGATGCCGTGACGCACGGCTCCCGCCTGACCCGATTCGCCGCCGCCCTGCACGCTGACCATGATATCGAGGTTATCGAGATTGTTGGTGATGACGAGCGGTTGACGCACGATCATGCGGCCCGTTTCACGAGCGAAAAACACGTCAACGGGCTTGCCGTTGACGACAATGGCGCCGGTGCCAGCCTTGATAAATACACGAGCAACAGCGCTTTTGCGACGACCCGTACCGTAGTGGAAATTACCGATCATTTTGATGATTCCTTGGGTGCTTGGGGGCGATTAAAGCGTGACCGCTTTGGGTTGTTGAGCAGCGTGCGGATGCGCGTCGCCGACGTAGCACTTAAGCTTTTTGAGCATGGCATAGCCGAGCGGGCCCTTGGGCAGCATGCCTTTGACGGCGTGTTTCAACACGCGGTCAGGATATTTGTCTTGCAGCTTTTCAAAGTTGGTGGACGACACACCCCCTGGATAGCCGGAGTGGCTGTAGTACGTTTTTTGAAATGCTTTTTTGCCGGTCACGCGGAGTTTTTCCACGTTGGTCACAATGACGAAGTCACCCGTATCCATGTGCGGCGTGAAGATTGGCTTGTGTTTGCCACGCAGGCGGATGGCGATTTGGCTGGCGAGGCGACCGAGGATTTTGTCGGTGCCGTCTACCAACAACCAGTCCTGCTTGATGTCGGACGGTTTGGCGGAAAAGGTTTTCATTACTTTAGACTCGTTTAGTGTTTTGCCAAGCGCGGTGAGTCGTGGCAGCGCTGTAGGTTGCGATGCGTTGACTCTGTCGTCCAGGGCGTTATGAGTTTTTCTGACTACTGCTTTCTGCACAAAAAGGCTCGGGAAATCACCAGTCAGACGTAGAGTATAGCTGTAAAGTGCTGATTTAACGTGGAAAAATCCCAGGGACGGGTAAAAGCGCCAGCGCAAAAGAAAACGGCAGGCCCGGAGGCCTGCCGTTAATGATGTCTTACCAAAGGAGGAGGAAGGAAAAGACATCAGTCGCCCGCAAAGGAGGAGGAAGCAGGCGATGTATAAATTTAAGCATGCTGCACTGCACAAGTCAACCGCCTTTTGTAGGCTTTCACTGGTTTTCGCGTAGGACAGTTACTCTAGTTAATTGCAAATCAATGAAAGCGCTTATGAAATCAACAATTAAGTGGGTAGACAACGTTCAGTTTGTGGCTGAAACCGGCTCAGGCCACGCGCTTGTTATAGACGGCGCGCCGGAATACAGCGGCAGAAACACGGGGCCGCGCCCGATGGAGTTAGTGCTCGCTGGCGCGGCAAGCTGCACGGCGTTTGACGTAGTGCTGATGCTGAATAAATCGCGGCAAAGATTCACCCGTTTGCATGTCGATGCTGACGCTGAACGCGCGGAAGTCGATCCCAAAGTGTTCACTACGATTAAATTGACCTTCAACATCGTCGGCAAAGGCCTTGATCCGGCGGCGGTTGAGCGCGCGGTGAAGCTTTCAAAAGAAAAATATTGCTCTGCAACAGCGATGCTCGGAATGACCGCCAAAATCAGCACAGAAATCGTGATTTCGGAGGCTTGATTGCGATATAGCTTTGAGCTGAAAGCGTTGTTTTAATTGGGCTCAAGGCTAGTTTAGCAATTTATCAACTTGCGGCACTTTTAGGCGCTAAGCCCATATTTTATAAGGAATTCATCAAAAAGGCGATGCCAGTCCAGCTCACACCAGACTTTTCCACAAGCTTCGTGAGAATGACAACATTGTTCGCTAAGCCACCACACCCTCGGCCAGCAACCGATCCGCCTCGGCGTCGTCAACACCGATGTCTGCCAACAACTGACGCGAATGTTCACCGAGTGTCGGTGGATGCAATCGCACCTGCAAACGCTCGCCGTCCATGGTGAACGGAAACAGCGTGGTCTTCACGCGTTCACCCGCACGCGGGCCATCGGGCAGGCGCACATCAGCGAGGCCACCGGTGGCGATGAGATGCGGGTCTTGGTACAAATCTTCCGGCTTTCGGATCGGCGCGAACGGCAGCCCGACTTTCTCGAACAGTGCGGACAACTCCGACGCGGCGCGATTTGCGAGCCGCGTTTGCAGCGTGGGCAGCAACGTGGGACGCATGGTCACGCGTTGATTATTGGAGGCAAGCGTCGCGTCCTTTTTAAGATCGTCAAACCCTAAGGCATCGCAAAACGTGACCCACTGCGCATCGCTCACCGCAGCGAGAAAGATCTGCTCGCCGTCTTTCACCGTGAACACGTCGTACACCGCCCACGGGCTTACGCGTGCGGGCATCGGTGCTGCGGCTTTGCCCGTCATTGCAAATTGCAGCATGTGCTGGCCGACGAGAAACACGTTGTTCTCAAACAGGGCGGATTGAATCTCCTGACCCTTACCGGTAATGCCGCGCTGCACGAGCGCGCCGAGCGCACCAATTGCGCCGAACATGCCGCCCATGATGTCGTTCACGCTGGTGCCCGCACGTAGCGGATCGCCAGGGCGACCGGTCATGTAGGCGAGGCCGCCCATCATTTGCACCACTTCATCCAACGCGGTGCGATGGTCGTACGGGCCTGGCAAAAAGCCTTTGCAGGTGACGTAAATCAAGCGCTCGTTAGTCTTCTTCAAGCTCGCATAATCAAGCCCGTACTTCGCCATCGTGTCAGGTTTGAAGTTCTCAGCAACGACGTCAGCGGTGCCAGCCAATTTGCGAGCAAGCGCCGCACCTTCGGGCTTATGCAGATCAATACCGATGCTCTTTTTATTGCGGTTGAACATCGGGAAAAAGCCGGAGCCCGCACCTAGCAGTCGACGCGTGCGGTCACCGTCAATCGGCTCCACTTTGATGACCTCGGCCCCCATGTCCGCCAGCACCATGCCGCAGGTCGGGCCCATCACCATGTGGGTGAACTCCACCACCCGAAGGCCAGCCAAAGGCTGGGCTTTGCTGACTGGACTCGGAAGGCCGGCAAGGGGTTGGGACTGGCTGGATTCGTTCATATTTTTGCTATTTAATTAATAGCGTCTTGAGCAGTATTTACAAGGGCTGGCGCTTAAAAACCCCCACCCCTGCCCTCTTCGGCACGCAGGAGAGAGAGAGGCAGAGCAAATCCTGTCTTGGCGCCCTCTACCACTTGTGGGAGAGGGCGGGGGTGAGGGCGATGCCCACTCACAAGTTTCGTTCATTCAAGCACCCTCACCCCCAACCCTCTCCTCCAGGGGGGCCAGGGAGCCAAGAAAACTCGGCAACCCCGCCCGCCACAGCGTGCCGTGCAAATTTTCGCCTGCCAGCCAACGAGTCGCAGGCAAAGCATCTGGGCCAACACATATGCGGTCATGAGAGCTTGTCTGGCTGGTGTGTGGTCAGACCTTATCCCACGGGGCAAGGCGCTACACCAGCCTGCAAAGTGGCCACAGCCTTGACCCAAACTGTGATGGTCACGGTTACTTACAACACGATTTATGTTGTTTTTTTGCTATTTAAATGTGCATTTAAACGCAGTTATTAAACAAAAAATCTGACTTCCTGTCTCATTTACGTCGAATCCGAATTTTTTGTTTTCGGAATTTTCCCCCTGATCAATACGCACCCAGGCCTTGACTGAGCATCAGGAG
>ENA-OFCE01001434-OFCE01001434.1-metagenomes-genome-assembly--contig:-NODE-1434-length-12115-cov-3.719983_pt1 | contig 12115 bp, 11 predicted proteins | sample MGYA00153388_OFCE01 | MGnify analysis MGYA00153388
CGTTGCTGATGATCGCCTCGTTGAACTCGGGTGCCAAGTCGCCCGCGTTGCCGATGCAGGTGGTGCAGCCGTACGCGGCTACATCAAAACCCAACTGATCCAGCCACTGCTGCAAGCCGGTCTCGGTCAAATACGCGCTCACCACGCGCGAGCCGGGGCCGAAGCTGGTCTTCACGCGCGGGTTCACGGTCAGGCCCTTGGCCACCGCGTTGCGCGCGATCAAACCTGCGGCCAACATCACGCCGGGGTTGGATGTGTTGGTGCAGCTGGTGATCGCCGCGATGAGCACGTCGCCGTGGCCGATGTTAGTGTCCGCCTGTGGTTCAACGGCGGCCACTGAATCAACACTGCCGACGGTCGGCCGATCCGCCATTTCAACCACGTTGCGGGTGACGACTTTCGGCGGCATCAACGGTTGTGTGACTGCTGCCGGGCGGTTGGCGGCGTAGCGTTTGCCCAAGTCCGTCGTGTGTTTGTTGAATCCATTCTCCGCGCCCGGCGCGATGAACAACGCCTCAAAACTTGTCTTCATATCCGGCAAGGCAATGCGATCCTGCGGTCGCTTCGGCCCCGCCAGACTGGGCACGATGCTGGCGAGGTCGAGCACCACCGTGCTGCTGTAATCAATATCGCCCGTGCGCGGCATGCCGAACAAACCCTGCGCCTTGAAATACGCCGTGAACACTTCGATTTCCGCCTCGGTGCGCCCTGTGCCTTTGAGATATTCCATGGTCTTCTCATCGACCGGAAAGAAGCCCATCGTCGCGCCGTATTCCGGGGCCATGTTGCCGAGCGTGGCGCGATCCACGACGTTCAAACTCGCCGCGCCTTCACCGAAAAATTCAACGAATTTGCCCACCACTTTAACTTTCCTCAACAACTCCGTTACGGTGAGCACCAAGTCGGTTGCCGTGATGCCCTCGCGCAATGCGCCACGCAGCTCCACGCCGACCACATCCGGCGTCAGCAGGTACACCGGCTGCCCAAGCATCGCGGCCTCCGCCTCGATTCCGCCGACGCCCCAACCGACCACACCTGCGCCGTTGATCATGGTGGTGTGGCTGTCGGTGCCGACCAATGTGTCTGGGAAGACGACGCCATCGCGAACCTGTACGCCGCGAAACAGGTATTCAAGATTGACCTGGTGCACGATGCCAATACCGGGCGGCACTACCTTGAAGGTGTCAAACGCCTGCATGCCCCACTTCAAAAATTGATAGCGCTCGCCGTTCCTCTGAAACTCCAGCTCCATGTTGAGCCGGAGTGCATCGTGGGTGCCGTAATAGTCAATCATCACCGAGTGATCGACCACCAGATCCACCGGCACCAGCGGCTCAATGCGCTTCGGGTCTTTGCCCATTCCCGCCGCCACATTGCGCATCGCAGCGAGGTCGGCGAGCAGCGGCACGCCGGTGAAATCCTGCAGCACCACACGCGCCACCACGAACGGAATTTCGTCGACGCGCGGCGCATTCGGCTGCCAGTTGGCAAGCTCGTGGACGTTGCTCTCATCCACCTTTTTGCCGTCGCAGTTGCGCAGCACCGACTCAAGCACCAAGCGAATCGACACCGGCAAACGACTGATCGGCCCGACGCCTGCGGCCTCTAGCGCTGGCAGGCTGTAGTAGTGCAGTGGACGGGTGACGTGGGGTGACGTGAGGACGCGTAGGGTGTTGTGTAGGTTGTGTTGCATGAAGTGGATTCTTTAACGACGGCAGAAACCACACGCTACTCCGAATTGCCGCGCGTGACAATCAGACATTGGCGACAAACGTGCCGAAGTTCTTGTGGGAGCGGTTCCACCGCGATGGTTCCTGCGCTTTGCGTCTTTTGCGGCGAAACCGCGCTCACAAAGCAGAACGATGACGGGGAGTCGCTATGCTTATTCGCAACGGCCCATGGTCATCAGCTTTGTTATAGAGGCCTTATACCGTCGGGGCTATACATTGCATTTGGCGATTGTCGATTTATGATCAATTACGCTGAAAGCCCAATTAAATAGGCAATTTCAGTAATAAGCTGTTAACTATTCTCAACATGCAAACTGTCCAAGTCTCCCTCGCCGCCCGCCCTTATCCGATCCACATCGGTTCCGCGCTGATTGGTAACGCCGATGTACTCGCCCCGTTCGTCAACGGCACGATGGTGGTGATCGTCACTAACGCCACGTTGGCACCGCTTTTTTTGGCGCGCGTTCGCGACGCGGTTGTCGCACTCGGAAAGCAGGTTTTGGAAGTCGTTCTCCCCGACGGTGAAGCGTTCAAAACTGCGGCCTCACTTGATCAAATTTACTCCGCGATGCTCAGCGCAAACTGTGATCGCAAAACCACCCTCATCGCGCTCGGTGGTGGCGTGATTGGCGACGTAGCGGGCTACGCTGCAGCGACCTATCAACGCGGCATTCCCTTCATTCAAATGCCAACGACGCTGCTGGCTCAGGTGGATTCGTCCGTAGGCGGCAAAACAGCCGTCAATCACCCACTCGGCAAGAATATGATCGGCGCGTTCTACCAGCCGCAGGCGGTGTTGTCGGACACCTCCGTGCTCAAGAGTTTGCCACCTCGTGAATACGCTGCGGGTATAGCCGAGATCATCAAACACGCGTTGATTTTTGATGTCGATCACCTCGCAGAGTTGGAGCGCGACACCGCGAAACTCCAAGCTCGCGACGACGAAACGCTGGCCCGCGTCATCGCTTATTCCTGTCGCATCAAGGCGGACGTGGTCAAGCGTGATGAGCGCGAAACGCTGGGCATTCGCGCGCTCTTAAACCTTGGCCACACGTTCGGCCACGCCATCGAAACCGAGATGGGCTACGGTGCATGGGTGCATGGTGAAGCGGTCGCCGCAGGGTGCGTCCTCGCAGCCCAGTTGTCGTGCGAATTAGGGCATCTGAACGCTGCCGATGTTGAGCGTGTAACGGCACTGTTCGCAGCGTTCAGTCTGCCGGTCAAACCGCCGAAAGTTGAGGCCGCTAAGCTCGTGTCACACATGCAGCGCGATAAGAAGAACGAAGGCGGCGTGGTGACGCTGGTGTTGCTAAAAAAGCCCGGGGAAGCGTATCTAGATCGCTCGCAAACGTCAGCGCAGTTGGTGACGTTTCTTGATAAGCAGATCGCATCGGCCTAATTGGTCTGTAGGAGCGGCCTTGCCCTCGAAAAGCATGCCGCTGCGTCAGTCAAGCTGGATCGCGGCCAGGGTCACTCCTACAAGGGGTTGCCGCTACAGCTGCTCCCGCAACTGTTCCGCCGCGATACGCATCGCGGGCACAAACCGCTTGATCGCCGCAGCGGGCGTGATCGCCGCAATTGACATCGACACGCTCAGTGCCCCGACCACGTGGCCCGGCCCATCGAGCAGTGGCACGGAGAGTCCGCGCAAGCCCATTTCGAGCTGGCTTTCGGTGAGCCCGTAACCGAGCTTTCGCATTTTGAGAATCTCTCGTTTGAGCTGCGCCTTGTCGACCACGGTGAATGGTGTGTACGCTTTTAAAGTTACTTTTTTCAACCATGCGTCGAGCGCTGACTCGGGTAAATAGCTGAGAATCATGCGCCCACCGGTGGAGGTGTGTGCGGGCAATCGAGTGCCCGGCTCGATGCCAGTGGACAACATTTTGTTTGCGTTCACGCGGCAGATGTACACCGCCTCATCCCCCTCCAGCACAGAAAGATTGGTGGATTCACCAAACGCTTGGGTGAGCTTTTGCAGCGTGGGCAGCACCGTGCGCGGCAGCCGAGAGGAGGCGACATACGAATGCCCGAGCCGCATCACTTTCGGGGTGAGCCAGTAGGCCTTGCCGTCGGTGGCCATGTAGCCCAGCGCGGTGAGCGTCATCAAGTATCGGCGCGCGGCGGCGCGACTCAAATCAAGCCGTTGCGCCAGCTCGCTTTGGGTGAGTTTTGGGGTGCCATCTTCAAACGCACAAATCACCTCCAAGCCTTTGCGAAGACCGTCGATCATGTCGGCCTTTGATGGCGGGTTCGGCTCACTCGCGCTGCTGTGGTGAGTGCTACGCAGTGGTGAGAGGACTAGGGTTTTCATCGCGCGCAAGGCTTGACTGAGGTCGTCGTTTGTGTTCTATCATCGCACACAAGTTCGTTTAACGCACAAAAAAACAATGTGCCGAACGCAAGACAAGTGAAAATTCAATGCCGCACTTCTGATGAGTCACAGCGCGAATCAATCTAACCCGTTGGGTGTCGACGGCATTGAATATATTGAATACGCAACGGTTGAACCGCAGGCGTTTGGTGCGGCATTAGAACGGCTAGGTTTCGTCGCGATTGCGCGTCACCGCTCGCGAGAAATTGTGCGCTACCGAGCGGGCGGCATGAACGTTATCGTCAACGCTGACCCAACAGTTGCGGGCGTGGCCGAAGCGCGTATCGCTGCACCCAAGCTCAAGGCAATCGCGCTGCGGGTGCGCGATGCTGCGGCGGCCTATTCGCACTGCGTAGAAAAAGGCGCATGGCCAATGTCCGGCAACGCGGCACCGCGGGTTGGCGCAATGGAGTTAAACATTCCGGCAATCTCCGGCGTGGGTGGCAGCGTTATCTACTTTGTTGATCGCTATGAAGCGTTCTCAATCTACGACGTGGACTTTAAAAAATTGCCCACCGCTGCCGACGCCAATCAGTCACTGGCTGGCATGCATTTTTTCGGCATCGTGCAGTCGATTGACGAAGCGCGCATCAAGGAATGGGTTAATTTTTACGAGGCATTGTTTGGCTTTGCGGTACTGCCCACGGGCCAATACTTTGGCGTGTTGCCAAGAGGCACTTTGCTTCAGAGCCCGTGCCACAAGTTCTATCTGCAACCGGTGGAGCCCCTTGAGCAAGCGGCGGTGTTGGCGTGGCAAGAGAAGCTCGCACGGGTCGGATTCGGATCAAACGATATTCTGGCGTTGGTCAAACAATTGACCGAGCGTGGCGTTCGTGATATCGCGGCGACTGGAGCTTTGAGGTGTTTAACGATGATTACGTGCAGATGCCAAGTGAAACAGTGGCGCTGCGCGCGCGCGATTCCGCGATGTGGGTGGCGGCGCAAAGCGAACGGCGCAGTTTGCCAAGGGCGGTGCAGCGCGGCGGTGATTCGTTACTGGTATGAGTCGACTCAGCACTTGCCCATGGCTCCCTCTCCCCCACGGAGAGGGAGCCTGCAGAACGGGCCTCATATGACTAAGCGAATACTGAGACAAGAAAAACGAAGGACGAACCGATGACTGATTTTTTACAGCTTTTGCTGAGTGGCGTGGCCACCGGATCCATTTACGCGATGGCGGCACTCGGCTTCACGCTGTTGTGGCAGGCCGCTGGCACGATCAACTTTGCGCAGGGCGAGTTTGTTATGCTGCCTGCGTTTGCGATGTTGATCGGCATGTCCGTCGGCTTGCCCTTGTGGGCATCGTTTTTGGTAGCCGTGGTGCTCTCGATTCTGGTGCTCGGCGCGGCCTTTAAACGCTGGATTGTCGATCCAATGCGCGGCACTGGCGTGGTGGCTGTGGTGGTGGCCACCTTGGGTCTGTCGATCGGGCTCAAGTCGTTTGTAAAAGCGGCCTACAGCGCTGAACCGCATCCGTTTCCGAGTATATTTGGTGACGAGGTTTTCAAGCTCGCGGGACTGACCATTTCGTACAGCGACATCGGTGCGCTGGTGTTCGCAGGACTCATGGTGTTGGGCTTGCAAACGTTCTTGACCAAGACGATCACCGGCCGCGCAATGCAAGCCGTGGCGCAGAACACGTTCGCGGCCGAGGCGCTGGGCATCGATGTGAAGCGTATGATTTTTTATACCTTCGCAATCAACGCGATCTTGGTGGCGGTGACTGCGCTGCTCATCACGCCCACGTATCTGGCCAAGTTCGACATGGGCGACAACATTGGGCTCAAGGCGTTCTTCGCCGCCATCATCGGCGGCTTTAACAACTCGCGTGGCGCGCTGCTGGGCGGCGTGCTCGTTGGCGTGCTTGAAAACTTGGCGGGCGCGTATTTGTCGCCCGCTTACAAAGACGGTGTGGCTTTGGTGCTGTTCATGGCGGTGATTTTGGTGAAACCTGATGGGCTATTAGGTACGCCGCAAGAAAGGAAAGTATGATGATTTCCAGACAACATCTTTCTTTTTTGGGCGTTGCGCTGGTAGCGCTGCTCGCCGCACCAGCGTTCTTGAAGTCCTACGGCTTGTATTTGCTAACGTTGTGGTTGGTGTACGTGATCGCCGCGCTGGGACTCAATCTCACGGTGGGTTATGCGGGCTTGAAGTCGTTGTGCCACGCGGGTTTTATGGGCGTGGGTGCATACACGGTAGCGATCATGATGAAGGCCGGTTTTTCATTTTGGTTGGCCGGGTCTGCGGCCATCGTTATCTGCTTTCTGCTCGGCCTCATTGTGGGCTTTCCCGCGCTGCGGGTGCAGATGCATTACCTAGGTTTTGCAACGCTTGGATTTAACTTGTTGCTGATGCTAATCTTCCGCAACGAAGAATGGTTGACCGGCGGCACGTTCGGCATTCAAAACATCAAACGGCCCGAGCTTTTTGGATTCTCGTTTAATGGTAATTTGGCGTTCTATTTTTTGGTGCTCGCCATCACCATCATCACTGGCGTGTTGCTCGCATTGCTGCTGCGCTCGCCGTGGGGCCGAGCGTTTGCCGCGCTGCGCGATAACCCGATTCGCGCAGAGAGCACGGGGGTGAATATCACCGCCTACACACTGATGTCGTTTGCCATCGGGGCGGCTTACGCAGGCATTGCGGGTGCGCTGTTTGCACCGCTGGTGAACTTCATCGAACCGGCACCTTTTGGCATTGGCAATTCGCTGTTGTTTTTGATGATGGTGGTGGTGGGCGGATCGGGGCGGTTTTACGGGCCGGTACTTGGCGCGGCCATCGCGCTGTTGCTGCCCGAGTATTTGCGCTTCTTGAAAGACTGGTATCTGGCGGTGTTCGGATTTGCGGCCGTGGCGATGATGATCTGGTTGCCGGGAGGCTTGTTATCAATGCGTGAGGCGATGAAATTGAGCCGCGCAAAACGCGATGCCAAACTCGATGGTCAAAGTAGAGCGGCAGGCGCGGTATGAGCATTCTCGCAGTGCATGACATCAAAAAGAGTTACGGTGCCATCCAAGCGGTCGGCGGGGTGAGTTTCACCGTCGAGCCTGGTGAAATTTTGGGCGTGATTGGGCCGAACGGCAGCGGCAAGACCACGTTGTTCAATTCGATTTTGGGGCAGATCAAACCCGATAGCGGTCGGGTTGAATTCGAAGGCGTGGACATTTCTGGTGGGTCGCCGCTTGAACTGTCTCGGTGCGGTATTGGCCGCACATTTCAAAACTTGCAGGTGTTCGGCAAGCTTTCGCTGCGCGACAATTTGATTGCCGCTGCGCAAGAATTTCAGGGCACATTTTGGGGACGCGTGTTTGCTCCGCCTGACAATGGGGTCGGCGAACGGGCAGACGAAATGATTGAGCTGTTTCGCCTGCAACAGGTGGCGAATTTGCCCGCAGGCAGCTTGTCGTATGGTCAGCAAAAACTGGTCGACATTGCTATGGCGTTTATGCCCAAACCGCGTCTTGTGTTGCTCGATGAACCCTGCGCCGGGGTTAACCCGTCCCTCGTGGATGGTCTTCGCGAGTTATTGGTGACATTGAATAAAAAACAGGGCGGCAGTTTTGTGGTGATTGAGCACAACATGGACTTCGTGATGAAGCTCTGCCACCGCATTGTTTGCATGGTCGAAGGCAAAGTTTTGGCGGTCGGGAAGCCCGAAGAAATTCAAGGCAACCGCGCGGTGCTGGAGGCATATCTTGGCAACTAATCAGTCCACTGGATCGCTGATTGAATTTGACCGCGTTGTGGCGGGCTACACCCATCTGACCATTTTGAATGAGCTGACACTTGATGTGCGCAAGGGCGAAATCACGCTGCTGATCGGCCCTAATGGCGCGGGCAAATCGACGGTGCTGAAAACGTTGTTCGGTATGCTTACGCCTCGTTCTGGCGAGGTGCGAATGGCTGGCAAAGTGATCAACGGACGCACGCCGCGACAATTGTTGGGGGAGGGCATGGCCTTCGTTCCGCAAGGTCGCAATTTGTTTGGCTCGTTGTCGGTGCTGCACAATCTTGAACTCGGTGGTTTGCAACTGCCGGGCAAGGTGCTGAAGGATCGTATCGAAGAGGTCATGGCACTGTTTCCCAGGCTTCGAGAACGAATCGACACGCGGGCCGCATCACTGTCCGGTGGTGAGCAAAAACAGCTCGAAATCGGACGTGCGTTGCTGGTTCGTCCAGAGGTTTTGCTTATTGATGAACCGTCGATTGGTCTGGCACCAATCATTGTGCAGGACGTAATGCAACTCCTGCGACGCCTGGCTGATTCGGGCAAGAGCGTGCTGATGGTTGAGCAAAATGTACGCACAGCGCTCAAATATTCGGATCGCGCGCTGGCGCTGGAGATGGGGACTTTGGCGGTAGACAAGCCTGCGGCTGAATTGCTCAATGATCCCAACTTGAATCGATTGTTTTTGGGCGGTCACGCCAAAAAGTGACCTTGAATTGCCGCCGCACGTCAGTTCGCAGTAATCGGAATTTGACTTGATACGTCAGTTATTTTTTAATGTCCTGAGGAGGAAAACCATGAAACTTAAAATAAGCACCACCATCGCGCGAGCCATCGGCCTGACATTGGGCGTTGTCGCGGCAGCGTCATTCGCGCAAACCATCAAAGTTGCGCAGGTCGTAGAGCTTTCCGGCGGCGGCACCGCTGCGGGCAGCCAGTATCGCAACGGCGCAAAGCTCGCCATCACCGAGATCAATGCAGCAGGCGGCATCATGGGCCGCAAAGTTGAAGTGATGGAAATGGACACGCAGTCGCAGCCCGCCATTGCCAAGGCGATGACGGTCAAGGCAATTGATGAAAAAGTCACGGCGATCTTCGGGCCTGTGTTCTCAGGCTCGATTCTGGTCAGCCAGACCGAAAGCCAGAAGGCGGGCATCCCGAACTTCACCGGCGGTGAAGCCTCGAACGTGACCGCGCAGGGCAACCCGTTTATCTTCCGCTCGTCGTTCAATCAGTCGATGGGCATGCCGAAAGTCGCCAACTACATGGCGACTGATTTGAAGGTGAAGTCGGTCGTCGTGCTCTTCGTCAACAACGATTTCGGCAAAGGCGGTCGCGATGCCATCGTCAAAGAACTCACCACTCGCGGCATTAAAGTTGCGGCCGACATCTCGACTGATCCCGGTCAGATCGACATGTCGTCCACCGTGCTGCGCGCCAAGCAGGCGAACGCCGATGCGTTGTTTGCGTACCTCAACGAAGAGGAGTCAGCGCGCCTGCTGAAAGAACTGCGCAAGCAGGGCTATGACAAGCCGCTGGTCGGCGAGACGACACTCATGGGCTCGAAAGTCATTGAGCTTGCGGGCACGGCGGCCAACGGCGTCCGCGGCCATGTGGGCTTAACCGCAGACGCGCCGATGTTCAAGGAGTATGGTGCCAAGTACGAAAAGGAATACAAGGCAAAGGCAGATCACAACGGCATCAAAGGCTACTTTTCGGCGTACATGCTGAAGGCTGCCATTGAAAAGGCCAAATCGACCGACGGCACAGCGATAGCTGCCGCCATCAAGAACGCGTGCTTCAAGGCGAAAGACCATCCTGGCATCCTGCTCGACGTGTGCTTCGACGACAAGGGTGACATTGATCGCGAGAGCTTTCTCGTGGAAGTCAAGGACGGCAAGCAGGTGGTGACCTCAACGTTGCCGATGCTGGTCAAGCGATAGGCTCCATCAGATCGTAAAAGGCTCGCTCTAGCGGGCTTTTTTTCGCCTGTAGGATCGCCCCTAAGCGCGATTTGACCTCAAAAAATCACAGGGGATCATGCCGGGAGGCGATTCAACCTCAAGTCATCGCGCCTTAAGGCGCTGCTACAAATGGCTGCATGATCGACAAATTTTTTGCAACCGTTGCTGACTGTCTCGCAGACGTTCCCGACGGCGCGAGCATCATGATAGGCGGTTTTGGCGGCGCGGGTATGCCCAACGAACTTATCGACGGGCTGATAACGCAGGGCGCCACGGATCTCACCATCGTCGCCAACAACGCGGGCAACGCGGAGTTCGGTCTGGCTGCACTGCTCAAAGCAGGCAAGGTGCGCAAAGTGATTTGCTCGTTTCCGCGACAGGCGGATTCTTATGTGTTCGACGGTTTGTATCGCGCAGGGAAAATCGAGCTTGAACTGGTGCCGCAGGGCAATTTGGCCGAACGAATTCGTGCAGCAGGCGCGGGCATCGGTGGTTTTTTCACTCGGGTGGGATTCGGCACCGAGCTTGCGAAGGGCAAGGAGACGCGCGAAATGAACGGGGAGATGTATGTGCTGGAGTCCCCGATTCACGCCGACTTCGCGCTTATCAAGGCCGAGCAGGGCGACCGCTGGGGCAACCTGACGTATCGATTGGCGGCGCGCAACTTCGGACCGGTGATGGCGATGGCGGCGACCATCACGATCGCCTCGGTGCATGACATTGTGGCGCTCGGTGCGCTCGATCCCGAGGCCGTCGTCACCCCCGGAATTTTCGTGCAACGCGTGGTCAAGATTGCGCGCTCGGTGACGGTTGCTTCCGGCTACAAAGCAGCTTGATGGGCTACGTCAAGCTCACCCGCAAACAACTCGCCGCGCGCATCGCGCAGGACATGCCTGATGGCGCGTACGTGAACCTCGGCATCGGCATGCCGACGCTGGTGGCCAACCACTTGCCCGCTAGCCGCGAGATCATTCTGCAAAGCGAAAACGGCATTCTTGGTATGGGGCCCGCGCCGTCTGTAGACGCAGAGGACTTTGATCTCATTAACGCGGGTAAACAGCCGGTCACCCTGCTTCCCGGAGGTTCGTACTTTCACAGCGCTGATTCGTTTGCCATGATGCGCGCAGGGCATCTCGATATTGCCGTGCTCGGTGCGTTTCAGGTTGCAGCCAACGGCGATCTTGCGAACTCGCATACCGGCGGCAAGGACGATATTCCTGCGGTCGGCGGCGCGATGGACTTGGCTGTTGGAGCCAAGCAAACGTGGGTGATGATGGAGCACCTCACGCGAATTGGCGCGAGCAAGCTGGTTCAACGATGCACGTATCCGATCACGGGTGTGCGTTGCGTGAGCCGCGTTTACACGGATCTGGCAGTGATCGACGTGACGCCGAGTGGATTTAGTCTGGTTGAGGCCGTTTCAGGTTTGTCACGCGACGAACTTGAGGGACTTTCCAAGGTACAGTTCGTATAGTTTTTCGTCGCCCCTGCGAAGGCAGGGGCCTAGTACACCGTTTCACTAAAACCAGGACATGAAATCGCGTCTTTTTCCGCTATGCTGCGTTGCAAAATCTTGCCGTACTTCAATACGGCTGCGCTTTCGCGCCTTGCCTGACGAAAAAATCCATCAATTTCATTGGTCTCGGTTTTAGTGAAACGATGTACTAGTGTCTTCCGCCGAGAGCCAATCTCCGTCCGAAAGTCGCTGGGTTCCTGCCTTCGCAGGAACGACGAATATTCAGTCCACTTTTTCTGTTAATTCACCATGACCAACGCCTACATCGTCGACGCTCTCCGCACACCTATTGGCCGCTACGGCGGCGCGCTGTCATCGGTGCGCACCGATGACTTGGGCGCGATTCCGATTCGCGCGTTGATGGCGCGCCACGGGCTGAAGCGGTAGCGCTCATGCCGACAGGTTCCGGTGGCTGCTCTCGGCAGTGCTGGCCGCCGTCGTCCGGGAATTCTCGTGGGGGTCCGGTGACGGAGTCATTGCGCGCGAGGCAGACCCGCATCGCCGACGATGAGTCAACCGGTTGCGCCACGATGACTTGGCCGCCTCGGTGGCGCTTCGCGGCCCCTTTGCGAGTCGGGGCGTGCTGTCGGTGGCGCAGGTCGGCGACACCCAGCCGGGCGCCAACAGTGATGCAGCCCGCACTCTGCTGGCGACCGAAGTCCTGTGCAGAAGTGGGAAGCCTATGAGCGGTTGCGGGTTGAGCGGCCTTGCCGTAGGGCCAGACAGTTCGACAGCAAGGCAGACAGCTAGGCGTGATTTGTGCTACGCCTGCTAGTAAATTACACTCACTCAATGGTCCTTGCC
>ENA-OFCE01001436-OFCE01001436.1-metagenomes-genome-assembly--contig:-NODE-1436-length-12102-cov-4.586287_pt1 | contig 12102 bp, 12 predicted proteins | sample MGYA00153388_OFCE01 | MGnify analysis MGYA00153388
GAATGGCAATTTCAACGTCGCCATCCACAATGTTCTGAATGCCAAAGGTTGGCCGCTCGTAGTCCTTGCCCAACCGGTAAATCAGGTCATAGCCGGCCGCCACCCGCTGAACAAACGGGTTTTGTGCCATTGGCGAAGCGCTGTTGCTGTAGAGCTTTGCAGCAGCATGCGCAAAGTCAACAAAAGGTTCCATCAGGGTACGCTGGTTTTCGTAAACTTGGTAAAGCATGGGGACGAACCTTTGTGGGAATCAAAATATGGTGCAGTGCAACAATATAACAGGCGCAGGGCTTGTATGTTGAGGGACAAATATTAATATGCTCTGTGGACTATAAATTTGAAAATACCTGACCAGAAGGATATTAGCAATGGCAAACATCGACCCTGCAGCACTTGACCGCATCGCTTCGCTGCAAAAATCTGACCGCATGCCGGTGCTGTTTTTGGGCCACGGCAGCCCGATGAACGCCCTGCCCGGTAACGACTACTTCAAAAGCTGGCAGACGCTTGGCGCCGAGTTCTCTTCGAAAATGGCGCGTCCCCAGCTGATTCTGTGCATTTCAGCCCATTGGCTGACCGAGGGCTGGTGGCTGACCGCCATGGACCAGCCAAAAACGATACATGACTTTGGCGGCTTCCCGCAAGAGCTGTTTGACCAGCAATACCCCGCACCCGGCGACGCGGCAGCAGCGCAAGGCATTGCGCAGTTGGTCAGGCAACGCAGCGCACAGCCGCTGGGTCTGGATGAAACACAGTGGGGGCTCGACCACGGAAGCTGGGGCGTTTTAAAGCCGATGTTTCCGGGCGCAGAGATTCCCGTCATTCAGCTCAGCATGGACTACAGCAGGGCGCCTGAAGACCACTACGCCCTGGCCCAGCAGCTTAAAAGTCTTCGCGACCGGGGTGTGCTGATTGTCGGCAGCGGCAACATCGTGCACAACCTGCGCCAGATGCAACGCGGCGCCGCCGGCAGCCAGGCCTTCGACTGGGCGCTGGAGTTTGACCAGACCACTGGCGGCCACATCCAGCAAGGCAACCTGGCCGCACTGCAAAATTTCCTCAAGCTTGGCACGCTGGCCACTATGGCCCACCCCACGCATGAGCACTACCTGCCCCTGCTTTACGCCGCCGGAGCGGTGGACGGCAAGGAGCCGATGCGATTTTTCAATACCAGTTTTCAGGGCGGGTCGATCTCGATGCGGTCGGTGGTGTGGGGGTGATGGCAGCGCAGTGTTGCACTGAGCAACGGGTTAGTAACAGGTTGCCAGCAACGTGTCCGTCAGCTGTGCTTAAAGCGGTTGCCACTTTTAGCTACCAATAGTTTTTGTGATCGCAGCCTGAATATTAGAGATCACATCCAGCAGCAAAAAAAGCTTTGACGATGCCGTTGCCGTTGGTATTTCACGTGCGTCAGAGACCATTGCCGACATTCAAGGCGCTTGGGTACAAGACCAAAAAGTTGTTGTTAACAAAGGCAAAATTACTGAATACCGCGTCATCATGAAAATTACTTTTGTACTGGCTGGCAAGAAGAAGTAGCCTTTCTGCGGATGTGAGACTGCTATGTAATTTATAGCTGCTTGCGCCCGTTTTTATTGGGCTAAATAACAAAACGAAGTGATTTACGTGTGATCAGGTCAATCAGATCAATTAGGTCGGTCAAATTAAGCAGATAAAGCTCCGGCTTAGCATTTGTTGACATGATGATTGCTGTTTGAAATGGTCGCTCGTTAGGATTTATGGTTTTGACGAGCGCCCAATAATGCTGTTGAAGCCTGTATTTATTTTGCTGCCCATAACCCTGCTTGCCTTACATGGCTGCACCGTGCTGGCGGTGGCTGACGCGGTTGGCTCAGTTGCCGTCGGTACAGCGGGTTTAGCTGCAGATGCCGCAATCGGCACAGTACGCTTGGGCGGCAAGGCAATCGGCGCTGTGGCAGGAGCTGCCATGCCCAACAGTGTAGAGAAAAAGAAATAAAGCGAATAAATGCTTTTAAGAATTTGAATGCAAACTGAGTGTTTGCTGGTGCTGCACAACACGCCACACATCATGCTCAAGTCGCCGGTAAGTTGACGTGCAAAAAGCTTCATAAGCCTTGCCTTCTGCTTTGAACGCCTCAACCTTGTAGCCGACCACAATCAAGCCTTCTTGCGGGCGTCGAATTTGCCTGGCTGATGTGGTAACCCTCGCCCAACGAGGAGTATCAGACACCGCTGCAATTGCTTGCGCTCCAGCCAGAACAAATGGCGGCTCTGGCAGCACCATGAGGCATTCGGCATCAACAATTTCTCGGTAATGCTCGGCGGTGCCGGTCCACAGGCTTTCTTCAAATTCCCAAACTCTGTCATCAGTCATGTGCTTTCCTTTTGAATTGCAAACTTGTTAAACGCTAGTTGAATTTTGTGCTGCCTTTTGTTTCTTTGGCGTCAGCAATTGGACTTGTATGAAGTAAGCGCAGCGGCTTTACGAAACCATTTGGGAGAAAGCAGAGTTGAGGAGCCACCAAATCCGATGTAATGTCGCTTCACCTGTCCTATCCTGACCTTGGGCAACGCAGCTTGCCCGACGCGAAACGCGAAGACGCAGACTGCAGATGGCTTTTTCTTCTGCTTTCTTTGCTTGCGGCGAAGCAAAAGAAACGTGAACTGCCATCGAGCTAACCCCGGCACTCCTCGCAAGATTTGAAGTTGTAAATTAAAGGGCTGCTCGTGCCAAGATCTGTGGGCTTAAAGCTCTCGTGGTTAATGGGTTTGTTAATGTTGAAACTCTCATTGACCCCGATTCCGTTCCCAAAGATAGACTGCCCCAACGTCAATAATTACACCTACCGCTGACAACAGATAACCCAAAACTGTTGAACAGCCGAACGAGTACTCGTTAGCGGTGCATGCGACTTTGTCTCCGAACTTCAACCATTTGTACATCGCGGTTCCGACTGTCGACAACGCGGTCAAGCAGATTACAAATAACGAAATTTTAGTCATTAGATTCTTCATTGACTGTCTCCTGGCATAGTTTTCATCGCAAGCGTTATGAGATGACACCGAAGGAGCACGCAGCAATTAACGCATCAGTGCGGCTTTTTTCAAAAAAATTTCTCTTAAATCACCGCCGCAATACTTTCACAAACATGCGCAATATTCCCACTGTTCAAAGCCGCCACACACATGCGCCCAGCATCCGTCCCATAAACCCCAAACTCACTGCGCAGGCGCTGCATTTGATCTTTCGACAGCCCTGAATAGCTGAACATGCCAATCTGGTCGGTGATGAAGCTCATGTCCTGCTTCACGCCTGAGGCCTCTAAACCATCAACCAGTTTTTGGCGCATGGCTTTGATGCGGACGCGCATTTCGGTCAGCTCAACTTCCCACTGAGCGCGCAGTTCGGGGGTGTTCAGCACAGTAGCTACCACCGTTGCGCCGTGGATTTGCGGGTTGCTGTAATTGGTGCGAATAACCAGCTTAAGCTGGCTTAGCACGCGGTCGGCTTCTTCCTTGCTGGAGCACACGACTGACAAGGCGCCTACGCGTTCGCCGTACAAGCTGAAACTTTTACTGAATGACGTTGACACGAAAAAGTTGAGACCAGCCCCGACAAACTTGGCAACTGCCGCGCCGTCTTCTTCAATGCCATAGCCAAAGCCTTGATAAGCCATGTCTAAAAACGGCGTGATGTCGCGGGCCTTGACGACAGCAATCACCTGGTCCCATTGGGCAGGAGTGATGTCGTAACCGGTGGGGTTGTGGCAGCAGGCATGCAGTACTGCAATTGTCCCGGGTGCGGCAGCCTTTAGGGCCGCCAGCATTCCGTCAAAATCAATGCCACGTTTGACGGCGTCATAGTACGGGTGGCTGATGACTTCAAAACCAGCTTGAATGAACAAAGCGCGATGGTTTTCCCAGCTCGGGTCTGAAATCATCACTTTTGCGTTGGGGCTGAGCTTTCTCAAAAAGTCCGCACCGATCTTTAAACCCCCTGTGCCGCCAATACCCTGGGCGGTGGCAACGCGACCGCTTTTAACAGGCTCGCTGTCAGCGCCAAACACCAGTGCCTTGACGGCTGAGTCGTAGGCAGCAAACCCGTCAATCGGCAAATAGCCGCGCGGTTTGGGCGATGCCATCATCAGCTTTTCAGCAGCCTGCACGCAATGCAGCAGGGGAAGTTTGCCGTTGTCGTCGTAGTACACGCCCACGCCCAGATTGACTTTGTTGGGATTGGTATCAGCCGCAAAGGCTTCGTTGATGCCCAGGATCGGGTCGCGTGGGGCCATTTCGACGGCGGTGAATAGTGACACAGGTACTCCTGACAGTTAAAAAAGACGTAAGCTTGTTTGTTGCACTAAATTTTAACGGCCTCATGTGCTGTTCCATCCATGTTTTTAGACCATCGCCATGCCAGAAGTACTTGAACTCATACCCGTAGTAGATAACTCGCAGCCTAAAGGCACATTCGCCAGCTTTCCCGACTCGCCTTTTGAGCTGTTTCAGCCCTATTTGCCCGCTGGTGACCAGCCGCAAGCGATTGAAAAGCTGGTTGAAGGCATCAACGATGGCGAAGTGTTTCAAACCCTTTTGGGGGTAACTGGCTCTGGCAAAACATTCACTATGGCCAACGTGATCGCCCGCTTGGGCAAGCCTGCGATTGTGTTTGCGCCCAACAAAACATTGGCAGCACAGCTGTACAGCGAATTCCGTGATTTTTTCCCAAAAAACGCAGTCGAGTATTTCGTCAGTTACTACGACTATTACCAGCCAGAAGCGTATGTGCCGCAGCGCGATTTGTTCATTGAAAAAGACTCGGCCATTAACGAGCACATTGAACAAATGCGCCTGTCAGCCACCAAAAGCGTGCTGGAGCGCCGCGACACCATCATTGTGGCAACGGTCAGCGCAATATACGGTATTGGTGCACCAGAGGACTACACGCAAATGCGTTTCATCGCGCGGGTCGGTGACAAGATGGGTCAACGCGATGTGATTGCGCGGCTGATTCGCATGCAGTACCAGCGCAATGACCAGGATTTTTCACGCGGCACTTTTCGCGTGCGGGGCGATGTCATTGACGTGTTTCCGGCGGAGCATTCTGAGCTTGCGCTGCGCATTGAATTGTTTGACGACGAGATTGAATCGCTGCAATTGTTTGACCCGCTGACGGGCCGCATCCGGCAAAAAGTACCGCGCTTTGTGGTCTATCCCAAAAGCCACTACGTCACTCCGCGCGACAAGGTGATGAGCTCGATTGAAACCATCAAGCTTGAGCTGGCCGAGCGCATCGCATTTTTCGTCAGCCAGGGCAAGCTGGTTGAAGCCCAGCGCATTGAACAGCGCACCAGGTTTGACCTTGAAATGCTGACTGAAATCGGTCACTGCAAAGGCATTGAGAATTACACCCGACATTTGAGTGGCGCACCGCCCGGCTCACCGCCGTCAACGCTGTGCGACTACATGCCCAAAGACGCCGTGATGTTTCTGGATGAAAGCCACGTCATGATTGGCCAGCTCAACGCCATGTACAACGGCGACAGGTCGCGCAAAACCACGCTGGTTGACTATGGCTTCAGACTGCCTAGTGCGCTCGACAACCGGCCGCTGAAGTTTGAAGAGTTTGAAACCAAAATGCGCCAGGCCATTTTCGTATCGGCCACGCCAGCCGCCTATGAAAAAGAGCACGCCGGGCAGGTGGTTGAGCAAGTCGTGCGGCCTACTGGTTTGGTTGACCCGCAGGTTGAAGTGCGCCCGGCCGTCAACCAGGTTGACGATGTGCTGGGTGAAATCCGCATTCGGGTTGACAAGAACGAGCGTGTACTGATCACCACGCTGACCAAACGCATGGCTGAGCAACTGACCGACTACCTGAGTGAAAACGGCGTGAAAGTGCGCTACCTGCACAGCGATGTGGAAACCGTCGAGCGGGTTGAGATTTTGCGAGACCTGCGTCTGGGTGCGTTTGATGTACTGGTCGGCATCAATTTGCTGCGGGAAGGTTTGGATATACCCGAGGTGTCGCTGGTAGCGATTCTGGATGCCGACAAAGAAGGGTTTTTGCGAGCTGAGCGCAGCCTGATTCAAACCATTGGCCGCGCCGCGCGCAACCTGAACGGCCGCGCGATTCTTTATGCGGACCGGATCACAGACTCGATGAAAAAGGCGATGGATGAAACCGAGCGTCGCCGCAACAAACAGATCGCGCACAACATTGAACACAACATCACGCCAAAAAGTGTGGTCAAACGCATCAAGGATCTGATTGATGGCGTTTACAGCGAAAAGTCAGGCAAGGAAGCCGAGAAGCTGATGATGCAAAAAGCAATGGTGGAAGACATGAGCGACAAGGATGTGTCACGCGAGATCAAGCGACTTGAAAAGCAGATGGTGGAGCACGCCAAAAATCTCGAATTTGAGAAAGCGGCCAAGGTCCGGGATCAATTGCATATGTTGAAAGAACAAGCTTTTGGAGCTGGGGGCTCCGACAATATCGTGCCAATATCTGCAGCCCATGCACAAGCCTGAGCATTCTGATAGGATATAGGAACTGGGGAGTATTTATTTCTACCGTTTAGTTATTGGTTAAATAAAATTTTAGGTTAAGGTATACTTGACTAAATAAGTCAAGATTAGAATAATGATGACAGATACCTGCGAACAGACTGGCTGTAGCGGGACACGAGAAGAGTTAATCTTTTGAAGCATTATTTTCAAAAGTAACAATGACAGTAAAGCTAACTACAAGGAGCTTGTTATGCGCCTCACTACCAAAGGCCGCTTTGCGGTCACTGCAATGATCGACCTCGGCCTGCGCCAAAATAGTGGCCCCGTCACTCTGGCGGCCATCAGCCAGCGTCAGCAAATTTCGCTGTCGTACCTTGAGCAACTTTTTGGCAAACTGCGTCGCCATGAGTTGGTGGAATCAACCCGCGGCCCCGGTGGCGGCTACACGCTGGGCCGCAAGGCATCAGACATCACCGTCGCCGACATCATTGTATCGGTTGATGAGCCTATTGACTCTACGCAGTGCAGCGGCAAAGAAAACTGCCTGGGCGAGGGCGCGCGCTGCATGACGCATGAGTTGTGGGCATCGCTGAACAGCCGCATGGTTGAGTTTCTGGACTCAGTCAGCCTTCAAAAGCTGGTAGATGATCAATTGGCGAAAGGTTTGGTGGTTGAAAACTCACCGATGGTGAAAAAGGCCATTTTTACCCAGCCTATGGCCAAGCCAATGCGTGTCAACGCGCCCAACTCGGTGTTTGCTTTGGGTAACGCTTTTTCAAAATCCTGAATCTTTGACTTTTTGATTTTTGGTCATCAGCATCCCGTCAATTTATTGAGTCAGCAAAATGGAAACCCCACACTTCCCGATCTATATGGATTACAGCGCTACCAACCCGTGCGACCCGCGCGTGGTTGATGCGATGATTCCGTGGTTGCGAGAGCATTTCGGCAACCCTGCCTCCCGCAGCCATGCGTGGGGCTGGGAAGCAGAAGCCGCAGTTGAAAAAGCCCGCGACCAAGTCGCTGATCTGATTGGTGCAGACCCACGTGAGATCGTATGGACCAGCGGTGCCACCGAGTCCAACAATCTGGCTATCAAAGGTGCAGCGCAGTTTTATAAAACCAAGGGTAAGCACATCATCACGGTCAAGACCGAGCACAAAGCCGTGCTCGACACCTTCCGTGAGTTGGAGCGTCAGGGTTTTGATGCTACATACCTCGACGTTCAGGCCGATGGCCTGCTGGACATTGAAGTGCTGAAGGCGGCGATTCGGCCGGATACGATTCTGGTCAGCGTCATGTTTGTCAACAACGAAATTGGTGTTATTCAGGACATTGCTGCAATCGGCGCGTTGTGCCGTGAAAAGGGCATCATCTTTCACACTGATGCAGCGCAAGCCACTGGCCGTGTGGATATTGACCTGGTAACGATGCCGGTTGATTTGATGAGCCTGACCTCGCACAAAACGTATGGTCCCAAGGGTATAGGCGCGCTGTATGTGCGCCGTAAGCCGCGTGTGCGACTGGAAGCGCAAATGCATGGCGGTGGTCACGAGCGCGGCATGCGCTCAGGTACGCTGCCTACGCACCAGTGCGTTGGTATGGGCGAGGCCTACCGCATTGCCAAGCTTGAGATGCACGAAGAAAATAAGCGCATTCGCGGGCTACAGCAGCGCATGTTGGCGGGCCTGAAAGACGTTGAAGAGGTCTTCTTGAATGGTCACGCCGAAAAACGCGTTCCCCACAATCTGAACATGAGTTTCAACTACGTTGAAGGCGAGTCACTCATCATGGGCATCAAGGGTCTGGCAGTGTCGAGCGGCTCTGCTTGCACGTCTGCATCTTTAGAGCCCAGCTATGTTTTGCGTGCACTGGGCCGCAGCGACGAGCTGGCCCATAGCAGTCTGCGCATGACGATGGGCCGCTGGACCACAGAAGAAGAAATTGACTACGCAGTCGGCACGATCAAAGAAAACGTAGCCAAGCTGCGCGAACTGTCGCCTTTGTGGGACATGTTCAAAGAAGGAATCGACCTATCGACGATTCAATGGGCGGCACATTAGCCGCGTCGCCAAAATGAGCCATACCTTTGTCACTCCCCTTGCCGTGCTAAAGCACTGAGTGCGGGTTCGGTTCGCGGTCTGACTCATTTATGGCTTAGTGGTTTATATATTTTTGAGGCAAACAATCATGGCTTATTCCGAAAAAGTGGTAGACCACTATGAAAATCCCCGTAACGTCGGCTCATTTGAAAAGGGCGATGACACGGTAGGCACTGGCATGGTCGGTGCCCCCGCTTGCGGCGACGTGATGAAGTTGCAGATCAAGGTTAACCCGATGACGGGTGTCATTGAGGATGCACGTTTTAAAACCTACGGCTGTGGCTCGGCGATTGCGTCCAGCTCGCTTGTCACTGAATGGGTAAAAGGCAAAACGCTTGATGAGGCGGCAAGCATCAAGAACAGCGAGATTGCCCAGGAGCTGGCGTTGCCACCAGTGAAAATTCACTGCTCTATCCTGGCTGAAGATGCGATCAAAGCTGCTGTGAGCGACTACAAGCAAAAGCATGCACAGGCTGTTGTTGCCGTTGTAGTTGCAGCTTAAAAATCCAGCCTGGAATTCTTTCAATGTCTGTAACGCTCACCGACGCCGCTGCCCGACACGTGACCCGCTACATGACCAAACGCGGCAAAGGTGTGGGCGTGCGGCTGGGTGTCAAAACCACAGGCTGCTCGGGTCTGGCATATAAGCTTGAATACGCAGACGACATTGCGCCTGAAGATGTTGTGTTTGAAGACAACGGCGTGAAAGTGCTGGTTGATCCGAAAAGCATGGCCTACATTGACGGCACGCAGCTTGATTTTGTGCGTGAGGGGTTGAATGAAGGGTTTAAATTTTTGAACCCTAATGAACGCGACCGGTGTGGTTGCGGCGAATCTTTCCGCGTGTGAATCTTCAAGCCAATGATTTTGAACTCTTCGGTCTAGAGCCAAAGTTCAGCCAGGATCGCGCGGCAATTGATGTCCGCTGGAAAGAACTTCAGCGGCAAGCGCACCCGGACAAATTTGCGGCGCAAGGTACTTCAGCCCAAAGAATCGCCATGCAGTGGTCCGTACGCATCAATGAAGCGCACCAGCGGCTCAAAGACCCGCTCAAGCGTGCCAGTTACCTTTGCGAATTGAATGGCGCGCCTGTCAATGCTGAAAACAACACCGCCATGCCAGCCGATTTCCTCATGCAGCAAATAGAATGGCGTGAGGCGTTGGACGATGCTAAAACCCCGCAGAGTTTAGATGAAACAGCACTCCAGGCCAATAAATACTGGCGTGAGCAGCTATTAAAATTAGAGCAGGCAATTGACGTCGAGGGTGACTTTCAACTTGCCGTCACGTACGTCAGAAGTTTGATGTTTGTTGAACGCTTTGTCTTTGAAGTTGATGCGCGCCTAGACCAACTGCCCGCATAAAAAAATTAGTAGATAGATAGATTTCTTAACCGACATGGCACTTCTCCAAATCTCCGAACCCGGCCAGGCGCCAAACCCGCATGAAAGGCGTATTGCCATCGGCATTGACTTGGGGACCACGCATTCACTGGTCGCGAGTGTGCGCAACGGCGTGTCTGAATGCCTGCCCGACGATGCAGGGCGCGTGATATTGCCGAGCGTTGTGCGCTATGTTGACGCAGACAGACGCCAAATTGGCTATGCGGCTCTGGCGGCGCAGGTTGAGGACCCGTTGAACACGATTTCATCCGTCAAGCGCCTGATGGGGCGCGGCATAGACGATATTGGCGTCGTGAGCCAGTTACCCTACCAATTAGTCGACAAGCCTGGCATGGTCACGTTGCAAACCGCAGCAGGTGAGAAGAGCCCCGTTGAAATTAGCGCCGAAATTTTGGCGACGCTGCGTTTTCGTGCTGAAGATACTTTTGACGACGACATCTTTGGCGCGGTGATTACGGTGCCAGCCTACTTCGATGACGCGCAGAGACAAGCCACCAAAGATGCGGCGCAGCTTGCTGGCCTGAACGTACTGCGCCTGATCAACGAGCCCACTGCTGCAGCGATTGCTTACGGCCTGGACAACGCCAGCGAGGGCGTGTTTGCCATCTACGATTTGGGCGGCGGCACGTTTGATATTTCCATTCTGCGGCTGACCGAGGGCGTGTTTGAAGTGGTGGCTACCGGGGGCGACTCAGTCCTTGGGGGTGACGACTATGACCGTGCGCTGGTCGATCTGGCTCTGGCCAAAGCCGGCCTGGCGGCAAGTGTGCTGACGCCCAAAGACACAGCTGCATTGTTGCGCGCGGCACGCGCGGCAAAAGAAGCGCTTTCAAGTGCGCCATCTGCTCCTTTTTCGGTGCAGCTGACCAAGGCACTCATCAGCTTTGAAATCAAGGCAGCAGACTTTGAAGCCGCCACTGCCCATTTAACGCAGCGCACACTGGCGGCGGCGCGAAAGGCCCTGCGTGATGCCAAGTTAGAAAAAACTGACGTCAACGGCGTAGTGCTCGTGGGCGGCTCAACGCGGATGCCGCAGGTGCGCAAGGCAGTGGGCAGTTTTTTTGGCCGTGAGCCGCTCACCAACTTGAATCCGGATGAAGTCGTTGCGCTGGGCGCTGCCATTTCCGCGAATCAATTGGCCGGAAATAACGCGGGGCAAGATCTGCTGCTGCTCGATGTGATCCCGTTGTCGCTGGGCATTGAAACGATGGGCGGCTTGGTTGAGCGCATTGTTCCGCGCAACCAGACCATTCCAACCGCCATGGCGCAAGACTTCACCACCTACCAAGATGGACAGACCGCTTTAGCTTTGCATGTGGTGCAGGGCGAGCGTGACCTGGTGGCAGACTGCCGCAGTCTGGCCCGCTTTGAGCTGCGCGGCATACCGCCTATGGTGGCGGGCGCAGCGCGTATTCGCGTTACGTTTACCGTTGATGCCGATGGTTTGCTCAGTGTGGATGCCAAAGAGCAGGTCAGTGGTGTTGAGGCGCGCATTGACGTGAAGCCCTCTTATGGTTTGTCTGATGACGAGATTGCCCGCATGCTGCAAGACAGCTTTTCAACCGCACAACTTGACATGGCGTCGCGCGCGTTGGCTGAGGCGCGTTTGGATGCGGATCGCATGCTGCTGGCCGTTAAAACTGCGCTGGATGCGGATGCTGATTTACTCAGCCCCAACGAACGCGCGCAAATTGACAGCTTGATTGTTGGCTTGATCGATACACGCGAAAATGGCGATGCGCCTGCGATAGAAGCCGCCACTCAAGCGCTGGCCAAAGGTACAGAAGCCTTTGCCGCCGAGCGCATGAACCGGGGCATACGCACCGCCTTGGCAGGCAAAAATATTGAATCTGTTTAAATTATTTCGAGCATCATGCCCATCATAAAAATTCTCCCCCACGCCGAGTATTGCCCGCAAGGCGCTGAAATCACCGCATCTGCTGGCACGTCGATTTGCGAGGCGCTGCTTGAAAACAAGATCAACATCGAGCATGCCTGTGACATGAGCGCCGCTTGCACAACGTGCCATGTCATCGTGCGTGAGGGTTTCAAGTCGCTCAATGAGCTGGATGAAACCGAAGAGGATTTGCTGGACCGTGCCTGGG
>ENA-OFCE01001437-OFCE01001437.1-metagenomes-genome-assembly--contig:-NODE-1437-length-12100-cov-5.410295_pt1 | contig 12100 bp, 13 predicted proteins | sample MGYA00153388_OFCE01 | MGnify analysis MGYA00153388
CTTGCCAGCGGCAGCCGCGCTGTCACGGGCAGTGTCGTAAGCGGTGATCGCACGCTCGCGCGCACCGTCGATCGCGTCTTCGGCCTGGTCGCGAAGGCTGGCGGCTTTGGTTGGTTTCTTGGCACTCATCACTTGGTCTCCGTCTTGCGCGCCGGACGCGGCGCACTGCGTTTTCGCCGCAGGGCCGGCCGTGGCGCCGGGACCTTGGCAACAACTTCTTCAGGTTCATCGTCTGACGTCATGGCGTCAACCAGGCGGCTGACCCCATGCTTGATCGGATCGCGGGCGAGGAACATCGCGATCGCCGCAACCACCCCGCCGGTGACGACCGGGCGGCGCTTGACCGCGTCGACCGCATCTTCGGCGAGGTCGGCGCCTTTGACCTTGGCGCTTTCCCACGCGTCGCGGGCGAGCGTTCGCGGGGCGAGCCGTTGCTGAAGCTCGCGCGCGGTGTCGATCAGCGCCTCACGGGCGTTGGCGACATTGGCCTGCGCGGCGATGATGCGCGGGTTCATTCGCCAGCTTTCCACGATTTGAACGCCGCAAGCCCGAGTCCGAGCGACACCAGCATCGTCACCAAAGTGGCGACAAGTCCGCCGGCAAGCGGCCCGAGCACTGCCGCCAGGGTCAGCACCAGCGTCAGGATCAATGCGATTACGCCGGCAAAGCCAAAGGCGATTGCACCGGCGAGCAGGATCGTGGGGAGCTTGGCGCGAGTCGCCTGGGCTTCGGCGCGAACGCGGACGAGGTCGACTTCGGCCTTGGCATAAGCCTTGCCGTCGTCGATCAGCCGACCGAACAAGTCACCGATCGGCGCCTCGTTCAAGTCGGGCTGATCCCCGCCCATGTTCGCGTCGCGCGGCAAGGTCAGGCCTTGGGCTTGTCGCTGTCGAGCCCGGTCTTGACCAGGCGGGCGAGGACGAACCCGATCACCGCAGCACCGGCGAGTGCGATGCCCGGGCTCTTCTTGACGAAGTCGCGGGTGTCGTCGATCAATTCGTCGGGGGTCTTGGAGGCGAGGCTGTTGGCCGCGCCTTCGATCGCGCCAGCGGCCTTGCGGGCATAATCGCCATATTCGGTGCCAAGCCGGTCATCGAGGCCGGCGGCGGTGTCGCCGACCATTTTCGACACGCTGGCAAGCGCCTCCGACGAGCGCTCGAGCCCCTGGCCGACGAGCCCACGGGTCTTGCCCGCCGCCTGGTCGGCAAGCTTGCTGCCGCTTGATTTCACCTTGTCGACCAATTGATCGCGTTTGTTGGTTGGGGTCACGGTCGTTTGCTCCTGAAAATCGGTGGTGGCGGACGCGCCGGCAACAATCGAATCGGTGCCTTCGGGTAGCGACTCATTCTGGTCGATCATCATGATACTCCTTATCGAGAGACAAAACCCCGATTTCAGTCACTTCGTTCCGGCCGCCCATGCGGACTGCCGGATTAGTTGCGCACTCCGCCGCGCGAAGGCTAGAGCCGACCGCGAAGCAAAGCCACGGAAACCCATATATGACCGCAATCGTCGATATCCATGCCCGAACCATCCTCGACAGCCGCGGCAACCCGACGGTCGAAGTCGATGTGACGTTGGAAGATGGCAGCATGGGCCGGGCGGCGGTGCCGTCCGGGGCGTCCACTGGCGCGCATGAAGCGGTCGAGCTGCGTGATGGCGACAAGTCCCGGTGGGGCGGCAAGGGCGTCGATCAGGCGGTGCGCAACGTCAATGGCGAGATTGCCGATCACATCGTCGGCTATGAAGCCGAGGACCAGTCGACGATCGACGCGGTGATGATCGACCTCGACGGCACCGCCAACAAGGGTCGGCTCGGCGCCAATGCGATCCTCGGCGTCAGCCTGGCCGCCGCACGCGCCGCCGCCGACGCTCGGGGATTGCCGCTGTACCGCTACGTCGGGGGTGTGTCGGCCGACCTGCTGCCGGTGCCGATGATGAACATCATCAACGGCGGGGCGCATGCCGACAATGGCATCGACTTCCAGGAATTCATGATCATGCCGGTCGGCGCGGACAATTTCTCCGAGGCGTTGCGCTGCGGCACCGAGGTGTTCCACGCATTGAAGGCGCGGCTGCACAAGCAGGGGCTCAACACCGCGGTCGGCGACGAAGGCGGGTTCGCGCCCAACTTGCCGTCGGCGCGCGCGGCATTGGACGTGATCGGCGAGGCGGTCGGCGATGCGGGCTACAGCCTCGGCGATGACGTGATGATCGCGCTCGACTGCGCGGCGAGCGAATATTTCAAGGACGGCGCCTATCGCATGACCGGCGAAGGCAAGACCTTGTCGCCGAGGGAGAACGCAACCTTCCTCGCCGACCTGGCGCGCGACTATCCGATCGTCTCGATCGAGGACGGCATGGGCGAGGATGACATGGCCGGGTGGAAGGAGCTGACCGACCAAGTCGGCGATCGAGTCCAATTGGTCGGCGACGACCTGTTCGTCACCAATACCGAGCGATTGGGGCAGGGGATCGCCGACGGCATCGCCAATTCGATCCTGATCAAGGTCAACCAGATCGGGACGCTGAGCGAGACCATCGCCGCGGTGCGCATGGCTCAGCACGCGGGCTACACCGCGATCATGTCGCACCGCTCGGGCGAAACCGAGGATTCGACTATCGCCGACCTCGCGGTCGCGCTCAGCTGCGGCCAGATCAAGACCGGCAGCCTGGCTCGGAGCGACCGCACGGCGAAGTACAACCAACTGCTGCGGATCGAGGAAGAACTCGGCGATTCGGCGCGCTTCGCGGGCGGTGCAGCGGTCAAAAATTGGAATCGGCGCAAAAGTGCTTGATTCTCCACGCCGATTCTGATTCTATCTCTTTATGGAAGGGGCCAGAAAGAGTTTGGGGATGATCCGTCGTGCGGCACTGCCGGCGCTGATGCTGATCATCATCGGCAGTTTCGCCGGCCATGCGGTTGCCGGACCCAACGGTTTGCTTGCCTGGGGCGGCTATCATCGTGACCTCGCGGCGCGCCGAGCCGAGCTTGCCAGCCTGCAAGGCGAGCGCGACCGGCTCAAGCATCGCTCGGCGCTGCTCAACCCGAAAAGCGCCGATCCCGACCTGGGCGAGGAGATGATCCGCAAGGATCTCGGCCTGATTCGACCCGATGAGGTCATCGTTCCGCTCGATTGAGGCAGCGGCGGCGTTGCTGCTGCTTGCCGCGCCTGTCGAGGCAGCAGGTCCGCGCCATCCGCCGATCGACCAATGCGCCACCGACCGCGGCTTTGACGCGTTCCGCGCGGGCTTGCGCAAGGCGATCGCCGCGAAGGACTGGCCCGGCTTTAGCGCGGCGCTCGCCGATGACGTCATCGTCGATTTTGGCGGCGGCGCGGGGAAGCAGGCCTTTGCCGAAGCGTGGGGTAAAGGCGCGCCGACCAGCCGATTGTGGGCGGAAGCCAATGCGGCGCTGAGCCTCGGCTGCTCGCGGATTGGGAAAACTTACGAAGCGCCGGGCATCGGTCGCCAGTCGGCGGTCGATTATCGGTTCACCTTCGAGCGAAGGGGCAAGCAGTGGCGGATCACGGCCTTTGTCGCGGGGGACTGACCGGATCACTCGACCATTGCCGCCGCGCCCCCGCAATCCTATACGCGCTGCTCCATCGACCCGGCGAAAGAGGTTCCCGCGTGGCGCGTTCGGCCCAGAAAAAATCGGCACCCACGCTTAGCAACACCGAGCGGCCGCCCGAGCCCAAGCCGTTCAACGCGTCGAAGGACGAATTGCTCGGCTTTTACAAGCAGATGATGCTGATCCGCCGGTTCGAGGAGCGCGCGGGGCAATTGTATGGACTGGGGCTGATCGGCGGTTTTTGTCACCTGTACATCGGCCAGGAAGCGGTCGCGGTCGGGCTGCAGTCGGCGATGAAGGTCGGGCGCGATTCCGTCATCACCGGCTATCGCGACCATGGCCACATGCTCGCCTATGGCATCGACCCGAAATTGATCATGGCCGAACTGACCGGTCGCGCCGCGGGCATTTCGCGCGGCAAGGGCGGTTCGATGCACATGTTCTCGGTCGAGCATGGCTTTTACGGCGGTCACGGGATCGTCGGGGCGCAGGTTTCGCTCGGCACCGGGCTCGCGTTAAAGCATCAATATGCCAAGGACGGCGGCACCTGCCTGGCCTATTTCGGCGACGGCGCGGCCAACCAGGGGCAGGTCTACGAAAGCTTCAACATGGCGAAGCTGTGGGACCTGCCGGTGATCTACGCGATCGAGAATAACCATTATGCGATGGGCACCAGCGTCGAGCGGTCGTCGTCCGAACCCGAATTCTACAAGCGCGGCGAGAGCCACCGGATCCCCGGCATCCAGGTCGACGGGATGGACGTGCTCGCGGTGCGCGGCGCGGCCGAGGAAGCGATGGCGTGGACCCAGGCGGGCAAGGGGCCGATCATCCTCGAACTGCTGACCTATCGCTACCGCGGCCACTCGATGAGCGACCCGGCCAAGTATCGCACCCGCGAGGAAGTACAATCGTATCGCGAAGGCCGCGACCCGATCGACCATGCCAGCCAGGCGCTGCAGAAGATGGGCGTGGGCGAGGATGAGTTGAAAGCAATCGATAGCGAAATCAAACAGATCGTGATCGACGCTGCGAAATATGCCGAGGACGCGCCCGAGCCCGAGCCAAGCGAATTGTTCACTGACGTGCTGGTGGAGTCCTACTGATGGGCATCGAACTCAAGATGCCTGCGCTGTCACCGACGATGGAAGAAGGCACGCTCGCCAAATGGCTGGTCAAGGAAGGCGACAGCGTGTCGTCGGGCGATATCCTGGCCGAGATCGAGACCGACAAGGCGACGATGGAATTCGAAGCGGTCGACGAAGGCGTGATCTCAAAGATATTGGTCGCCGAGGGATCGGACGGGGTCAAGGTCGGGACCGTGATCGCGTTGATGGGAGCGGAAGGGGAAGCCACCCCGTCCGCCTCGCCGGCTCCCGAAGCGGTAACCCCGGCGGAACAACCCGTGGTCGAGGAGCAGGCGGCGGAAAGCGGAACCCCGACTCCCCACCTCGTTGAAACCGGCGCCCGGCAAATGTACGAAGCCGCCGATCACCAGCCCGAAGTCGCCGATCCCGACGTCCCCGCCGGCACCGCGATGACCGCGACCAGCGTCCGCGAGGCGTTGCGCGACGCGATGGCGGAGGAAATGCGGCGCGATCCGCGGGTGTTCGTGATGGGCGAGGAAGTCGCGCAATATCAGGGCGCGTACAAGGTGACGCAGGGGCTGCTCGAAGAGTTTGGCCCGACGCGGGTGATCGACACTCCGATCACCGAATATGGCTTTGCCGGGATCGGCGCCGGCGCGGCGATGGGCGGGTTGAAGCCGATCATCGAGTTCATGACGTTCAACTTCGCCATGCAGGCGATCGACCACATCATCAATTCGGCGGCCAAGACCAATTACATGAGCGGCGGCCAGATGCGCTGCCCGATCGTGTTTCGCGGCCCCAACGGCGCGGCGAGCCGGGTCGGCGCTCAGCACAGCCAGAATTACGCGCCGTGGTACGCCTCGGTCCCCGGGCTGGTGGTCATCGCGCCCTATGACAGTGCTGACGCCAAGGGGCTGCTCAAGGCCGCGATCCGCACCGACGATCCGGTGGTCTTCCTCGAGAATGAATTGCTCTACGGCCACCAATTCGATGTTCCCCAACTCGACGATTATGTGCTGCCGATCGGCAAGGCGCGGGTGATGCGCGCCGGCAAGGATGTCACTTTGGTGAGCTATTCGATCGGGGTCGGGCTCGCGCTTCAGGCGGCGGAGACGCTGGCTGGCGAAGGGATCGATGCCGAGGTGATCGATCTGCGCACGCTTCGCCCGCTCGACAAGGCGGCAGTACTCACATCGCTGGCCAAGACCAACCGCGTGGTGGTGGTCGAGGAAGGCTGGCCGACCTGCTCGATCGCGTCGGAAATCATGGCGATCTGCATGGAGGAGGGGTTCGACGACCTCGACGCCCCCGTCCTGCGCGTGACCAACGAAGACGTGCCGATGCCCTATGCCGCGAACCTCGAGAAGCTGGCGCTGATCAACGCGGCTGATGTCGTGGCGGCGGTCAAGGCGGTCACGTATCGTTGAGCTGACCGACCGGGCGCTGGTCCGGCTGTACTGGCCGGTCGAGCTTCGCCCCGCGTTCGATGCCTTGTTCGCGATCGACGATGTCATGGCCGAGGTGGTCGCGAGTTCGACCCAGCCGGCGCTCGGTGCGATCCGCCTGGCGTGGTGGCGCGAGGCGCTCGAGCGGCTCGATCACTACCCGCCGCCAGCCGAACCGCGGTTGCAGGCGGTGGCCGACCATCTGGTGCCTTGCGGCGTGACCGGCGCTTCTTTGGCCGCGCTTGAGGATGGTTATGCGTCGTTGCTCGACGAGGAACCCGACAGCGATCGGATCGGGACAGGCGGTGCAGCCTTGTTCGCGATTGGCGCGACGTTGCTTGGCGCGAATGACGATCATTTATCGGCAGCGGGGAGGCTGCACGCGTTCGCCCGAACGGCGCGGCGAGGTTTGGCGGCGTTTCCGGATGACCTTGGAATCGACGTCGCCAGTCACCGCTTTGCCAAGGCGCTCCGCCCGCTGACCGCCTTTGCCCGGCTCGCCGCGCGCGACGCCAAGCGAGCGCCCACGCTTGAGCCCGAAGCGGTCCCGGCCCGCGCGCTCGCATTGCTCGCGCACCGCCTCACCGGCCGTATCGGCTGAGTGGATTGAAATCCGCCCGCAATGGGCATAATCATCGTCGCGCCGGATCGCCCTCAGTCTTTGGAGGGACCAATGGGTCGTTTCCTCGCCGGCGCTGCCGCATGTTTTTTACTCGTGACCGGAGCGTTCCTGATTTGGCAGGGGCGTGCGCAGGGGCCGGTCATGCCGAATGCGCCTGTGCCGCGCGGCTTTGCCGCCAACGGCGCGCCGATCAACCTGGCGCGGATCCCGAATGCGCTGTCCGCCGATCCCGCGAGCAAGGAGCAGAAGCGCTTCGCTCGCGCCGACAAGGACAAGGACGGGCGGGTGACGTTGGCCGAACTGGTCGATCCGCGACGCAAGGCCTACGCCAAGCTCGATCTCAACCAGGACGGCAAATTGTCGTTCGAGGAATGGGCGTTCAAGACGATCGACAAGTTCAACCAGGCAGACGCCGACAAGAGCAAGGCGCTGACCGCTGTCGAATATGCCACCACCGCGCCCAAGCCCAAGGCGCCCAAGGCGGCGTGCAGCTGCGCCCAGGCGAGCGGCGCAGATTAAAGAAACGGCCGCGGAAGCAGATGCTCCCGCGGCCGGAACTCGATAGTCCAAGCTCGCTTATGCAGCGGCGAGGTTCACGGCACTCATCTTGCCACGACGGTCCTCTTCCAGCTCGTACGAAACGCGCTGGTCCTGGTTGAGCGTCGACATGCCGGCGCGTTCAACGGCCGAAATGTGCACGAAAGCGTCGTTTCCGCCGCCCTCAGGAGCGATGAAGCCGTAGCCCTTGGACTCATTGAAAAATTTTACGGTGCCGATCGGCATAACAATTTCCTTCTTCGTTCAGGCCCGACAATCGGACCTTGGAGCTAAGAGCAGCGAAGGGAAGGAAAGAGGGCCGCAAAGCGCCTGAAGTCCGTCGATTTGCGACAAGTAGCCACGTCTATGTAGCAGCTTTCCGCCAAAACTCAAATGCCCGATGAAATTAGCTTATTCGGCAGGCTCAAGCTCCACCGTGGAGACCCATCCCGACAGCGCCTCGCGGGCGCGGTTGGTGTAGAGTTTCTTGCGGTCGGCCTTCTTCGATTTGGGGCCGTCGAGCGGCGGCATCAGTCCGAAGTTGATGTTCATCGGTTGATAGGTCTCGGCCTCGGCCCCGCCGGTAATATGCGCCAGCAAAGCGCCGAGCGCGGTTTCGGGCGGGGGCGTGGGCAGGGGGCGTCCGGCGACTTCGGCCGCCGCGAATTTGGCAGCGAGCAGGCCGATCGCGGCGGACTCGATATAGCCCTCGCAACCGGTGATCTGACCGGCGAAGCGGATGTGGGGGAGGGACTTCAACCGCAGTTCGCCGTCGAGCAATTCGGGCGAGCGGATAAAGCTGTTGCGATGGATCCCGCCGAGCCGCGCGAATTCAGCATTCTCGAGCCCCGGAATGGTGCGGAAAATGCGTATTTGGTCGCCATGTTTGAGCTTGGTCTGGAAGCCGACCATGTTCCACAGGGTGCCGAGCGCATTGTCCTGGCGCAGCTGGACCACCGCATAGGGCCAACGCCCGGAAGGATATTCGGGCGTCGCCTTATGGGGATCGTCGAGCCCGACGCCTTTCATCGGGCCATAGCGCAAGGTCTCGACCCCGCGGCTTGCCATCACCTCGATCGGCATGCAGCCTTCGAAGTAGGGCGTGTCCTTCTCCCACTCCTTGAACTCGGTCTTCTCGCCATCGTTGAGCGCGGCGACAAAGGCGTTGTACTGCTCGCGGTTCATCGGGCAGTTAATGTAATCCTTGCCGCCCTTGTCCCACCGCGCGGCCATCCAGCAAATGTCCATATCGACACTGTCGCGGTGGATGATCGGGGCGATGGCGTCGAAGAAAGCGAGCGCGTCGGACCCGGTGGCGGCGGCGATCGAATCAGCCAGGCCGGGTGCGGTCAACGGGCCGGTGGCGATGATCGTCGACCCGGCGGTGGGGAGGGCATCGACCCGCTCGCGTACCACCTCGATATTGGGGTGCGCGGCGATACGCGACGTCACTTCGACGGCAAATTCTTCGCGATCGACCGCCAGCGCCGACCCAGCGGGGACCCGGTGCTGGTCGGCGGCGGACAGGATCAGCGAACCTAGCGTCCGCATCTCCTGGTGCAGCAGGCCGACCGCATTGTTCTCGGCATCGTCCGAGCGAAAACTGTTCGAGCAGACCATTTCGGCCAAGCGGTCGGTGTCGTGCGCCGGGGTGGTGTCGCCGCCTTCTGGAAGATTGGCGCCGCGCATTTCGCTGAGGCGGACGCGAAGGCCAGCTTCGGCCAATTGCCAGGCGGCCTCGGAGCCGGCAAGCCCGCCTCCGATGATGTGGATGTCGTGGTTCATACTGGGCGCCTAGCGCGTCCGCTCAAATCCGTCACCCCGGGCGTCACTCGGGCCCACCTCCTTGTCCACGGCGCAGATAGGAGATGGGTCCCGGGTCAAGCCCGGGATGACAGTGATTTTTGCGGTCAAACCTCGGCGGGTTCGTCGGCCTTGGTTTGCGCGACGATCAATTTCTCGATGTCGGCAATCGTGTGGCCGGTCATTTCCTTGGGGATTTCGATGACCACGCGGCGCGCGGCTTCCTTGTGGAGCTTCTTGCGCAACTCGCCGAGCGTCTTGGGCGGGGCGATGATCGCCAGTGCCTCAAAATCATTGTTGAGCGCGCGCTTGTTGACGTCCTCTGCGGCATGCTTCGCCCAGCGATCCTCCTCCAGCTGGTGGAAATCGGTCTCCTCGTAGCTCGGTCGGCCATAGCCGCCGCTTTGCGCATTCGACCCGGCGGCGTCGGTCTTCATGTCGCTGTCCTTGGCATCTTCGCGCTCGTCATGCGCTTCGGTGCGCAGGTCGATCTGATTGGCGTCGCCATGATTGCGGAAGAACAGAGTCTTGCGGCCGTCGGTAACGAGCACGAGGGCGAGATTGGCTAACGGCATCGGGATCTCCTGTTGAGTCTCCCGATGCCAACGCAGCCCAACCTCGCGCGTTCCTTATTCAGTGCTCGGTTCCTCTTCGCCCGACGCCAGATCCTCGCCAATCACCGCATCGTCGACCGGCGCGATCTCGTCGCCACCCTCCAGCTCGATGTCCTCGACCTCGGCCTCGTCGATCTTGGCGACCGAGACGACATGCTCGTTCTTGTCGACGCGGAAGATCGTCACGCCCTGGGTATTGCGACCGGCGATGCGGATGTCGCCGACGGTGGTGCGGATCACCTTGCCCTGGTCGGTGACCAGCATCAGTGCCTCGCCCGGAGTGACCGGGAAGCTGGCGACGACACCGCCGTTGCGGTCCGAGGTGACGATGTTGGTGATCCCCTGGCCGCCGCGATTGGTGCGGCGATATTCGTAGGTCGAGCTGCGCTTGCCATAGCCGTTGATGGTGACGGTGAGCAGGAATTGCTCCTTGCCCGAAATTTCGGCGTAGCGATCCTCGCTCAGCCCTTCGGCGGACGCGTTGTCACGCCACATCGGGGACTTGAGATAGGCTTCGCGCTCGGCCTGCGTGGTCCCGGCGCGGCGCAGGATCGACATCGAGATGACGCGGTCGTCATCCTTCAGCCGAACGCCGCGAACCCCCATCGACGAGCGGCTCTGGAATTCGCGCACGTCGGTCGACAGGAAGCGGATTGCCTTGCCGTTCTTGGTCGCGAGCAGGACGTCGTCTTCCTCGGTCAGCAGGTCGACCGCGATCAGGCAATCGCTGGCATCGCCTTCCTCGCCCTCTTCCTCGCTCGTCCCGAACTTCATCGCGATCTTGCCGGCGGTGGGGATATTGGTGAACGCGTCCATCGAATTGCGCCGCACGGTGCCCTTGGCGGTGGCGAACATGATGTGCAAATCGCCCCACTCCGCCTCATCCTGCGGCAGTGCCAATACAGTCGAAATCGTCTCTCCCTCGGCCAATGGTAGCAAATTGACCATCGGCCGGCCCTTGGCGGTCGGGCCGCCCTCGGGCAGCTTCCATACTTTCATCCGGTACACGCGCCCGGTGGAGGAGAAGAACAACACCGGATTATGGGTCGAGGTCACGAACAAGGTGGTGACGACATCCTCGTCCTTGGTCGACATGCCGCTGCGGCCCTTGCCGCCGCGCTTCTGCTCGCGGAACAAAGCGAGCGGGGTGCGCTTGATATAGCCGGTCATGGTCACGGTCACGACCATGTCCTCAACCTCGATCAGATCCTCGTCGTCGATCCCGTCGACCGCGCCGGCCAGTTCGCTGCGGCGCGGGGTTGAGAATTCCTTGTCGACCTCGTCCAATTCCTCGCGCATCACTTCGTACAGGCGGGTGCGGTTGCCGAGGATTTCGAGCAGTTCGGTAATGGTCGCCGCCAGCCCTTCGAGCTCGCCGCCAATCTCCTCGCGGCCGAGCGCGGTGAGGCGATGGAGGCGAAGCTCGAGAATCGCGCGGACCTGGGTCTCGGACAGGCGATAGGTTTCGCCCGCGGCCTGCGGCTCGATCGCCTCGACCAGCATGATGTACTGGCGGATTTCGGCGATCGGCCAGTCGCGACCGAGCAATTTCTCGCGCGCCACGGCGGGGCTGGCCGACCCGCGGATCAGCTTCACCACCTCGTCGAGGTTGGTCACCGCGACCACCAGCCCGAGCAAGATGTGCGCCCGGTCGCGCGCCTTCGCCAATTCGAACTTCGAACGGCGGGTGATCACTTCCTCGCGGAAGCGGATGAACGCTTCGATGAAATCGCGCAGCGTCAGGGTCTCGGGCTTGCCACCGCGGATCGCGAGCATGTTGGCAGGGAAGCTCGACTGCGCCGGGGTGTGGCGCCACAATTGGTTGAGCACCACTTCAGGCGTCGCGTCGCGCTTCAGCTCGATGACGATCCGCATGCCCTGGCGGTCCGATTCGTCCCGGACGTCGGAGATGCCTTCCAGACGCTTCTCGCGGACCATTTCGGCGATGCGTTCGATCAGGGTCTGTTTGTTGACCTGGAACGGCAGTTCGGTGACCACGATGGCCTCGCGGTCCTTGCGGATGGTCTCGACCGAGGCGACGCCGCGCACGATGACCGAGCCGCGGCCGTCGCGCAGGGCGTTGCGGGGCGCGGTGCGGCCCATGATCTCGCCACCGGTCGGGAAATCGGGCCCCTGGACGTATGCCAGCAGTGCCGCGTCGTCGGCCGCCGGCGTCTCGATCAGGTGCATCGCCGCATCGATGACCTCGGCCATGATCGGCGCGCGGCTGGCAATGGCGCCTGCGCGCAGATAGTCGCCATAGCTGAAACCGCCGGGAAGCACGATCGCATCGACTCCGGCCAGGTCGTGGTCACCGTGCCAGAGGGCGACGGGCTCGGCTCCGGCGAGGCGCACGGCACGCTGGGCGTCGCGATCGTCGAGGGAGCCAGGGAAGGTGATGACGCCGATGCGCACTA
>ENA-OFCE01001439-OFCE01001439.1-metagenomes-genome-assembly--contig:-NODE-1439-length-12089-cov-6.634535_pt1 | contig 12089 bp, 10 predicted proteins | sample MGYA00153388_OFCE01 | MGnify analysis MGYA00153388
GCCAGCGGCCACGCGCAGGTGAGCACGCGCATGCGCATGGCGAGTTCGCAAAATGTCATCGCCATGGCGGTGATGAACGACGGCAGCGTCTGGCAGCACCGCGTCGCCGTTTCAGTGGCGCTGGCGGCTTGCCTGGAGGGCGAGTGACATGGCCAGCCCCGTTCGTGCCCTGCTGCGTTTGCCCGCCACAGCCCGCCCTGGCGAAGTGGTGGAAGTGCGCTTGCTGATGCAGCACCCCATGGAGACGGGCTTTCGGCCTGACGCCACCGGCCGCACCGTGCCACGCAACATCCTGCGCCGCATCGAGGCGCGTTTCGAGGGCGAACTGGTGTTCGCCGCCGATCTCTTTCCTGCCATCACCGCCAATCCCTACATCGCCTTCCCGCTGCGCGCCACGAAGAGCGGCACGCTGACGGTGAACATCGAAGGCGACCACGGCGTGGCGCAGCGCGAGACCGCGGTCATCACGGTGGCATGACGCCTTCGCTGGCTGCGCTGGCCACATCGCTGCTGGCCCTGTCGTTGCTGGCCGGTCCGGAGAGTGGGGATGAAGGTGCAATGGGCGCCGCGCCGCGCCGTTCGGGCTTCGATGACATGTCGCCCAGCACCCAGGCGCTGCAGCGCGACGACACGCAGAACCCCGCGGCCCTGTGGCTGAAGGACGGCGAACAGCGCTTCGGCACCGCCTGCAGCGCGTGCCACACACCGCACAGCCTGCGCGGCGCAGCCGCCCGCTACCCGGCCTTCGACAGGGTCTCGGGCAAGCCGGTGACGCTGTCGCAGCGCATCAACCTGTGCCGGCAGCGCCACGCCCAAGCGCCGACCTACGCTGCGGAAAGCAGCGAACTGCTGGGGTTGGCGGCGCACGTGGGCCGGCTGTCGGGCGGGCTGCCCATCGCCCCGCCGGCCGACGCCCGCCTGGCGCCGTTCCTGGCTCAAGGTCGGCAGCTGTACACGCAGCGCATCGGCCAGCTCGACCTGTCGTGCGCACAGTGCCACGACCAGCAGGCCGGCGGCCGCCTGGCCGGCAGCGTCATCCCGCAGGCCCACCCCACGGGCTACCCGATCTACCGGCTGGAATGGCAGGCCATGGGCAGCCTGCAGCGCCGCTTGCGCAACTGCATGACGGGCGTACGCGCCGAGCCCTATGCTTTCGGCGCCGACGAGTTCACCGCGCTCGAGCTCTACCTGATGCAGCGCGCCGCGGGCATGCCCGTCGAGACCCCCGCCGTTCGCCCGTGAGATCGGCCCCTGAAGTCCGTCGCAGGTGGCCCATGAAGCCCGCCCCACCATGACCCCAATCGAACAAACCCGCCACTGGCTGGAGCAGGCCGTCATCGGCCTGAACCTCTGCCCCTTCGCCAAGGCCGTGCACACCAAGGGCCAGATCCGCTGGGTGGAAAGCAGCGCCACCGACGTGCAGGGTTTGATGGCCGACCTGGTGCACGAACTGCAACTGCTGGCCGCCGCCGACCCCGAGGCCGTCGACACCACGCTGCTGGTGCACCCGCAGGTGCTGGGCGATTTCCTGGACTACAACGACTTCCTGGATCTGGCCGACGCGGCACTGGAAGAACTCGGCCTGGAGGGCGTGCTGCAGATCGCCAGCTTCCACCCGCAGTACCAGTTCGAAGGCACCGAGCCGGACGACGCCGAGAACCTCAGCAACCGGTCACCCCACCCTACCCTGCACCTGCTGCGCGAGGACAGCGTCGACCGCGCCGTGGCGTCGTTCCCGGAGGCCGAGATGATTTACGAGCGCAATATCCAAAGCTTGCGGGCGTTAGGGGCTGAAGGCTGGGAGCGGCTGACAGCCGGGAAACCATGAAGGCAAGTTTCATGAAGCTGCGTCGACGTACTGTGTGCACTGCACTGCTGCTGGCAAGCTTCTCCGCCATGACCCAGCCAAGCGCCTTCGACCTGCAAGGCCACCGGGGCGCGCGCGGCTTGATGCCGGAGAACACGCTGCCGGGCTTCCAGAAGGCGCTGGACCTGGGCGTGGACACGCTGGAATGCGACTTGGGCATCACGCGGGACGGCGTGGTGGTGGTGCACCACGACCTGTGGCTGAACCCGGACACCACCCGGGGGCCCGACGGCCAGTGGCTGGCCGCGCGCGGGCCGGCGATTGCCGAGCTGACGTACGCCGAACTGCAGCGGTACGACGTGGGCCGCATCAAGCCGGGGACCGACTACGCAAAGTCCTTCCCCGACCAGCAGCCGGTGGACGGCACGCGGGTGCCGCGGCTGGCCGACTTGTTCGAGCTGGTGCGCAAGTCGGGCCACACCCGCGTGGCGTTCGATTGCGAAACCAAGGTCTCGCCGCTGGAGCCCACCGCCACGCTGCCACCGGCGGAGTTCACGCGGCGTGTCGTCGCCGAGATACGCCTGGCCGGCATGCAGGCCCGCATGACGATCCAGTCGTTCGACTGGCGCACCCTGCAGCAGGTGCAGACGGAAGCGCCGGAGATTCGCACCCTGTATCTGTCATCGCCGCGCACCCTGGCGCGCACAGCGGACGGCGGGCCCTCGCCCTGGCTGGCCGGGTTCGACCCCGACCGGCACGGCGGCAGCGTGCCGCGGGCCGTGCAGGCCGCAGGCGGCCGGCAGTGGGCGCCCAACCAGACCTACCTGACGCAGGCGTTGCGCGACGAGGCGCGCGCGCTGGGCATCCTGGTGATTCCGTGGACGGTGAACGAGCCGGCCATGATCAACAAGCTGCTGGACATGCAGGTCGACGGGTTGATCTCCGACCGGCCCGACCTGGTGCAGCAGGAACTGCGCAAACGAAAGTAGCTCGGCCGTCGGTTGCTGCGGCGACCGTCAGAGCTTGATTTCGAGGTTGGCGTTGTAGAAGGTGCGGCCGTCGCGCACGGTGCGGGTGGAGTCGCCGCTGCTGAAGTAGCTGAGCGACTCGGCGTCCAGCGGCGCGATGTTGCTGGCCGACAGGCGCACGCTCATCGTCCGGCTGATGTTCCACAGCGCAAAAGCATCCAGCGCACGTGCTTGCGACAAGTCGAACTGCTGCACGCTGGTCTGGCGCGTGGTGTAGCCGGGGGTGTAGGCTAGGCTGGCGCCCATGCTGACGGGCAGGCTGGCCAGCCGGTAGTCGAAGCCGAGGTTGCCCGACCAGGGCTGCTGACCGTCCAGCCGGTTGTCGGGCGACGGCAGCGCGTCGACGCGGGAGCGGTAGTAGTTCAAGGACGCGCGCAGGTTCAGAGCGGTCTTCATGTCGAACAGGCTGGGCAGCAATTCACCGGCACGGCCCTTGACCTCGAACTCCAGCCCGGTCGACTGCGCCTTGCTGAAATTGACCGGCGTGGACACGTAGCGCGGCACGCTGGCGTAGGACACCGTCTGCAGGCTGGTGACGTTGCGGATGAGGTTGTTCACATCGCGGCGGAAGCCTCCGATGCTGAACATGCTGCCGCCCTTCAAATAGCGCTCGAAGGCGATGTCGACGCCGGTGGCCAGCTCGGGCTTGAGGCCGGCGTTGCCGCGGCGGTCGGGCGAGGCTTCGGTGTTGGGCCGGGTGGTGTCGGTGAACAGCGAGCTCAGCGCCGGACGCGCCAGCAACGCGTTCAGCTCCGGCGCCTTGTAGCTGCGCGTGAGGCTGGCGCGAATCATGTCGCGGCCCTTGGGGTCGAGCTTGTAGTTCAGGTGCCACAGCGGCGTGGTCACCTGGCTGTTGTTGCGCACCTCGGTCACGGCGCCGCTGCTCCGGGTGGCGATGCGCTCGCTGCGCAACCCCAGGTAGGTGGACCACTGCGGGGAGATCTCCCATTCGTCCTGCACGAACAAGGCCTGGCGGGCGATGCGCGCCGCGAAGGGCTGGCCTTCGAATTCCGGCAAATGCGGCCGGCCGTTCTCGGTGAAGGTGCGCGTTTCGTCGCGTTGGCGCTGCTCCAGGTCCCAGCCCGCGGTGAGCGTGTGTTCGTCACCGACGAACTGGCTGTACTTGCCCGACTGCGTGAGGTTGCGATCCTGGTTGTCGCCCTTGACGCGGCGCTGCGTGGTCGTCAGGCCGTCGAAGGTGCCCTTGCTGGACCCGCCGGAAAGTTTGAGTTCGACCTTTTGGTCGTCGCTGAAGCGGTTGTTCCACTGCAAGTTGCCGCGCACGTTCTGCCAGGTGCCGGCAAAGGTGTTGTCGGCCTCCAAACTGGGCTGGCCGGCAACGACCTGGTTGCGAAAGGCGGAGAGGTTGTTCCATTCGCCGCGTTGCAGGAAGGCCTGGGCCGAGGCCGACTGGTCGTCGCTGATCTTCCAGTTCACACGCGGTGCGGAATTGAAGCCGTGGCCCCAGTTGTCGGTGCGACCGGTCTGCACGGCGCGCGACGGCCGGCCGTCCAGGCCCGCGGTCTGCCGGTCGACCACGCTGTCGTTGACGTTGCGCCAGCTGAACAGCGACACGGGCAGCGACAGGCCCAAACCGCCCGCACGTTCGCCGTAAGTGAAGTTCATCGAAGGCGTGGGCCGCACGGCGTTGTAGCCCAGGCCCAGGCGCAGGTCGCGCTGCGAGACGCGGGGTGCGTCCTTCAGGATGATGTTGATGGCGCCGGCCACGGCCTGGGCGCTCTGGTCGGCGGTGGGGCCGCGCGTCACCTCCACGCGTTCGACCTGGCTCGGGCTCAACTGGTCGAACTGGAAGCCCGGCGGCGCTGGGTCGCCGTTGATGAGGATCAGCGTGTACCCCGACCCCAGGCCGCGCATGCGCGGCGCGCCGCCCTGAATGTTCACGCCCGGCAGGCGCTTGAGCACATCCGAGACGCTGGTGTCGCCGTACTTGTCCAGTTCCTCGCGCCCGTACACCTGCTTGGCCACCGGCGCGCGGCGGCGCAGCTCGGTGTCGGTCTGCGGGCGGGCCGTGATCTCCACCCGGTCCAGCCGCGCGCCCGGCGCACGCTGCGCGCCATCCCCCGGCAGTCCGGGCACGTCCTGCGCCATGGCGGCAGCGGTGAAAAAGGCCATGAACAGCGTCAGGCAGGCGGCGAATATGCGGTGATGTGTCACTGCTGGTTCCGTGCTGCGCGTTAGAAACCGACGGCCTGCCCCTCGCGCCGCGAATCGCTGGCGGCGACATAGCCGTCTTCATGATCACCACTCAGCCGGGCGATGAACTGGCCCGAGCCGTAGTCCATGTAAGCGTCGGGCGTGGTCACGATCTGGTGGCCCAGGTCGCGCAAGCCTTGTTGCAGGACCGGGGCCATGGTGTGTTCGCAGTCGATCTGCAGGCCCGTGGCCACCTTCCAGCGCGGTGCGTCGCAGGCGGCTTGCGGCTGCTGGCCGTGCACCAGCATGCGCACCAGCGTCTGCATGTGGCCTTGCGGCTGCATGTTGCCGCCCATCACGCCGAAACTCATCACCGGCTGGCCGTCCTTCGTCAAGAAGGCCGGGATGATGGTGTGGAAGGGCCGCTTGCCCGGTGCCACCTGGTTGGGGTGGCCGGCTTGCAGCGTGAAGCCCGCGCCGCGGTTCTGCAGGCTGACACCCGTGCCGGGCACGACCACGCCGCTGCCGAAGCCCATGTAGTTGCTCTGGATCAGGCTGACCATCATGCCGCTCTCGTCGGCCGTGCTCAGGTAGATCGTGCCGCCCTTGGGCGGGTGGCCGTGGGCGAAGTCGCCCGCGCGCGCCGGGTCGATGAGCCGGGCGCGTTGCGACAGGTAGGCGTCGCTCAGCAGGTCGGCGGCGGTGACCTCGGTCATGTGGCGCTCGTCGGCCACCCAGCGGTAGGTGTCGGCGAAAGCCAGTTTCATGGCCTCGATCTGCAGGTGCTGCGACTGCAGGCTGTCGGGCGCGTGGTCGCGGAAGTGCGTGCGTTCCAGCATGCCCATGGCCATGAGCGCGGCGATGCCCTGGCCGTTGGGCGGGATCTCGTGCACGGTGTGGCCGGCGAAGTCCTTCTGAATCGGCGTGACCCATTCGGGCGCGTAGCCGGCCAGGTCGGCCACCGTCATGGCACCGCTGTTCGCCGCCGCGTGCGCGGCCAGCTTCTCGGCCACTTCACCTTTGTAAAAGGCGTCGCCGTGGGTCTGGGCGATCAGGCGCAGCGTGCGCGCCGCGTCGGCAAACACAAAGCGCTCGCCGGGCAAGGGCGCGCGGCCGCGGGGCATGAAAGTATCGGCAAAGCCGGGCTGGTCACGCAGGCCGGGCACCTGGCGCTGCCACTTGTCGGCGGTCACCACGCCCACGCCGTAGCCGCGCTGGGCCAGTTCGATGGCCGGTTCGAGCAACTGTGCGAACGGCAGTTTGCCGAAGCGCTTGGACAGCGCCACCCAACCCGCCACCGCGCCGGGCACCGAGACGCTGTCCCAGCCGCGCTGCGGCGCCTTGTCGCCGTGCTTGCGCGCGAAGTACTCGGGCGTCCAGGCGGCGGGGGCGCCGCCGGATGCGTTCAGGCCGTGCAGCTGCCGGCCATCCCAAACGATGGCGAAGTTGTCGCTGCCCAGGCCGTTGCTGACGGGCTCGACGATGGTCATGGCCGCGGCCGTGGCGATGGCCGCGTCGACCGCGTTGCCGCCGGCCAGCAGCATGCGCAGGCCGGCCATCGCGCCCAGGGGCTGCGAGGTCGCGACGACATTGCGTGCCATCAAGGGGCTGCGCACGGTGGGGTAGGGGTTGGTCCAGTTGAAGTTCATGGCGCTCAAGCGGTGGGGGGTTGCGCGGCAGCATAACCGGCCCCTGCGCCCGCATAGACTGCGCTCGCCCGGCCGGCGGTGGCTGGGCCGATGGGGTGGGCATGAAGGGGTGGGCATGAAGGTGTGCATCGTCGGTCTCGGCGCCGTCGGCGGGTTGTTCGCTGGCTGGTTGCGCGGGCGCCTGGACCCGGCCGGGCTGCAGTTGTGCGCCCTGGCGCGCGGCGAAACCCTTGCCGCGGTGCAGCGGCAGGGGCTGCGCTTGGAGAGTGCCGGTGTCGTCACGAACGTGCCGCTTCGTGTGGCGGCCGACCCGGTGGCGCTGGGCGTGCAGGACCTGGTGATCGTGGCCGTCAAGGGCCCGGCACTGGCAGGCGTGGCGCCGGCAGTGCAGGCACTGTGCGACGGCGACACGCGAGTGCTGGTGGCCATGAACGGCGTGCCCTGGTGGTTCTTCGACGGCCTGCCCGGCCCCTGCGCGGGCCTGCGTTTGCGCAGCGTCGACCCCGACGGACGGCTGCACGCCCTGCTGCCCGGCAAGCAGGTGATCGGGTGCGTGGTGCACGCCAGCTGCCAGGTGCCGGCGCCGGGGCGCGTCCTGCACGTGCTGGGCAATGGCTTGATCGTCGGCCGCCCGGACGGCGGCATGGACGCGCCACTGCAGGCGGTGGCCGCCTTGCTGACGCAGGCTGGCTTTGCGGTGACGGTGTCGCAGCGCATCCAGCAAGAGGTGTGGTTCAAACTTTGGGGCAACATGACCATGAATCCGGTCTCGGCGCTGACGGGCGCCACCGCCGACCGCATCCTCGACGACCCGCTGGTGCGCGGCTTCTGCAGCGCCGTGATGCAGGAAGCTCAAGCGGTGGGCGCGGCGTTCGGCATCCCCATTGACCAGTCGCCCGAAGACCGCCATGGCGTGACGCGCAAGCTCGGCGCGTTCAAGACCTCGATGCTGCAGGACGTGCAGGCCGGCCGGCCGCTGGAGATCGATAGCTTGGTGGGCGCCGTGCGCGAGATCGCCCGACACCTGGGCTTGGCCACGCCGAACCTCGATGCCTTGCTGGGGCTGGTGCGCCTGATGGCCCACGAGCGTGGCTTGTACCCACCGACCCCCTCGGCGTGAATTGCACCCGACTTGGGCCCGCGCAAGCGGCTGGCGCCTGGGCAAACGCAAGAACTGCCATCTAAGGTGTAGCTACTTGTAAAAATCCAGGTTGTCATTGCCGTGCAGCACGTGGCGATGTTGCAATCCCGCGTATGTTCTTCACGCTTGCCGCGACGCTGGCCAGTTCCATGACCCTGCCGTCCTGCTCGTGGGACCAGCCGGGCGCCGACCCGTACATGGGCGACGTGGTGGCTGCGGTGGACCGCTACACCGACATCCCCGAGCCCGTGCGCGCCAGGCTCAAGGCCCGCGTGGAGACACGGCAGTACGACGAGATCGCGGCCATCCGGCGCGACTCCGTCACCGGCAAGCGCAAGTACGCCCCGGAAATTCGCGACATGCACTTCGGCCAGGGCCAGGTCTGCCGCGCGGTGACCCGCGCCAAGTGGGCCGACCACATGGTCGAGCGCGGTCTGGTTTATTGCGAGAGCAGCCACTGCATCCTGGTACCTACGGTGTGCCGCAACGTCAGCCGCATCAAGCGTCTGGGCGGCGAGCGCGTGGCCGCAGCGGGCGACGAACAGTTCCTGGAGTCTGAAGAGCTGTTGGCCCGTGCCGGTGCCGATTTCGGCGGTGGGGGCGGTGGGGGCGGTGGTGGGGGCGGTGGTGGCGGTGGGGCTGGCCTGCCCGGCCGTGGCGACTCGCCGATGGCGGCCCTCGGCGCCACCCCCGGGGGCGGGGCCGCCGCGGCGGGCGCTGCAGGCGAGTCCAGCTTCCAGTCGGTGTCGGGCCAGGGCAACGCCGACACCTTCGGGCCGGCGGGCCCGCTGCCCGGCGTGGGCGGTGGTGACTTCGGTGCAAGCGCGCCATTCGGGCCCTCGTCGAACAGCCCCGTCCTCGAGGTCAGCCCGGTGCCCGAGCCCGGCACCTGGCTGATGGCCTTGCTGGGCCTGGCCGGCGTCATCGGGGCCACACGCTTGTCGGGCGTGGCGACGGTGGCGCGTCGCCGCTGACGGACACCTGACGCCGTCAGGACGCCTTCGCGTTGCCCACCAACGCCTTGGCCTGCAGCTCGCGCACGTCGGCGCTGAGCCGGCCGGCAATCAGCCGAACGATCTCCAGGCCGAAACCGGGGTTCTGGAAGTACAGCTGCTTGAAGGTGTCCTCGTCGATCGAGAACACGGTGCACGGGGTGACGCAGCGTGCGGTGCTGGTGCGCCGGCGGTCGGGCGCGAAGAAGGCGATCTCGCCGAACATCTGGCCGGCTTCCAGCGTGCGGCCGAATTCGACGAGCTCGATGCGGCCCTCGGCCAGGAAGTACATGCGGTCGGCCTTGTCGGCCAGATGGAAGATGGTGGCGCCCACGCGCAGGTTGCGGCTGCGCATGTAGGGGCGCAGCCACAGCTCGAGCTGTGTCGAGTCGGCCGCTGCGGCCGAGACGCGGCGCGTCAGGCGCACCATCTGCACCACCCGCACCAGGTTCACGGGCAGCAGCACGGCATGCAGCACCACCATCAGCGGCACCGGCTGGAGCAGCCCGTAAAGGATGAAGCCCAGGTTGCTGCCCACGGCCAGCCAACGCAGCGGGATCATGGTGCGCACGAAGGCGCTGACGATCACCAGCAGGCCGGCCAGCGCGGCCGATGCAATGGCCAGCACATGCCCGGGCTGCGCCATCGAGGCGATGAACTGGTCTAAGTACTGCGACAGCAGCTCGGGGACGGGCACCGGGTCTCCTGGGTGGGCTTGGCACGGGGCGACCCGATGTCGCCTCTGGTCAGCGAAGTATCCACGGTGCCGTCAACTGACCCGCCGCAGCACCGGTGTTTTCACACCGGCCGGGCCCGGCATGCGGCATCATGAGTGTTTGTACCTACTGTTTCGAGCTTAAGCCTTTGTGGACCAGCACTATCTGACCTCGCTGTTCGAGCCCAAGTCGATGGTCGTCTTTGCCGGCGACCCCGACGCCGCCGACCCGACTCTCACACCGCAGGCCCGCGCCTTGCGCGCCGCGCTGGCAGAAGGCAAATTTGCAGGGCAGGTGACCTGGCTGGACGTGGCCACCACGGGCACGCTGGCCGACCTGGCCGCCTCGCGCGCCGACCTGGCGCTGCTGGCGCTGCCTGCAGACCAGACGCTGGCCGCGCTGGAGGTGGTGGGCCGCATCCGCTGCCGCGCCGCGCTGGTGCTGTCCAGCGGCATCGGACCTGAGTTGTGCCGCGAACTGCACGATGTGGCGCAGCGCTACGACGTACACCTGCTGGGGCCCAACAGCCTGGGCTTCCAGCGCCCGGCGTTGGGCTTGAACGCCAGCACGCTGGGCACGTGCGCGGCGGCCGGGCCGCTGGCGCTGGTGTCGCAATCGGGCGCGCTCACTGCGGCGATGCTGGACTGGGCTTCGCAGAACGGCGTGGGCTTTTCCACCGTCGTCTCGCTGGGGCCCAACACCGCTGTCGAACTGCCGCAGGTGCTGGACTACTTGGCCGCCGACGGCGCCACCCAAAGCATCCTCGTCTACATGGAAGGCATCCGCCACGCGCGCCGCTTCATGAGCGCGCTGCGCGCAGCGGCCTATGCCAAGCCGGTGGTGGTGATGAAGGCCGGCCGCCAGGCGGCCGGGTCGCGCGTGGCCCTGACGCATTCGGCAGCCATCGTCGGTGTCGACGAGGTCTTCGACACCGCCCTGCGCCGCGCCGGTGTGGTGCGGGTGCGGCAATTCACGCAGCTGTTCTCGGCCGCGCAGTGCCTGGCGTCGCGCTTCCGACCCGTGGGGCAGCGGCTGGCCATCGTCACCAACGGCGGCGGGCCGGCGGTGCTGGCTGCCGACTGGGCCGACAGCCTGGGCCTGCAGGTGGCCCATGTCGACGACTTGGGCGAAGAAGCCCAGGGCCCGCAGTACCTGGCAGCCATGCAGGCAGCGATGCACGACAGCGCCATCGACGGCGTGCTGCTGATCCACGCCCCCAAGTCGGCCAGCAACGCGCTGGCCGTGGCGCAGGTGGTGGGCGATGCGTTTTCGCCCACGGCCAAGCCGGTGCTGGGCTGCTGGATGGGCGAGGCCAGCGTGCGTGCCGCGCGCGAACTGCTGGCGGCCCGGCGCATGCCGGTGTTTCGCACGCCCGAGGCCGCGGTGGACGCCTTTCACAGCATCGCCAGCTTCTACCGCAACCAGCAGATGCTGCAGCAGACACCGCCGCCGCTGTCCGACCTGGCCCAGCCCGACACCGAAGGCGCCCGGCTGATCATCGAGGGCGTGCTGGCCGAGCGCCGCCAGGTGCTGACCGAGATGGAGAGCAAGTCGCTGCTGGCAGCCTTCCACATTCCTGTCACGCGGACCATGCTGGCGCGCAGCGCCAACGAGGCGATGCTGATCGCCAGCCAGCTGGGTTATCCGGTGGCGCTGAAGATCGATTCGCCCGACATCAGCCACAAGAGCGACGTGCAGGGCGTGGCGCTGGACGTCTCGTCTGCGACCCAGGTGCGGGACCGCTACAAGGACATGCTCGAAGCCGTGGCGCTGGCCCAACCCGGCGCGCGCATCAACGGCGTCACCATCCAGCCCATGGCCGGCCAGCCGCACCCAGGCCGGCGCCGCGGCAAGGGGCGCGAGGTCTACGTCGGCCTGACCACCGACGAGGCCTTCGGCCCGGTCATCACCTTCGGCGCGGGCGGCACGATGATCGAGCTCATCAACGACCGCGCCCTGGAGCTGCCGCCGCTGAACCAGTTCCTGGCCAAGAGCCTGATCGCGCGTTCGCGCGCCGCCGAGATGCTGGGCGACTGGCGCGGGGCGCCGGCCGCCCACAGCGAGGCGCTGGAGCAGGTGCTGCTGCGGGTCGCCGAGGCGGCGCCCGGCACCCCGCTGCGCGTCACCGAGAACGGCGCGTCCTTCCCGGACGCGACACTCGCCCCGGACGGGTCGGTGCTCGACGAGGATCGGATCTCCTACCTGCGTGACCACCTCGCCGCGGTGGAGCGCGCGAGGTCAGCGGGCGCGCCGGTGCTCGACTACCTCGCCTGGTCGTTGCTCGACAACTTCGAGTGGGCGCAGGGCTACACCCAGACCTTCGGTCTGGTGACGGTCGAGCCCGGGTCGCTGCGCCGGGTGCCCAAGGCCTCGTTCGCATGGTTCGCCGAGCACGTCCGCAGTCACCGCTGAGCCCGCAGTGACCGACGTCCTCAGCGGCGGCGGTCATCCTGTCGGCAGGCTGCCCGCACCTTCCCGGCTGCTCCTGGTCGCCGTCCTGGTGCTGCTCGGCGTCGGCGACCTGCAGGCCCGACGGCTGGAGGTCGACGGCCTGCTTGAGCGGGTCCGGCAGGGCCAGGCCACGGTCGCCTTCGCCGACCGC
>ENA-OFCE01001440-OFCE01001440.1-metagenomes-genome-assembly--contig:-NODE-1440-length-12087-cov-6.066074_pt1 | contig 12087 bp, 9 predicted proteins | sample MGYA00153388_OFCE01 | MGnify analysis MGYA00153388
AAAAAGCAGCTCCAGCCAAGGCAGTCCCTGTCAAAGCAGCTCCCGCCGAGGCAGTCCCTGTCAAAGCAGCACCCGTTAAAGCAGCGCTTGTCAAAGCGGTCCCCGTCAAGGCGGCGCCGAAACCCCCGGTGGAAGCCAAGCCGAAAGCCGCCGCTAAACCGGCTGCCGCTGCGCCAAAGGCGAAGAAGGAAACGCCCGAAACCAAAGCGGCCGCCAAGGTCCCTGAGGTATCCAAGCGCCGCATCGACACCCCGGAGATCCAGGAAAAAATCCGCGAACTGATCAAACTGGCCAAGGAGCAGGACTACCTGACCTACGACGACATCAACGAAATCCTGCCTAACGACCTGGTGGATCCGGACGATGTCGAGGCCATCATGGAGCGCCTGCGCAACATGGAGTTCGACATCATCGATGCCTCCGAGGTGGACCGCTACAAGGACAAGAAGCGCGATGAGGGCGAGGGCGACGAGGAAGACGTCAAGGCCGACCAGAAGCTCGACATCCTGGACGACCCCGTCCGCATGTATCTCAAGCAAATGGGCCAGGTGCCGCTGCTCACCCGCGAGCAGGAGGTCGAGATTTCAAAACGCATCGAGGATGCGGAAATCGAAGTGGCACGCCATCTCCACCTGTTTGGATTTGTCACCGACTCCTATCTGGAACTCGCCGACAAACTGAACAAAGGCAAGGAGCGCTTCGACCGGGTGATCCTCGACAAGAAGATCGAATCCCGCGAGCGCTACATGAAGGGTCTGCCGAAGCTCTGCGACCAGCTCAAGGTGCTGCACCACGAGAATGACGACCTCTTCCGCCAGCTTTCCGCGAAGAATCCGCGCAGCAAGAAGAAGCTGGAAGAAGAGTTCAACAAGAACATCCAAACGCTCAACCGGGTCTTCACCCGCTTCTATTACAAACAGAAAGTCGTCGAAGACTTCTGCGAGCAGGTGGACGAATACATGCAGAAGCTCTGGAAATACATCCGCAAGCTGCAAGCCGACCCGGAGGACAAGGAGTTCGTCACCAAGCTGCGCGAAGTCCAGCAGCGTTCATGGCACACCCTCGAGACCTTCGAGGAGGCCAACAAGCAACTCCGCCACTGGCTTAAGGAAGCGCTCAAGGCGAAGACCGAGATGGTTGAGGCCAACCTGCGTCTCGTCATTTCCATCGCCAAGAAATACACCAACCGCGGCCTCTCGTTCCTCGACCTGATTCAGGAAGGCAACATGGGGCTGATGAAGGCCGTCGAGAAATTCGAATACCGCCGCGGTTATAAATTCTCCACCTATGCGACTTGGTGGATCCGCCAGGCGATCACCCGCTCGATCGCCGACCAGGCGCGCACCATCCGAATCCCGGTGCACATGATCGAGACGATCAACAAGATGAACCGCATCTCGAGGCAACATCTTCAAGAATTCGGCTACGAGCCCGACGCGCCGACACTGGCCGAGAAGATGGAGATTCCCGAAGACAAGATCCGCAAGATCATGAAGATCGCGAAAGAGCCGATCTCGATGGAAACGCCGATCGGCGACGATGACGACAGCCACCTGGGCGACTTCATCGAGGACACAAACAACACCGCGCCCATCGAAGCCGCCATGCAGGCGGGGTTGCGCGACGTGGTCAAGGACATCCTGGACAGCCTGACCCCGCGCGAGGCCAAGGTGCTGCGCATGCGGTTCGGCATCGAGATGAGCACCGACCACACGCTCGAAGAGGTGGGCAAGCAGTTCGACGTGACCCGCGAACGCATCCGCCAGATCGAAGCCAAGGCCATCCGCAAGCTCAAGCACCCCAGCCGTTCGGACAAGCTGAGGACCTACCTGGACAACCTGTGACCGCGAACCGGGCGCGGGGCGTCATCGCCGCCGTGAGCGCATCCCGCGTCTGGTGGCCGTTAAACATTTTGGCGACATGACCAGGATCTCAGACCGCACCGTGGTGTTCGCCGATTTGCGCGGCAGCACGGCGCTCTTCGAAACCCTGGGCAACGCCGAAGCCACTTCGGTCGTCACGCACTGCATCAACGCGCTGGGTGCGCCTGTCACGGGGCATGGCGGGCATGTCGTGAAGACATTGGGTGATGGCTTGATGGCGGTCTTCGCGGACGCCACCTCGGCCTTGAACAGCGCCGCGCAGATGCACGACGTGCTCGACAGCATCGTCTCGCGCGGCCAGGAACGCGGTGCCTCGTCCGGCCTGCGCGCCTTGCGCTTGCAAGTGGCGATGGCGCGCGGTGAGGTCGTGGAAATGTCGGGCGACTGTTTCGGTGATGCCGTCAACGTGGCCGCGCGATTGCTCGACCACGCCGGTGACAACGAGACGCTGGTCACCGCCGAGGTGCTGCACGGCCTGGCGGCGGCACTGCGCGGACACTTTCGCAGCCTGGACCGCCTGGTGCTGCGCGGCCGCGTCGAGCCGGTGCATGTTCATGTGATGGGCGGCAAGCGCTTCAACGACCAGGCGGTCACCCAGTTCGGGGATATGGCTTCGGTGCTCGAACCCGACGGGCTGCGCCTGGTCTGGGTCGACATGAACCGCATGTTTGCCAATGCCCAGATGCCGGTGGTGCTGGGCCGCAGCCCGCAGGCCACCTTTTGCGTGGACGACTCGCGTGTCTCGCGTTCACATGCCCGCGTCGACTGGCATGGCGGCAGCTTCCAGCTCAGCGACCTCAGCTACAACGGCACTTACGTGCGCTTCAGCGAGGGCGAGATCGTCAGCCTGCGCCGCGGCAGCTGCACGCTGCACGGCAGTGGCTCGATCGGCCTGGGCGGCTCGCCCAAGGACCCGAATTCGGCCTGCGTCAGCTTCGAGGTGCTGCGCTTTGCCGAGACGCAGCCGCAGTTCGGCCTGGACCTGCGCTAGGCCATGCACGCACCGTGCCTGGGCCTCTGCGCGCTGCCCTGCCCGACACGCCCTGCCTCCCCGCTTTCACCCGGGCTGAGCCGCGGGCGGCCATGACCTTCGCACCCGAAGCCCCGTTTCGCCACGGCCAGCGGCCACGGACCGCGCTGCTGCTGGTAAACCTGGGCACGCCGGACGAACCCAGCGCACCGGCGCTGCGCCGATACCTGGCCGAGTTCCTGAGCGACCCGCGCGTGGTCGAGATTCCCCGCCTGGTCTGGTGGCCCATCCTGCACGGCATCATCCTGCGCACCCGCCCGGCCAAGTCGGCCGTCAAGTACGCCAGCGTTTGGATGCCCGAAGGCTCTCCCCTGGCCGTATGGACGCAGCGCCAGACGCAAGCGGTGGCCGAGCAGTTGCAGGCCCGCGGCCACGATGTGCTGGTGCGCTACGCCATGCGCTACGGCAACCCCGGTCTGCCGGACGTGCTGGACGCACTCCGCCACGAGGGCGCCACCCGTGTGCTGGTGCTGCCGCTGTACCCGCAGTACGCGGCAGCCACCACCGCCAGCATCAGCGACCGCGTGCTGGCCTGGGCCTGCAAGGCCCGCCGCATGCCCGAATTGCGCTTCGTGGCCGAATACCCCGACGACCCGGGCTACATCGCAGCACTGGCCGACCGCGTGCGCGCGCACTGGCAGGCGCAGGGCCGGGCCGACAAGCTGGTGCTCAGTTTCCACGGCGTGCCGCACCGGTCCTTGCTGCTGGGTGACCCCTACCACTGCCAGTGCCACAAGACGGCCCGCCTGCTGGCCGCCGCGCTGGGCACCGCGCCCGACGCGATCCTGGTCACGTTCCAGAGCCGCTTCGGCAAGGCCAAATGGCTGGAGCCCTACACCGAGCCGACCCTGCGCGCGCTGGCCGCGCAAGGCATGGGCCGCGTCGATGTGATGTGCCCCGGTTTCGTGGCCGACTGCCTGGAAACCCTGGAGGAGATCGCCCAGGAAGCGCGCGACGCCTTCCTAGAGGCCGGCGGCAAGGAATTCCGCTACATCGCCTGTCTTAACGACAGCCCGGTGTGGGTCGATGCCCTGACCGCCCTGGCCGAGCGCCACATGGCGGGTTGGGACACACGCGGCACATCCCACGCCGAGGCCGAAGCCGAAGCCGCGGCCCAGCGCGAACGCGCGCTGGCCATGGGCGCCACCGACTGAACCGGCAGCGCGGGCCGCCGCGCGTTCAAGCGCGACGCAGTCGTTTGCGCAGGGCCATCAGACGCGGCAACACCAGCACGGCCACCACGGTGGCCAGCAGCGTGGCCGACATCGGGCGCTCGATGAACACGCCCCAGCGGCCTTCGCCGATCGACAGCGCGTTGCGCATCTGCGCCTCGGCCATGGGGCCCAGGATCATGCCGACGATGACCGGTGCGGTGGGGAAGTCGAAGCGCCGCATCAACACGCCCAGCAGACCGATGAAAAACATCAGGAACAGGTCGAAGGTGCTCTGCCGCATGCCGTACACGCCGATGGTGGCGAAAATGAGGATGCCGGCATAGAGCTGGGGCCGGGGGATCTTGAGCAGCTTGACCCACATGCCCACCAGCGGCAGGTTCAGCACCAGCAGCATCACGTTGCCGATGTACAGGCTGGCGATCAGCGCCCAGACCAGGGTCGACGAGGTCTGGAACAACTGCGGTCCGGCGTTGATGCCGTAGTTCTGCAGCGCGCTCAGCAGGATGGCCGCCGTGACCGAGGTGGGGATGCCCAGCGTCAGCAACGGCACCAGGGTGGCGGTGACGGCCGCGTTGTTGGCAGCCTCGGGGCCGGCCACGCCTTCGATGGCGCCGGTGGTGCCAAACTCTTCCTTGTGCTTGCTCAGCTTGCGCTCGACGCCATAGCTCAGAAAGGTCGGGATCTCCGACCCGCCGGCCGGGATGGTGCCGAAAGGAAAGCCGATGAAGGTGCCGCGCAGCCAGGCGGGCCACGAGCGCTTCCATTCGGTGCGCGTCATGTGCACGCTGCCCATGCGGTTCATCTGCTGCTCGACGCGGCCTTCGTACAGCACGGTGTACAGGCACTCGCCCACCGCGAACAGGCCCACGGCCACCAGCACCACCTCGATGCCGTCCATGAACTCCGGCACCCCGGCCGTGTAGCGCACCTGCGCGGTGATCTGGTCCAGCCCCACCAGGCCGATGGCCAGGCCGACGAACAGCGCCGTCATGCCGCGCAGGGTGCTCTTGCCCAGCACGGCGCTCACGGTGGTAAACGCCAGCAACATCAACATGAAGTATTCGGGCGGACCCAGCTTGACGGCGTAGGTGGCCACGATGGGCGCGAACAGCGTCACCAGCACGGTGGCGATCGTGCCGGCCACGAAGGAGCCGATGGCCGAGGTGGCCAGCGCCGCGCCGGCGCGGCCGTTCTTGGCCATCTTGAAGCCTTCCAGCGCCGTCACCATGGTGCCGGTCTCACCCGGCGTGTTCAGCAGGATCGAAGTCGTCGAGCCACCGTACATGGCGCCGTAGTAGATGCCGGCGAAGAAGATCATCGATGCCGTCGGTTCCACCTGCGCCGTGATCGGCAGCAGCATGGCCACCGTCACCGCCGGGCCGATGCCCGGCAGCACGCCGATGGCCGTGCCCAGGGCGCAGCCGACGAAAGCCCACAGCAGGTTGATGGGCGTGCCGGCAGTGGCGAAGCCGTTGAGCAGGTTGGTCCAGATGTCCACGGTGCTCGCCTTATAGCCAGCCGGTGCTGGTCAAGCCCGGCAGGTTGATACCCAGAAGCTTGGTGAACAGCCAGAACGCGGGTGCAGCGATCAGGAAACCGGTCACGAAGTCCAGCACCAGGCCGCGCGCACCGCCGTGGGATTTGCCTTCCGACATGCGCAAGCCGCGCACCGCCAACATGAAGCACAGCGTGCAGCTCAGGATGAAGCCCACAGTCGTGAGCAACGCAGCGTTGACCAGCAAGCCCGCCGCCACCCAGAGGAATGCGCCGCCATCGGCACGGTCTGCGCCGGAGGCGTCGTCCATCTGTCGGAAGCCGCCGGTTCGCGCCTCGACGATCAGCCAGCCACCACACAGCGACAACACGGCGGCCACCACCCAGGGCAGAAAGTTCGGGCCGACTCCGGCATACCCGGCCTCCGACGAAATGAAGGTTGCGCCGAAGGCCAGCACCGCACCCAGGGCCAGCGCCCCCGCGCCGATCAGCGTTTGCGGCAGCGCCGGAGTCGAACGGTTCGTCATGGTGATGGTGTCCTCAGAATGCAGCGCGGGGGCGCATCGGCCCCCGCTCATCGGTCATCGTGCCTGCCGGGTCTTCAAATCATTCCGGCCTTGACCATGGTGGCGCGCAGCGAGGCAAATTCGCGGTCGACGAAGTCCTCGAAGTCCTTGCCGGTCATCACCGCCGGAGTCCAGTTGTTCTTCTCCAGGGACTCGGTCCACGACTTCGTCTTGGTGGCCTTGACGATCATGTCGATGAGCACCTTGCTTTGTGCCGGCGTGATGCCGGGTGCGCCGTAGACGCCGCGCCAGTTGCCGATCTCGACGTTGTAGCCCTGCTCCTTCATCGTCGGCACGTTGATGCCTTTCAGCCGGGTTGCCGAGGTGACGGCGATGGCGCGCATCTTGCCGGCCTCGATGTATTGCTGGAACTCGCTGTAGCCGCTGCCGCCGACGCTGACGTTGTTGCCCAGGATGGCCGCCGTGGCTTCACCGCCGCCGCGGAAGGGCACGTAATTGACCTTGGTGGCGTCGACGCCGACCTCGCGCGCCAGCATGGCTGCGGCGATGTGCTCGGTGGACCCGCGCGACCCGCCGCCCCACTTCACGCTGCCGGGGTCCTTCTTCAGCTGCTCGACAACGTCCTTCATGGTCTTGAAGGGCGACTCGGCCGGCACCACGAACACGTTGAACTCGCTGGTCAGGCGGGCCAGCGGCGTGGCCTGCGTGACGTTGACCGGGGGCTTGCCCGTAATGATGCCGCCCAGCATCACCGCGCCCATGGTCATCATGGCGTTGCCGTCGCCCTTGGAAGCGTTGACGAACTGCGCCAGGCCCAGGGCACCGGCTGCGCCGCCCTTGTTCTCGTACTGCACCGAGGCGGCCACGCCGGCCTCCTGCAGTGCCTTGCCCAGGGCGCGCCCGGTGGTGTCCCAGCCGCCGCCGGGGTTGGCGGGGATCATCATCTTCAGGTTGACCGAAGCCCAGGCGGGCAAAGGCAAAGCGCCGGCAGCTGCCAGCGCAGCCAGGGACTTGAGAAATCGATCACGGCGCATGGGTTGAGTCTCCATAGATGGGGGTGGGTCCAACAACCATTTTCAGGTCAACCGCGCAACCCGCGATGACCGATCGCCCCGGGGAAACCATGACATCGGCGCGCTGATAATCGAGCGCAAACACGACAGCACCCCACCGAACCGTGACCGACGACCCCGCCGCACCCGGCCGCATGAGACTGGACAAGTGGCTGTGGGCCGCGCGCCTGTACAAGACCCGGTCGCTGGCTGCCGACGAGGTGTCGATGGGCCGGGTCTCCGTCAACGGGCAGCCCGCCAAACCTGCCCGCGATTTACGGGCAGGTGACCTGCTGCAGCTTCGCCAGGGCCCTGTGCAGCGCACACTGGAGGTGCGGGGCGTTAGCGCCCAGCGTGGCCCGGCGCCGGTGGCACAACTGCTCTACGCCGAAACCGCAGACAGCTTGGCTGCTCGCGCTGCCGTTGCCGAACGTCGCCGTTTGGGCGTGGAGCCGGCCGACAGTCTGGCCGAGGGCCGGCCGACCAAGCGCGACCGGCGTCAGCTGGCCGAGTGGAACCGCTGGAGCGCGAGCAGCGACGATCTCGTCAAGTGACGCCCGGCGCAACGGCGTGCACCTGCGCAGCCGGCTCGACGCTGCCGGATCGACCCAGCCCGCATCGGTCTGCCCCTTGAAGTGTCCGGGCGCGGCCCCACATCCAGAACGCTCACTATTTGCAGACACATGAACGAGAACCACACTCCCCCAGAAGCGGCACCCGACGCGGCAAACGCTCCTCCCGCACCGGCGGCAGAAGGCGACGAGCCCACGCTGCAAGTGCGCCATGTCGAGCTCCAGGCCCGGCACGCCGAAGTGGCTGACGCCTTCCTGCGTGCCAAGGCAGAAGCCGAGAACACCCGCCGGCGCGCCGATGAAGAGATGAGCAAGGCGCGCAAGTTCGCCGTCGAGTCCTTTGCCGACAGCCTGCTGCCCGTGAAGGACAGCCTGGAAGCCGCCATCGCCCTGCAGGCCGCCACGCCGGAGCAGATGCTCGAAGGCGTGCACGCCACGCTGCGGCAGCTGAACGCCGCACTGGAGCGCAACAAGGTGATGGCCATCAATCCGCCGGCCGGCACGAAGTTCGACCCGCATCAGCACCAGGCCATCAGCATGGTGCCGGCAGAGCAGGACGCCAACACCGTGGTGGCCGTGCTGCAGAAGGGCTACCTCATCGCCGACCGCGTGCTGCGGCCTGCGCTGGTCACGGTGGCCGCGCCGAAGTAGGCGCCTCACCACCGACAAGCGCGTCAATCCACGCTGTCAGGCCTTGAAAGCGGGCCGGCAGGCCGCAATCTCTAGAACAACGAATCACTCCACAGGAGCATCACCTCATGGGCAAGATCATCGGCATCGACCTGGGCACAACCAATTCGTGCGTGGCCATCATGGAGGGCAACACCACCAAGGTCATCGAGAACAGCGAGGGTGCGCGCACCACGCCGTCCATCGTGGCCTACCAGGAAGACGGCGAGGTGCTGGTCGGCGCTGCCGCCAAGCGCCAGTCGGTGACGAACCCGCGCAACACGCTGTATGCCGTCAAGCGCCTGATCGGCCGCAAGTTCGCCGAGAAAGAAGTGCAAAAGGACATCGACCTGATGCCCTACAAGATTGCTGCAGCCGACAACGGCGACGCCTGGGTGGAAGTGCGCGGCAAGAAGTTCGCGCCGCCGCAGATCAGCGCCGAAGTGCTGCGCAAGATGAAGAAGACCGCCGAGGACTACCTGGGCGAAGAAGTCACCGAGGCCGTCATCACCGTGCCGGCCTACTTCAACGACAGCCAGCGACAGGCCACCAAGGACGCCGGGCGCATCGCGGGGCTGGATGTCAAGCGCATCATCAACGAGCCGACCGCGGCGGCGCTGGCTTTCGGCCTGGACAAGCACGGCAAGGGTGATCGCAAAATCGCGGTGTTCGACCTGGGCGGCGGTACCTTCGACATCAGCATCATCGAGATCGCCGACGTCGATGGCGAGAAGCAGTTTGAGGTGTTGTCCACCAACGGCGACACCTTTCTGGGCGGCGAAGACTTCGACCAGCGCATCATCGATTACATCGTCACCGAGTTCAAGAAGGAACAAGGCGTCGACCTGACCAAGGACGTCCTGGCCCTCCAGCGTTTGAAGGAGGCCGCCGAGAAAGCCAAGATAGAACTGAGCAACAGCACGCAGACCGACGTCAACCTGCCCTACATCACTGCCGACGCAACCGGGCCCAGGCACCTGAACATCAAGCTCACGCGTGCCAAGCTGGAAAGCCTGGTCGACGAGTTGATCGAGCGCACGATGGAGCCGTGCAAGATTGCAGTCAAGGACGCCGGCGTGAAGCTGAGCGAAATCGACGACGTGATTTTGGTCGGCGGCATGTCGCGCATGCCGAAGGTGCAGGAGAAGGTCAGGGAGTTCTTCGGCAAAGAGCCGCGCAAGGACGTCAACCCCGACGAGGCCGTGGCCGTGGGTGCGGCCATCCAGGGCCAGGTGTTGAGCGGCGACCGCAAGGATGTGCTGCTGCTAGACGTCACTCCGCTCAGTCTGGGCATTGAAACGCTGGGTGGCGTGATGACCAAGATGATCAAGAAGAACACCACCATCCCGACCAAGTTTGCGCAGACATTCAGCACCGCCGATGACAACCAGCCGGCGGTCACCATCAAGGTTTTCCAGGGTGAACGCGAACTGGCGTCGGGCAACAAGAGCCTGGGCGAATTTAATCTGGAAGGCATCCCGCCGGCGGCTCGCGGGCTCCCGCAGATCGAGGTCAGCTTCGACATCGACGCCAACGGCATCCTGCACGTCGGTGCCAAGGACAAGGCCACCGGCAAGGAAAATAAGATCACCATCAAGGCCAACTCGGGTCTGAACGAAGCCGAGATCGAGAAGATGGTGAAGGACGCGGAGATGAACGCGGCCGAAGACGCGAAGAAGGTCGAACTCGTGCAGGCCCGCAACCAGGCCGACTCGATGATGCATTCGGTGAAGAAGAGCCTGGCCGAGCATGGCGACAAGCTCGATGTTGGCGACAAGGAAAAGGTCGAGGCCGCGTTGAAGGATGTCGATGAAGCCATGAAGGGCGACGACAAGGCGACCATCGAAGCCAAGACCGAAGCGTTGATGACGGCCAGCCAAAAGCTCGGCGAGAAGGTCTATGCCGACTCGCAAGCAGCGCAGGCTGCCGCTGCCGCAGGCGCGGCGGGTTCCGCCGCCCCCGGGGCCGGCGAAGCGCCCAAGGCCAAGGCCGCAGACGACAACGTGGTGGACGCCGAATTCACCGAGGTGAAGGACCGCAAGTGAGCGGCAGTTAGTCAAGGCGTAGCACGGCCGGGCAAGACGCCCGACCTGTCACGGCGCCGCGTTCGGGGTGGCAGGCACGGCCTGCATCCGGGCGCGGCGGTTTCGTTTCATCGATGCAGAGAATCTTCATGGCCAAACGCGACTTCTACGACATTTTGGGCGTCCCCAAGAACGCCTCCGACGAAGACATCAAAAAGGCCTATCGCAAGCTCGCGATGAAGCATCACCCGGACCGCAACCAGGGTGACGACGCCAAGAAGTCGGAAGAGAAATTCAAGGAGGCCAAAGAGGCCTACGAGATGCTCTCCGACCCGCAGAAGCGCGCGGCCTACGACCAGTACGGCCACGCCGGCGTGGACCCCAACATGGGCGGCCGCGGCGGCGCACCAGGGCAGGAGGGTTTCGGCGGCTTTGCCGAGGCCTTCGGCGACATCTTCGGCGACATATTCAGCGGCGCCGGTGGCGCTGCCGCTGGCGCACGGCGCGGCGGTGGCCAGCAGGTGTACCGCGGCAGCGACTTGTCGTACGCGATGGAGATCACGCTCGAAGAAGCGGCCGCGGGAAAGGAGACGCAGATCCGCATCCCCAGCTGGGAGAACTGTGAAACCTGCAAGGGCACAGGCGCCAAGGTCGGCACCAGCGCCAAGACCTGCCCGGCCTGCAACGGCGCCGGCACGGTGCACCTGCGCCAGGGCTTCTTCAGCATCCAGCAAACCTGCCCGCAGTGCCACGGCAGCGGCAAGATCATCCCCGAGCCCTGCACCACCTGCAACGGCGCGGGCAAGATTAAGAAGCAGAAGACGCTGGAAGTGAAGATTCCTGGCGGCATCAGTGAAGGCATGCGCATCCGCTCAGCGGGCAATGGCGAGCCAGGCACCAACGGCGGGCCGTCGGGCGACCTGTACATAGAGATTCGCGTCAAGCAGCACGAGATCTTCGAACGCGACGGCGACGACCTGCACTGTTCGGTGCCCGTGGGCCTGACCACCGCGGCACTGGGCGGCACCATCGAAGTGCCGGGCCTGGCGAGCAAGGCAGAGATCGAGTTGCCCGAAGGCACACAACACGGCAAGACCTTTCGCCTGCGCGGCAAGGGCGTGAAGGGGCTGCGCAGCAGCTACCCAGGCGATCTGTACTGCCATGTCAGCGTGGAGACGCCGGTGAAGCTGACCGAGCACCAGCGAAAGCTGCTCAAGGAGCTGGATGAGAGCTTCAAGAAGAGCGGCGACCGCCACTCACCGAATTCGAAGAGCTGGACCGACAAGGTCAAGGACCTCTTCAAGTAGCTTTTCAAGTAACGGCGCTGGGCGCCGATAGCCCAGGAATGATCGATCGCGACATTCACCTGGCACGCGCCCTGCTCGTCGAGGGCAACCCGTTGCTGCGAAGCGTGGCCGCCGCGCAGCTGCGCGACTACTCGGGCCAGGACCTGCTGGACGAACTGCGCAGCGAGAAACTGCTGCCGCACAGCATGGTCTTCTTGATGGTTACTGCGCAGGCCAGCTACCACCAGGTGGTGGAAGCTGCTGAATCGGCGCTGGACGGCTTTCTCGTGCGGCCCTACACCGCTGCGACGCTGGGCACCAAGCTGCTGGAAGCGCGCAACCGCAAACGTGAACTGGCACCCGTGCTGCGTGCGC
>ENA-OFCE01001441-OFCE01001441.1-metagenomes-genome-assembly--contig:-NODE-1441-length-12080-cov-3.408233_pt1 | contig 12080 bp, 11 predicted proteins | sample MGYA00153388_OFCE01 | MGnify analysis MGYA00153388
TTTTCAATAACCAAATCTTATTTTTTTGATTTACCTGCTGGTTTTTTTACAGCTGTTTTTATATGCTTTACTATTCTAAATAAAGTAATGTATATAAATGTTATTTTTCTTGACATTATTCATTAACAATCAAATACTTAAACTATAATCTCACTTAAATTGTAAAGCAATTACTTTACAATTAGTTTGATAAAGTAAAGTAATTACTTTACTTTTATTCAATTAAAGTCAATCTATTACTTTACTTATGGGAAAGAAAACATTGCAATTCCAACAGCTAAATAGTAAAATGTTGAGTTTTGCCACGTTAATGCAAGTTGCCGTACCGCCTACAGGATGGATAAAAGCTATACGCACCGCCATTGGTATGTCTATGCTGCAATTGGGAAATAAACTATCCATATCCAAACAGGGAATATTGGATATGGAAAAGCGAGAAAAAGATGGATCCATTACCATCCGATCGTTGAAGGAAATAGGCCGGGTATTGGATATGCAATTGGTATATGGCTTTGTGCCAAATGATGGATCATTGGATGCTTTGATTGAAAAACGAGCTACTGAAATAGCCACCAAAATAGTGATGCGTACATCCAATACTATGAAGCTTGAAGACCAGGGCAACTCCAACCAGCGTATTGAAAAGGCCATTAAGGAAAGAGCAGAAGAAATTAAAAAAGAAATGCCTAAAATTTTATGGGATTAGATTTAGAATATCTAGACGGACAAACGCCCTTAGACGAAGAAGAAAAAAATGGACTGCTTATTCCAACCATAGCAACTCGTGGAGAGCTAGATGAGTTTGAGCAGCAGAATATTGAACAAGCGATACAATGGGTACTGGGGAGATCATTTAAAGCGGAGTTAATTTTTACGGAGGGTTTTATCCGCACTTTGCATAAAAGGATGTATGCAGATGTGTGGAAATGGGCTGGCGAATTTCGAAAAACCAATAAGAACATTGGAATTGACAGATGGCAAATATCTACGGAATTGAAATACCTGCTAGACGATGCTAAGTATTGGCACGACAATAAAACCTACTCATCAGATGAAATTGCCATAAGATTCAAGCACCGCATTGTAAGCATTCATTGTTTCCCAAATGGTAACGGAAGGCATAGTCGGTTAATGGCCGATATAATTATCGAGAAAATATATAAGCAATCTGTTTTTAGTTGGGGTGCTGCCAACCATTCCAGCGAAGGCGATTCACGAAAAGCCTACCTCAAAGCAGTTAAAAATGCTGACAAAGGCGATTATAATTTGCTACTGAATTTTGCCAGATCATAAAGCATAGATTAATCCTCCACCACAAAAAAAACCCTACACATCCGTAGACCTTTCAACATTCTTTTTCAATAATCAAAACTTATTTTTTTGATTTGACTGCTGGTTTTTTTGCAGCTGTTTTTGATTCTGTTTTGTCATTTTTCTTAGCCTGATTTTTACCTTGAGAATCGCCGGCTTTTTTGGGTTTAGTAGCCATGTTTTTTTATATGTTTTTCTATATTTATCCGTACCAAATTCACACCAAAATCCTCAATATGGCTTACAAAGAAAAAGATATCAATAAATTATATTATACCATTGGCGAGGTGGCTGAGATGTTTGAAGCAAACACTTCAATGATACGCTTTTACGAAAAAGAGTTCGACATTTTGCAACCCAAACTTAACGCAAAGGGCAATCGCTTGTTTAGACCTGATGATGTAGAAAATCTCAAGATCATCTTCAACCTGATAAAAAACAAAGGTTATACCCTACAAGGCGCAAAAGAATTTTTGAAGAGTAATACGGATACAGCCAAAGAAAATTTGCGTGTAATTGCTTCCTTAGAAAAAATGAAAGCTTTTATGCTCGATTTGCAAGCTCAGATGTAAAATAGACTACGGGTAATTATATGTTCGGCATAACGTTTGAAATAAATAGACCATAAATGTCCCAAAATACCTATGCCCATCGCCTATAAAAAAATCCTTTTCATCATCAATCACAAATCGGGCAATACCCAATTTAATGATTTGGAAGTTATCATATCGCAACACGCCCAACAACACGGTTATCAATGTTGTCATTATACCATTAGCGATAATCCCGTTATGGGAATTGCAAAAAACATCAAAGATTTTGAGCCGGATGCGGTGGTAGCCTTCGGTGGCGATGGTACCGTAAATATGGTTGCTTCAGCATTGAAATTCAGCAACATTAAGTTATTGGTTGTTCCTTATGGATCGGCAAATGGAATGGCCAAAGAATTGAATATGCCCACTAACATCGTGGATAATTTGGATTTGTTGTTAGAAAATAACGGAGTGGTTAAAAATATGGATTTGCTTTTGGTGAACGGCAAAGACACTATCCACCTTGCCGATGTTGGCCTAAATGCCCGTATTGTGTACCGTTTTCAAATGGGAAAATCTCGTGGGATGATTTCTTATGCCAAACACCTTTTCAGCGAAGTATTGTTGTTGGGTTACAAAAGATTTTTCATATCTATTGACGATTTTGCACCAAAACGGGTTAAGGCGGTATCAATTACGTTTGCAAATGCTGCAAAATATGGTACGGGTGCCATTATCAATCCACAAGCCGTTTTTGACGATGGATTATTTGAAATTTGCATAGTGAAGCCTTTTCCCAAAATACAGCTTTTTACAATTGCTTTGCAAATGTTTAGGAACCGTTTAAAATATTCGGAATATTTTGAGGTATTGCAATGCGCAAAAGCTGTGGTGAAATGTAACAAGAAAACCACCCTGCAATACGACGGAGAGATTTTTGGAAAAGTGAAAGAAATTACAATTAAAATGCAAAAACACGCCCTACAAGTTATCGTTCCCGCCTTGCCCAAAAATGAACGTTTCGTAAACTAATTCCCCCATAGGGTTATCATCATCAACGATTATGGTTTCGGCCTTAACGGATAAATCCGCATAGAATTTAAGTTTAAAAAAACCTTTTGCCGCCATGCCAAATTTGGAATATTTGCCAGATAAAACATAAGTGGATTTTGATCCCGCACCGCTTACAATATAATGATTGTCGTACTTTTTGATATACTGCAAATTGTGCTCATGCCCGCAAGCGTAAATTATGTTATCGTATTTACGGAAAATGGATTTCAACTTAGACCTCAACTTCCTAAATTTTGAATGTGAAATATCTTCCTTTGCACCAAAATATTTACGGTACATAGGCAACATGGAACCTACCAAGGGCAATGGCAAAAAAGCGTTCTTTTTGTAGAGCGTTAAGGGGAACAAATGGTGCTGTAGAGAATATTTACCTCCATGCAATGAATTGCTGTAAATTGGATAATGCCCAATAATCAGCACCCGTTTCCCTATATTTTTATCCAATATCTTTTCTAGCTTGCTGTAAAAATCTTCTTCCGATTCTACGCCACAACCTTGGTTTTGCCCAATTGGTCGGTTACCTTTTTGCAACCACCATTGTGTATTAATGGCAACAATGGTAAGTTGATCGTTAACCGGAACTTCTTTTGGCCCGGGGCAGCCGTTTGCCGGGAGAAAAATATTTTTGTGATCAAACAGTTTTTCCAGGTACTTTTCCTGTCTTAAAACATATTCTATACCATCATCCTTGCCCTTGTTCCAATCGTGGTTGCCCGATATGAAAATCACTTTGCCCTCATAATCTTTTAAAGCTTCATAGTGTAGATTGAGCACCAATTCGGCATCTGCCCGTAAGGGCGATCCTTCTTCTGGCAAACCCGCAGGATATACGTTATCGCCCAAAAAAATAACTGCAGAACGATGACTGGTAGGCAAATTGCTTTTCATCGTTTCTAACAACTCATCGGGCTGATGCCGTTTTATATTGCCAGAATCGCCAATCAGCAGCACTTCATATATCGGGGATGTGTTCATTATGTACTTAATTTATAAATATTGAGAGAATTTTTACTCGGGGTAACAATAGCTTTGCATTAAAATATTATATTAACTGAAAATTTATTGAATGAAGCGTAAATTATTGTTGATATTCTTTATTTTTTCATTTTTGAGTTCCAAATCTCAGGTAAATTATGGACCAAGGATCACCGCAATGGGTAATGCTGGCGTTTCTTTACAAGATGTATGGTCTGTACAAAAAAACCAAGCTGGGATTTCCCTAATTAATAAACCCACTGCATCCATAGCTTACGAAAATAGGTTTTTAATTAAAGAGATTGCCACAAAATCAGCGGTATTTGCGTTACCAGTAAACAAATATGTAATTGGTGCTGCATTTCAATCTTACGGCGTTAAAGCTTATAGCGAAACCCGTACCAGCTTATCATTGGCTAGGGCATTTGGTCCTAAATTACTAACGGCCATCACCATAAATTACCATCAAATACAAATAATCAATTACGGCAACTCAAAAGCTTTTAGTGTTGAAGTTGGCGTACAATACCAAGCCCTGAAAAATTTATGGTTGGGTGCACATATGTCCAACCCAAATTCCAGCAGATTTCAAGAAAATACCGACCAAATTATTCCTGCGCACATTCAGTTTGGTGGGCATTACCGGTTTTCAGAACAATTGCTGATTAGCAGTGAATTTGAAAAGATTTTGGATAGTGAAGCTGATTTTAAAACCGGCTTGGAATATAAAATCATTAAGGCATTCGCCCTACGTGGCGGGGTTTCTATGAATCCGTTTAAACAATATGCGGGATTTGGATTAGAATTGAGGGATTTACTATTCGATTTCGGTATAAGTTCTCACCCTGTTTTGGGCTATTCACCTCAAATTTCATTGGGTTATGAATTTTAAACTCAAGGCAGTTTATTTTTTGACTTTTACCTTTATGGCCAATGTGGTTGATGCCCAAAACCAGCAAACATTAAAAACAAACGGACAAACCACCGATAAAATTATAGAATACTTGGTAGAGACAGTTGCAGAAAACCAAGGAGAAGATTTTGATTATACCGAAATGGTAGAGCGCTTGAATCATTACCAAAAAAATAAAATAAATCTCAACAAAGCAAGTAAGGCACAATTGCAAGAATTGATATTTTTAAATCCACTTCAAATAAATGCATTCTTTAATCACATAGCCGTAAATGGAAAACTGGTTGATGTTTTAGAACTTCAAAGTATAGTTGGATTTGACCTACAAACCGTTAAAAACTTGCTGCTTTTTGCGGACATCAATCAGCCTACGGGCTTCGAGAATTTTAGTTTTAAAAACATGGTGCGTACCGGAAACAATGATATGCTGGTGAGATACCAAAGGGCTATCGAGTTACAAAAAGGATTTACGATACCGCCCGAATCTGAAAGATCCAGGTATTTGGGCTCGCCCGATAGATTTTTGACGCGTTACCGGTTCAACTACAATAAAAATATCCAACTTTCCCTGAACATGGATAAAGATGCGGGAGAACAATTGTGGGCTAAGCAAGGTAACAAAGGGCCAGATTTTGTTTCCGGAAGTTTAATGTTGAGCAATGTCGGCGTTTTCAAAAAAATTGTATTGGGCGATTTTGCATTGCAATTTGGACAAGGCTTGACGCTGTGGAGTGGCTTAAGTTTTGGCAAGGGTGCCGATATTTTCAGCGTTGCCAAACAAGATTTAGGACTTAGGGCTTACACCTCTGTAAACGAGTTTTCATTTTTCAGAGGGTTGGCAACTCAAATCCATTTCGGGAAATTTGAATTTACGCCATTTGTTTCCACTCAAAAATTAGATGCCAGTTCAACCTTTAACCCACTAACACAAAACGATGAAATTTCATCATTGCAACAAAGTGGATTACACCGTACTGCATCAGAATTGAAAAATAAATCACGCGTTCGTCAATTGGTTTACGGTGGTAATTTGCAGTATCAAAATAAAAGACTAGCCATTGGTTTTACTGCTTACCACTCTACATACAGCGAAAATTTTGCGGCAAGTACAGCCGCTTACGGCAAGTTTGATTTTACGGGAAAGCAACTCACCAACTTGGGTTTGAACTATAACTACACCCTCAAAAACACTTATTTTTATGGCGAGGCGGCACACAGCTTAGGATACGGCGCTGCTTTTTTAAACGGATTAATCAGCAGCCTATCGCCCACGGTATCGCTACTTGCCTTTCATCGGCATTACCAAAAAAATTACCATTCATTTTATAATCAAGCCATCAGCGAAGCCACCAATGCTAACAATGAAAAAGGATTTTATACGGGTCTGCAAATTAAACCGAATAAAAAATTTGAGTTCATTTCCTATTTCGATATGTTCCGTTTCCCTTGGTTGAAATATTTGGTAGATGCGCCTTCCGGCGGATACGAAATGTTGAGTCAGTTTACATATTTGCCCAATAAGATCACACGTTTTACGCTGCGATATCGCATAGAAGAAAAACAGCAAAACACACCTTTAATTACGAACATTAAATATTTAGAGAACGTTAAAAAACAAAATTTCAGAGGCGAAGTGCAGTACGCCATCACTAAAAGCATAACCTTGAGAAATAGAATAGAAATGATGATTTTTAAGGAGGAAAGCAACCCCAACCGATATGGATTTATGGCATACCAAGATATAAATTTTAACCCCTTAAGCTCCAAATTTTCGGGAAACTTACGCCTAACTCTTTTTGAAACCGAAGATTTTGACACCCGCATTTACGCCTACGAAAGCGATGTTTTGTATGGTTTTACCGTACCTGCATACCAAAACCAAGGCGTCAAATTTTATATAAACGGCAGGTACACGCCCAAACGTGGTGTAGATTTTTGGCTGCGTTACAGCCTGATCCAATACAGCAATTTAACCAGTATTGGTTCTGGTTTAGATGAAATAAACGGGAATACAAAATCTGAAATTAAACTTCAAGCAAGGTTTCAATTTTAATGAGCATAGCAGTTTTTAAAGAAGAAATTCCGTTTTTGCGATTATTGATATGCTTTATAATCGGCATTGGCATATCCATACAGTTTAATGTGCAGCCATCTCCAATTTGGTCGTATGTTTTTGGGACCCTTTTTTTCATTCTGCTAGCTCTAAATCTAGGCTATAGAGACCCTAGAATTTATCGAATAAATTTTATAGCGGGAGCTATTGTCCATTTGATGGTTTGCCTTGCAGCGATTGTCATCACCAATCAAAGAAAACAAATTTACAATCCGCTACATTTCTCAAAAATCAAGGGCAATGAAATGGTTGTGCATTTAACCGAAGAACCGAAAATTAAAGGAGACATTGCCCGGTTTTTGGTAAAGGTGGATGGGGTTATCAACGATCAAAAAATACAAAAAACGAGCGGGAATATTTTGTTGGCTATGAGGTTTGATACCACTTCAAATCTAAACTTACACTACGGAGATCAGCTACTCATCCAATCAAAATTCAACGAGATAGAACCTCCCTATAACCCTGCGGAGTTTAATTACAAAAAGTTTTTAGCTTACAGGCAAGTGTATCATCAAACCTTTATTAAGCAAACAGAAACTTTTAAAATTGATAGTAATAAAGGAAACTTTATACTGGCCTTTGCGCTTAAATTTAGAGAGCAACAAGTAGAAAAATTCAGAAAGTACCTTCCAGATAAAGATGCTCGTGCCGTGGCGTCGACTTTAATCTTAGGTTACCGAACAGATTTAAGTCAGGATATTTTACAAGCCTATTCTAAAACCGGAACCATGCATGTGCTTTCCGTTTCCGGGATGCATGTAGCCATTGTGGTCATATTTCTGGAATTTATGTTAGGTTTCATGAACCGCAAAAAATGGACAAAATTGCTAAAGGCCTTTTTAATGATTGTGCTGGTTTGGTGCTATTGTTTAATTGCGGGTTTGGTACCATCGGTAGAGCGTGCAGCAATCATGATTACACTATTTATCATCGGAAAAATAATCTTGCACCGCGGAAACTCCTTTAACATCATATCTTTATCTGCATTTGTGATTTTATTATTTGATCCATTTGCATTGATGGATATTGGTTTCCAACTCTCCTATATTGCTGTTGCGGGTTTGGTTTATCTGCAACCCAAAATACAGCAGTTGTTCATCGCAGAAAACAAACTGGTAGAAATAATTTGGAGCTGCATTTCGGTTTCTATTGCCGCACAACTCGCTACATCGGCAATAAGCTTGTATTATTTTCATCAGTTTCCCCTGTGCTTTATTATCAGCAATGTTTTTATTGTACTCCCTGCCAGTTTGATGATGTATGGTGGAATTGTTTTTTTGCTTATCCCCTGGCCAAGCTGGGTTATGCATTATCTGGGTTTGATGCTTAATCAACTCATCATTTTCACCAATAAGGGTTTAATATTTATTGAGCAGATTCCCGGCTCTAACCTCAATCATATTTATCTCAGCATTGTGGAAATATTGCTTTTTTACCTTGTATTAAGCTTGATATTGACTGCCTTTACAAAGCGGGATTTCTTGTGGATTAAGTGGGCCTTAATGTTTTCATTGGTTTTTGCACTTAGCATAACCTATAAAAACTTTAAACATAGTCGGCAACAGCAAGCTATGTTTTTTAGCCTCAGGAAAAACTCGGCGGTGGCTATTATAAAGGGCAAAACCGCTGTTTTAATTAGCGATTTGGACAGTACGGAAAATGCTTTCCGATTTTCAGTAAAACCATATTTAGACAGTTGCCGTATTCAACACGTCACCTATCTTAATCCCTACAAAAACAACCACAACACCATTTATACTTTCCAGAAAAAAAAGCTTTTAATACAACAAAATCAGTTTACGGAGGCAAGCTATAAAGCTGACTATACAGTATTAAATGCAAACAAAATTTTTTCCATTAAAGAAACTCAGCTCCCTCAAAGTTCTTACCTTTTCATTGGTAGCCGCAATCGTGATTTTATCATCAAAAGTTATGAAGAACAAGCTAGGGAATTAAAAATCCCTTATAATACCTTAAAAAGAAAACCAGCTGTTGAAGTAAAATTTTAGAATATAAACTATTTAAGCAATCGGATATGTCATTCAGAATTCCAAAAAAATCCAAAAAGAGGAACATGTTATATTAATGTTTAGATACTTTCGTTATTCTCCAAAAGCTTCTGAAATGTTATTGAAAATAATAATTTTGCTTTTGCACAGTGAAAGCATTTAATTAAAGCTATTTCTTATATTCGACCAAAATTTTAAAGCACATGAACAGAAAGTCAATCATCACATTACTTATTGTGGCTGTAGCCTTTACGGCGAATGCACAGACAAAAAAGAAAAAAATTGTGGCAAAACCAGTTAAAGCCACAGTAAAAGTAGTTTCATTAACTCAGTTAGATTCCGTAAGCTATGCTTTTGGGCAAAAAATTGCCGAGAGTTTAAGTGCGGAAGGAGTAAGCGGCCTTAACTATATGTTTTTGAATAAAGGCATGCGGGATGTATTTAACAAAAGTGGCGGAATGATAGATTCTTACAAAAGCCAAACCGTTATCCAAGATTTTTTATCAGGGGTAAAAAAGTCCAAATACGATACGACCATCAACGCTGGCGCCAGCTTTTTAAAAACCAACCAATCCAAATTCGGCATATATACCACGGCGAGCGGTTTACAATACGAGATTTTGAGAGATAGTGCTGCCGGTGCCAAACCAAAAGCAACAGATGAAGTTACCGTACATTATAAAGGTACCCTACTTAATGGCAAACAATTTGATAGTTCTTACGATAGAAAAGAACCCGCTACGTTTGGTTTAAACAAAGTAATACCAGGTTGGACAGAAGGTGTACAACTGATGAAGACAGGATCCAAATATCGCTTTTATGTTCCTTACCAATTGGGATATGGCGAACGCGGTGCCGGTGCCAACATACCGCCTTTCAGTACTTTGATATTTGATATTGAGCTATTGAAAATAGGTGCAGAAATTAAACCAGCTTTACCAATTGAACCAGCTGTTGCTCCCAAAGTAGAAGAACCTGCAAAAGTGGCTCAACCAGAAGAAGTTAAAAAGAAGAGAAAAAGTAAAAACTAAATTTTAAACCCAACATAAAAAGCTGGAATACATTTATTGTATTTTGGCTTTTTTGTTTGCCCAAGGTCATAAACACATATTAAAATCAAATTACAACTTCCTAAAAAATCATCATGAGAATACCAGTAACCAGAAAAAAAGTATTTATGCGGCCCGACCCAAAAAGGGTAATTTCTCGTTTTTTTTTCAATGGTGAAGAAAGAGCCAACGAAGTTCTCAAACTTATCTCAATTTTAACGGATGATGAGGTATATAATTTGATAGCTCCCATATTGCAAGAGTTTTCTCAAAGGCACCGTAATATTACCAGAATACTCAACCGCAATGCCGATAAGTTGTGCGACTTATTAAAATGTTCGGAAGAATCAATCAAAAACCAACCTATGTACCGCAAGTTGCTGATAGGTTCCTATTTTACCCATGAATACTCTGTAGAATCGGCAGCATTTTTCAATCCATCCATTGTTGAAGATTTGGATCAGTCTGATTTGGAAGAAGGACAACGCAGAATAATTATCAGTTTTAGGGCCGTGGGCGAGGGACATATTTCTTCCATCGTTTTTAGAAAAGCGGTGATAGACAGTGAAAACAACATTGATATTTTGCCTTCCGGCAGGTACGTTGACGAAGCTGAAGTAATCAAAAACTTCATCTACACCAAAAAGTTTTTTTTAGAAAAAGCGCATGATTCCAAAATAAAGCCCGAAATTGTTAATCTGGTTTCACCAATGCTGGATGAAAAGTTTGATTACAAGAATCTTAAATCTGTAATAGACAAATGCAAAGCCGATAGTTTGGATGAAAAACGAGATTCCGAAATAGATAAAGTACTATCATTGGCAGATTCTTACCATGAAATCATATTTTCGTTTGATACGGATATCTCCGACAGGATTATATACCCTATATCAGATTTTGAAAGTAAGGGAATAGAGGATCCCAGGTTTGTAAAATTTATACGGGAAGACAATACTTCCATTTACTATGCAACCTATACCGCTTACGATGGCAAACTCATTATGCCCAAATTAATGGAAACCGATGATTTTGTTGACTTTAAAGTTCGTCCCATTTATGGCGAAGGGGCAAAGAACAAAAATCTCGCACTGTTTCCCCGTAAAATTAATGGCAAATACGTAATGCTTTCGCGGATTGATGGTTGGAACAATTACATCATGTATTCTGATAGTGTAAATATGTGGAATAATCCAACTAAGTTTCAAAGTCCAATGTACCCTTGGGAGTTTATACAGATTGGAAATTGTGGATCACCTATAGAAACTGAAGACGGTTGGTTGGTTATCACACATGGAGTGGGTGCCATGCGCAAATATTGTTTAGGCGTTATTTTACTAAAATTGGATGACCCGAGCGTGGTTATTGGACGGTTAAAAGAACCTATCTTAATAGCCAACAAAGATGAGAGAGAAGGTTATGTGCCCAATGTGGTTTATTCTTGCGGCTCTATCATTAACAACGGAGAACTAATTGTCCCTTATGGCCTTTCTGATTATTCTGCATCTTTTATCACCATTAATTTAGCCCATTTGTTGGCCAAGCTAAAAGAGAATTAAAAATTTACAAGGATAAGTTTAAACAAAAAGTATTGCCAAAACCTGATTGAGTGTCAACACCGATTTTGCCGTTGTGCGCTAATATTAATGATAAATAGTGTAGATATAAAAACCGTCCAAGAAGAATAATTTTATTGTTCTGGGACGGTTTTACTTTGTACCCAAGAGGAGATTCGAACTCCCACACCTTTTCAGGCGCCAGCCCCTCAAGCTGGTGCGTCTACCAATTTCGCCACCTGAGTAAATAATAGTTCAAATATAGTTTATTTGGGCACTATCTATTGCATAATATAGCCGTAGTTGAAAGCAAATTGCCAAATATGGTATGTTTATAATTGCAAATACTCCCATAAATAGTTTGGAGTCGTTTTTGTAACTTTATAATCAAATAAAACTAGAACTTATGCTTAAAGGTTTTTTTAAAGTTCCCCAGCCCATTAACGAACCCACTTTAAATTACGCTCCCAATTCAGTAGAAAGAGGTTTATTGAAAACCGCGATTGAAAAAGGTAGAGCGCAAATTGTTGATATACCTATGTACATAGGC
>ENA-OFCE01001442-OFCE01001442.1-metagenomes-genome-assembly--contig:-NODE-1442-length-12079-cov-2.963573_pt1 | contig 12079 bp, 10 predicted proteins | sample MGYA00153388_OFCE01 | MGnify analysis MGYA00153388
CTAAACCTTTAGTGCTAGCGTCGAAATTACCATCATCATCATCGAATGCTAACTCTTTTACTTTTATCCCGCGATAATCTACATTGAACTCAACATTCGGTGCAATCTCTTGAGATACGCCGACTTTCCAATTAGTAAAATTAGATGCAACACCTACTTGAGCATAGGCAGTTGTTTTCTCGGATAACTTGGTACTGCCGATTACGCCGAATTGAATTTTCTTTTTGCTTTTACTGGAATAACTTTCAGTAGTAGAAGGACTTCCATCAGTGTATGATACATTAGCATTTTCTTCGGCCTTGTATGTAACTAGGCCTGTATATACTGATACATTTTTATTCAGTTTATACAGCACATTAAATTCTTGGGTTTTTAATTTCAAATGCGAAATGCCAGTTTCATCATCATCACTCCAAGAAACGGCATCTTTTGATTTTGCATTGTATCCATTGTACTGGATAGCAAAATTATTACCCAGGCCCGAAGTAATCCCAAATTCCAAATTGCTTTTTTTACCGAATTGAGTTTCCCATGATGAGCCATCTTCATCTGCACCATTGGCTTTGATATCAGAAGATCTCCAAGTTAAATCAACCTGAGTTTTACCTGCTGAATAGTCGTTTAGCGGTGAAGCAAACCCCACGCTAGTTGTTAACATAGTAGCTGCTGCCATTGTAAGAATAGCTGTTTTTTTCATTTTTTTGCCCCTTTTCACATATTATATTTGTTATTTAATCGCTTGCGCGAATAACATCACTAATTTATACGGTATCATCTTCAAGACCCCATAAAAGCACTTGTGTCAATGATAAGAAACGCATTTTTTACTCAGTCTCGTTTTCTTTCCTGCGTTTGTTTAATATGGCCTCGATTACCTTAGCTGAATATCCTCCAGCTCTTGCAATTTTAGCACGCTCACGCCTATCTGCCACAGACTTTGCAAGGTCAGCAATATATTCCGGGCGATATAAACGCATGGGGCAATCTACCTTATCACCACGAAAATGCTTAAACAATTTGAGCATCGCATATTTACCAATAAGCTCAAACAGTTCCAAATAAATATCATTTAGTGCGTCCACTTCGTTACCATCAACACCAAACGCTTTATACACAAGCTCATCGTTGATGTTATCAAAGTCAATGTTAATCACCAGATTGCCCTCCCTTCATAAAGCTACTAAAATTATAACAATGCAAAAATTCCCAATCAAATCACAAACAGGATTTTTTAACTCTCCATAAAACGTTCCTTTTTTAGAACCAGTATAAGGTGCTATTTCTTCCCCGAAAATAGCGCTTCCCTAGCAAATATCCTAAAAAGGATTAGCATCGGCGCTATTGATATATTCAATGACCATTTTCTCTCCCCCTGATATAATAAGAATCCCCATGCCAGTTGCGGCATGGGGATTCTTATTATATCAGGTTAATAATATATCGTTACAGATACAGCTCATTTGATAACCCATATTGGATCAAACGATTAACTCGCTGAAATTCTCTTAGTAAATGAATTGCTTTTACAGAGGAAGAGACAAGCCAGCCACTCTGTAAAGAATATCACATACTGGAGCAGCAACAACTTTTTCAAATTTCTCCTGCGAATTCGGCGTAATAGTATATTCAATTTGGGCAGGATCATAAAAAACTCTTTCGGTCATGTCATTTATTGCATCAAGAAAAAGATTCTCCCAATCCTCTCCAAAAATATTCAATTCTACGAGTTCATCAATAATCAAGCGGCTCGAACCTACGACAAAATCCATAAGCAACAAAAACCTTCCCGCGCAAAGTGCTGTATCCTCAAGCTCACCAAAAGCACTAAAATCCTGATGCAACTTAGGAAATTGAATATCCTTCAAAATAATCGATTTTTTAATACGGTAACGCTCTTCCTTATCATCTTTAGTGTCAAGTAACCCTTTTACTTCACTTGTAATATTAATTAACCTTAAGCTTCGTTCAAATCTATACATATTCATACCATAATGCGATTTGTCTTTGCATATGTTCAAAAGTATTTCTTTTTGAAGCTCTACAAAGTTTTCATACTTTATCTTTCTTAGCTTATTCGAGAATTTCTTATAGGCGCTTTCTAATCTACTATAATTCGCTTTATCTAGTGGATCTATTCTATAACAGCTCAGTTCTTTATTTATATCGTTATATAAATTACCTATTCTCTTATATGTATCAAATAATTCCTTGTTCGAATTTCCCAATTCCTCTAAAACATACATAAATGCCCATTCGATTTTTGAATCTACGCTAATCGCTGACCATTCAGGTTTTTTTATATAGGTTGCTCTTGTTGACAGCAACCTATACCGCATTTGTCTTAGTGTTGTTTCTTCCTCTTTTATAGTTTTAAATCCTAATGAATCTTTTTCTGGACGGTCATAATCAAAGTAATACTTTGACCTCTTTATATCATCAGAACCTTTGAAATTGTACTTATTAGAGGAAGTATCATACAAAAATCTTCTAAGTGATACGCCTTTAATGCGTATAGTTCCATGAATAAACATACACAGTGTGGTAAAAAAGCATGCCTCAAAGACATGTCTGTAGATGGTTTTATTTCTATGAAATACCTTGAACTCAATGTATTGCCTGATTACAAAATTAAACACTGTTTCAAAAATCCAGTCGAGCATTTGTTTGCTATTAAATTCCCGCACTTTACCTGCATCGACAATAATATCTTCTTTTAGGTTATAAAGAGCCATGTAGAAAACTTCATTTCCAACTACTTGTTTCTGAAATAGCTCATAATCTCCGTGAAAATTTTTCGCCCGCTCGACTAATTCATACCAAAAAGGCTTCTTATCCATTCCATATACTCCCGCTTCATTTTTGTCACACCTTTCAACGAGTTGTCTACTCTATAATTATTTTTAAGAAAAGGGAACTCCTGTAGGTAATAAATTAAAACACTTTACAATATTTTACCTTTTGAGAAACCTAAGCGTCAACATTTAATCGGCGCTTTCAAAAACTTGAGAAAGGAATTATTTAGTTAAAAATATTTAAATTCGTATGTCACTTTGCATCCTAACATTTTGTGCATACAAAGCAGTACTTCTTCGTTTACTTCTTCCCCCAAATTTAATATCTGAATTTCACACTTTAATGCAATTTTGAGGGAATAGATGCACATTTAATCATCGACAGAAGTAGGAGAACTAATACCATTAATAAAAAGGGGGATTTTTTTATGAGTTATTATATGTATGATATTCTAGAGGATAAAGCAGAAGAATTGGCAGATAAAATCGTCAAACGTTACAAAGGTTATGGTGTTGCTATTGTTATAAAAAACAATAGAATCAAGATTCGGGAAGACCGTTTTATATACAAAATAAAGATTCCGTCTGGAACCAGGATAGATGATATCGAAAAATATGCTGAAGATGTTCAAATGTCCCTAAAGTTGCCATTATTTCAGGTCGTACATGAAGGACTATCTATACTAATTATTGCATCAAAAGAACCTCTCAAGGACAATAATTTGCTCTCTATTTTAAAAACGCCAGAATATATAGAAGCGAAAAAAAACATGCAAATACCGCACATCGTTGGATTTGATCTCACTGGAAAGCCAGTCATTGTCGATCTAACAAAATATCCACACGTTATGCTTAGTGGTACAACTGGTTCTGGTAAAACAGTAGGCCTAAAAAGTCTATTACTTAGCGTAATTATAGGCTGCTCACCAAATAACGTTAAACTTTTGATATGCGACAAGGCGAGTGAATTCGAGCAGTTCTCCGCAACTCCCCATCTTTCATATCCTATAATTACAGATTCTAACACTTTCTTGAAAGCCATGTTGAGATTGAAAGGTGAATTAGATCGGCGGTTGAGTATTAAAAATAGTGAAGAATTTCCTCACTTACCTACTATAGTTTGCGTAGCTGACGAATTCCTTTCATTTCTTTCTGAAATAGGCAATAAGAAGTTGAGTAATTTAGCGGCAGAAACTGTTTCTGCCATCTTACGAAGAGGCAGGCACGTTAAAATTCATATGGTACTGGCAGCTCATAATCCCACACAAAAAAATATGCTAATCGACCTTAGCGACATTCCCGCAAGAATGGCTTTTCATTGTGCAAAGTATACCAACTCTATTACCATTCTTGGCGAAGGTGGAGCGGAAAAATTGAATGGAGATGGCGAAATGCTTTTCCGTCCATCGGGCAATGTTGAGTTGCAACGCATACAAGGAGCCTTTATCGCTTCTGAAGATATAAGCGCAGTACTTAATCAAATCAGATTAAGTTACAGTAATCGATCACCAAAAAAAATTGAGCATGATCAATTTCTGAACCTTAAGTATGGCTTTAAAATTAATGAAGAAGATTTAACCGAAACAGCGGCGGTTGAGGAATATTCACCAATAGTCTATTTAAAGACCAATGACGAGATTGACGATCAGCTTTTAGCTAAAATTATTATCTGGACATTGGCGCATGACTCAATTTCCGGAAATATGATTTGTAATGCCTTTCATATTGGCTGGCGAAGGGCAAATGGCTTTCTTGAAAAGTTAAAGGTATTGGGTATATTAGGAGATATTTATGCAAAATTGCCGCGAGCTGTTCTTCCTGGCCATTTGGATGAGTTAACACCTCAAACCATGAGCTTCTTGATCAATCATGGTTATACCACCGAACAGATCATAAAAGCAATCAATGCTAAATGTGGTGAAAAAACATAATATCTCATATCGTTTATAAAACTTACTCAATTATATATTCTCTATATCATGAGAGGATTAGCATATTTGTGCCACAAAATGAACAAGAGATTGAAAGGAGAACTAACAATGCCAAGTAATACAGAAAAACTTTTTGATTTACCCTCGTTACTCGCCTCCAACGGCGGCCCACTACCTCTCAGCCGGTCAGGTATTTATTCTGCGGCGGCCAACGGAGATATCCCGACGGTTAAGATAGGCAAACGCCGTTTTGTTCCATCATGGTTTATAGAGCAACTATTAACGCCTCCACCCAATCATAAGCAAACACAGACAGAAAATCGAAAGGGCTTTCGCCTCTAGGAAACGCCGGAAAATTCACAATGTCGCGACACCTCAAGGTACGCGGCATTGTACTCTTGGGGTGGAGATTTGCTCCACACTATTATATATTGAAAGGAGTACAATATGGCTAGAGCTAAAGGAGATGGAAGCTTGTATTGGGATCAAAAACGCACTTGCTGGTTTGTTCGTGTGACTTATCAAGACCCTAAAACAGGTGAAACTAAACGAAAAAAACTCAAGGGAGCGGAAGAAAATACTCCTAAGGGAAAGTCAGCATCCTTAAAAATTGGCCAGAAGTGGTTAGAGCAGATAGAACAAGGTATGTCGCCTGATGCTGAGAAAATCACCCTTGGCGAATGGATCGACACTTGGCTGAAAGAATATATTAAACCAAACGTAAGGGTTAAAAGCTATGACAAGTATGAAGGGTGCCTCTTGCAATACGTTAAACCAAAACTAGGGAAACTGCTGCTCCGTCAAGTCCGCGAGACGCAACTGACATCACTATTTAATGAATTGCTTGTCAGCGGAGGAAAGAAGGGTACTGGGTTATCTTCCAGTACAGTCAAAGCCACACGCCGTTACTTAAGCATGTGCATCGAGCAAGCAATTAAATCGGACATGCTGCTAAAGAATCCAGTCAAACAGACCAAGCCTATCAAGTTAGTGAAATCTGATATCCAACCATTGACCGAGGTACAGTCAGATAGTTTAACCGCTGCGGCGTATGCGGCGGCCTTAGCTGCTGATCGAGAATGTGCCATAAGAGCTGCCAAGACGAAAGATCAAGAGACTAAGACGGGGAAATATGTCCAGATACCTATGTCCAATATCGTCCATCACAGCACCTATATGGCGATTCTATTGGCACTAGGAACCGGAATGCGGCTAGGGGAAATATTCGGCTTATCATGGAGCTCGGTTAATGTAACCAAGGGAATAATATACGTCAAAAGATCTTTGGTCACCAGCCGTGCAGGAGTGAATTTCGAAGAGCCAAAGACTAAATCCTCACGCCGACAGATCCCTTTGTCTCCCGATGTGGCTGCAGAGCTGCAAAAGTATAAAAAACTGCAAGACTGGAGGAAACATTTACTCGGGGATCAATGGTCCCCACTTAATCTAGTTATAACTGGTGAATTTGGCGGGGTATTCAATACAAGTAATTTTACGTCGCGGTATTTTAAACCCTTGCTGAAACAGATCCATGCTCCAGAAAGCTTCAAGTTTCATGACCTTCGCCACACACATGCAACACTACTGCTGCTTAAAGGAATTCCAGTTAAGGTCGTCTCAGAGCGTTTGGGGCATAGCACCGTAGCGATGACTCAGGATACATACGCTCACGTGCTGCCAGAGATGCAGACAGAGGTGGTTAAAGTGCTGGACGGGATGTTCACCCGTAAAGTTAAAACTGTCGATTAAAAAAATGCCATCCTATCAGGATGGTATTTTTTTGTTAGTCCATTATGAATTTGCCATTATTCGCCTAGGTAACTCCATATAAGTGGATTTGTCAAAAGCATTAACAGGCGATCCCGTTACCGCACTTTTTTATCAATCGGTCCGCAAAAAGGTCCGCAACTGCATCAAAACGCAAAAAAGCCTTCCGAAAAAACGCCGGAAGGCTTGAATTTACTGGAGCGGGTGAAGGGATTCGAACCCTCGACCCACGGCTTGGGAAGGCGATTTATGACTTTTATTTAAATAAATTTGAGGCGTTGCACCACAACGTTAAAAGCTTGTTTTACTGTATTTTATCATAGATTCCCTTAAAGTACGTCATACATTTTACATCATTTTAATACAATATAATCAGATGCGTTGCACCACATTGCACCACCGTAATTTTATTTAAAACATTACTAATATAGAGTCATTCCCTAGGCGGTGACGATTTACACACTTTATGATATAGTAGGCAAAGCAAGAAGCAGATATTTATAAATAAAGAAGCCGACTTACCCGAAGGCAAGACGGCAATGATTCTACTTTGTAAGTTCCATAACTTCAAAGCTAATGATCTTTTCAAACAGCAAATATTCTTTTCTGTTTTTGAACTCACCCACATTATAAGTCTTATCGAAAACATACAGAGAACTGCCGGTACCAACGGCACGATCGCACCAAGTAACAAAATCATCAATTTCGGTTAAGGACAATTCATATTCTCGTTCGCTTGAATCGTTCATGGTAATCCGTAACAGCCCATGTTTATTTAAATCCTGCGGCGGTTTAAGTTCACCAGTAGAATCGATATCAATAGCATCTAAAATATATCCTGTCCCTGCTTTCACAGGCGTAGTTTGATTGTTTATTATCTTCACATAATGTTCTGAGCTAGATAAACCATCTATACTAAAATCTAGGACCTGAGCTGCAAAAGATGTTCCCACCTGATTAATTATACCTACTAATATCCCATCTATATAGATGCTTGCTGAATTACTTCTATATGTAGCTGTACCGACTGATCCAATAAGTCGTAATTTAGACCCAGTAAAATTAAAGGTTACATAGTCTCCTGATGTAAATGTGTAATGTACTGATCCGTTATAATGTACATTATCGGTATATTGCCCCCAACTATCGCCTACATAAGATAGAATATAACTAGAGTCATCATACCTCTTCCACCCTGCCTCTGGTGCTGTTAATTGTTGTCCTACTGTTGCCATTTTTCATTCCTCCAATAAATATTATTTTTATTAAAAACTGACATAGCCAAGGATCTCTAATTTTCAATGTGTGTATCCTGTATATCGGTTTCACTAATACACATTCCGTAGTAACTACAATTTCAACTACCGAATGCAAATTAATTTCTTATTTTTTATTCGTACAGATTAACGTAGTTTTAGATAGGTACAAAATTAAAAAACACCGCCCTACCAATTAAGTAAGGCGGTACAGTTTTATTTCGTGAAATCAGTTACTGTAAATGTTAAAATTTTATCGAATACTAAGTAATCTTTTCTCTTAAAGCTCTTATCAAAGGTATAATACGGTCCCCCAATCCCTTTAGATTTATTGTCGTACCAGTTAACGAATGCATCAAACTCAGTTTTAGAAAGCTCATATTCCTTTTCAACTTCTTCAGCCATGGTTACTACTAGTAATAGTTCCCCAGTTTCTGTTTCAGAATCCGTTGGAGGTATGAACTCTTCAGTCCAACGAGCGATATTCGAGATGCGAAATTCATCAAGATAACACTTAACCGCGCCAACACCTGATCGTGTATTACCATCACCACCTAGATATAATGGGAATGATGAAAATAACTGCGCAATATTGACATCTTGATCTCCTGTGATAACACTTTTCCCATCAACAAAAATACAGCCAATTCCTTTGCTACGCACACAAGCAATATGTACCCAATTATTAGGTTTTATAACTCCAGGAGCAGATTGTATTACTTTCTCACAAACACTAAAGCCTATTTTGTAATCAGAATATACTCCTATACTTATTGGTTGCTTACCAATACTACTTCTACTATCCAGCACCACTGCTACATTCCCATAATTCGTTTCATAATTACCATCAATATAATACATCCAAAAATCGATGGTAAAATCCCCGGTGTCGAAAGCAAATTTGCTGCTAGAGGCCGTATATATACCGCCTGTAGAATTGAAATAGGCACTACCACTACCATCTTTGATTTGAGCTTGATTAATAGACACCCCATTGTTTTGGATACTCCAAGAGTTTCCACATTCATCTTTAATTCCATCCTCAAAATGTAATAAAGATACTGTGTATTGATCCATTTCATACATAAATTGTTACCTCCGTTTATTTTTAAGCCAATATAGCCAAGGACCTTTATTTCAATTGTGTGTATCCTGTATATCGGCTTTCACTAATACACATTCCGTAGTAACGATAAATTAAACTACCAAATGCAAATTTATTTCTCATTCTTTATCCGTACATGTAAGTTGAATTTGGGATAGGTATAAAATAAAAAAAGCCGTCTCACTAAGACGGCTAAACCTAAATTTATTGTGGCAATCGAAAAAACATAACAACAAGTAACCCAATAGCGACCGTACCAATAGCTATTAATCCATATAAAATTTCCATATTATCAGACCTCCCAGTATAAATTACGTAACTGACGACGATTATGTGAACAAAATAAAAAAAGCACCGCCCTACCAATTAAGGTAAGACGGCAAAAGTCTACTTCGTAAGTTCCATAACTTCGAAGCTGATAATCTTTTCAAAGAATAAATATTCTTTACTGCTGTCAATATCTTTATCAAATACATAGAAATTAGCGGCAGCTTCAGTAGTATATTTAAACAGCTTAATAAAATTATCCAACTCAGCTACAGATACTTTATATTCCCGCTCGCTGGAGTCACTCATCGTAATTCGCAAAAATATTTGTTCCTTTGTCGATATTGTTTCAAAGCTAATAATCTTGCTGCAAGATAAGTACTCTTTACCGCCATCTATAGCTTTATTAAACATATAACTTGTATTGCCAATAGTAATATTGTTGCGGTTGAACCATTTTATAAAATCTTCCACTACAACTTTTGATACTTTATATTCTCGTTCACTTGAATCACTCATTGTAATTCGCAATAATTCTTGTCCCGTTGGTACCGGTGTAGATTTATTCGGAGTTGCAGAAGCTTCATTTGAATTAGCACTTTCATTACCTGAACTATCAACTGCAGTAACGACATAGTAGTACATAGTGCCATTGGTTACTGTAGCATCAAGATAACTTGTACTAGGTACGTTGGTAGCAATAGTCGTATATGGGCCACCTGCAGTGGTTGAGCGTTTTACGTTGTAACTTGCTGCTCCTTCTACTGCATTCCAAGAGAGACTTACTTGGGAATCTCCTGCGCTTGCGGTTAGGTTAGTTGGTGCATCTATAGTTTCAGTAGTTGTATTAGGTGGTGTAAAATCCGTAGTCCATCGAGCGACATTGGAAATTCGGAATTCATCGATAAACATTGGCTGTGTATTAGGATATTGCCCATCATTATATCTAGCCCCAATAGCAAATTGCTTACTAGATATAGCTCCACTCATTTTTGCCTTGCTTATTAATTTCCCTTGAATAAATAAAATAAATTCACCTTGGTACCTAACAACAGAAATATGTGTCCAAGTATTAGCAGGAATTGTTGGCAAAGGTAACCTTCCTTCTAAGACACTATTATTTCCCACCCAAGATGCATCTCCACATACCGCTATGCCTAGAGTGGCTCCAATCACTGAAGATGAAGTAAAATAGCAACTGTTAGGAGAGGCACTGTACACCCAAAAATCAATAGTAAAATCCCCACTCCTAAAAGCATAGTTGTCGTTAATGCTCGTAAGATAAGTATTTGCAGGAATATATAACGAACTATTGCCGCTTATCTTATTTGTAGTATCTTCATTCACGCTTCCCTTTGCTGTCCATATATTCCCACACTCATCTTTTAACCCATCTTCAAAATGTAGTAACGATACGGTATACTGATCAACTAGATACATATTTACATTACCTCCATTATTTTTATTGTAAAACCAACATATCCAAGGACCTCTTATTTCAATTGTGTGTATCCTGTATATCGGCTTTCACTAACATACATTCCTTAGTAATTAGAAATTAAACTATCGAATGTAAAATTAGTTTTCATTCTTTATCCGTACATATAAGCTGAATTTTAAGTAGGTTCTAAAACCAAAGAAATACCGTCTCACTCAATTATGATATGCTCCCCTTGCAACTTGACAGGGGGCACTTCAATTAAGAGTAAGACGGTGCATTTTAAAATTGGCAAGCGCTTGTCGATTTACTTAAAATATTAAAAATAACTTATCTGTTTTCCTTGTATACTTTACTTCCCATCCTGAACTATTACCGTCAAAATGGTGTTCATAACTTACTGCAGCATCTTTGCTAGATCGCATAGCTCGTAGTATCCGTACTTTTATGACTATTGTACCAATTAATAAAGCCATCAATTTCAGCGGTAGATAGTCGATATTCACGCTCGCTAGAATCAATCATGGTTACTCGCAATAATGCCTGTCCAGTTGGCGCCTGTGCAGCGACAGGAGTCGCAGAAGCTTCATTTGAATTTGCACTTTCGTTACCATTGCTATCTACTGCAGTAATTACATAGTAGTAGGTAGTGCCATTGGTTACTGTAGTGTCAAGATAGCTTGTACCAGTAACATTGGTAGCAATCGTTGTATATGGACCGCCTGCTGTGGTAGAACGTTTTACATTGTAGCTAGTAGCTGCCGTAACTGTATTCCATGAAAGAGCAACTTGGGAATCACCTGCGGTTGCAATTAGGTTGGAGGGTGCTTTAGGGTTAAAATCTTCAGTCCAACGAGCAATCTTAGAAATACGGACTTCATCAATATAACCTACACAATCATATTCATATCCAGGATAAAAACTCTTTCCAATACATGCACGAGTTGAATTTAATAATGGTAACTTTGTTGTTAAAGTCAAGCGATTTACTAATTTACCATTTACGAAAATGTAAAAACCAAACAATTCATCTGCTACAAAAGCTATATGATACCATGTATTTAAATCAAAATTATAATTGGCACCAGGATTTATTCTTACTCCATTTATTGAATCAGTCATAATGTATGTATTTTCAGGTCCAGCAACATCAAAGTTAATACAGCTACTAGTATTTAAAAATTGAGAGAATAAAACTTGTGCAAAACTTCCCCCGTGAGAAATCGGCTTCTTCGTAAACATGGCCCACATCTCAATCGTAAACTGCCCCGTAAAATCAAAATCAGAGACATCATCCGTATAAATATACTTTCCTACATCTACAGCTAATGAACTATTTCCAAACTTTTTTTGATCAGTAGATACGCCCGCATTATTACTAACCCATACCTTCCCACATTCATCCTTGATCCCATCCTCAAAATGCAATAACGATACTGTGTATTGATCAACTTCATACATAATTATTACCTCCATTTATTTTATAAAACCAACATATCCAAGGACCATTATTTCAATTGTGT
>ENA-OFCE01001443-OFCE01001443.1-metagenomes-genome-assembly--contig:-NODE-1443-length-12070-cov-4.208406_pt1 | contig 12070 bp, 15 predicted proteins | sample MGYA00153388_OFCE01 | MGnify analysis MGYA00153388
GCCGGGCTAGGGTGAGGGTGAACTCGGCATGAGCAGAGATGTTTTCGAACTCGACCCCACCCCTCACCCCAACCCTCGCCCGCAAGGGGAGAGGGGGCAGGGTCGGCGTGAAGCGGAACGCATGTGAGCAAGTGGCGGCAGGCATCCGCATCGTGAATTTTGACGAGACAATGCGATTGCATTACCATCCACACTTTGCCGACGTCGCGGCATGCATCTATGAATACCACCCTCGAAGTTGAATCCACACTTACTGACCGCTATCAGACGACGGTGCCGGAGACGGTTCGCCGCGCGTTGAAGCTTGGTAAGCGCGATAAGGTGCATTACTCCATCCGTCCTGACGGCGACATCGTGCTGACGCGCGCTGCTACGGTCGCGGTTGACGATCCGGTGCTGGGGCAGTTTCTGGGCTTTTTGGCGGCGGACATTGCGCGTCATCCTGAGCGCGTGCAGTTGGTTGATGCGAGCTTGGCGAAGCGCATCCGGTCATTGGTTGGCAAAGTAGAAATTGACATTGATGCAGCGCTGTCGGCAGATGATGAGTGAGCGCCAAGCCACTAAATCAACCGAAGCCACTAGTGGTCAACGGCTGGACGATTTTTGCGCATCCGCTGTTGCTGGATCAGGTGGATGGGTTGATCCAGCAAGTCACGGCGCTAAAACTTAAAGACCCTCGCGGCTACAAGAAAAAGAACGCAACCAAACGCCTCGCCGCGGTCGCGAAGCTTGCGTTTGACGTCATCCCGCAAGACCCGTCGCGACCTGAATATCGACAGGGAAGCACGCTGGGAGAAGATCACAAGCACTGGTTTCGCGCCAAGTTTTTTCAGCAATACCGGCTGTTCTTTCGCTATCACGCACCGAGCAAAATCATCGTTCTTGCATGGGTTAATCACGAGAACAGCAAGCCGGCTTATGAGTCGAGCGATGATGCCTACCGCGTGTTTCGCAGCATGCTGGAGACGGGGCATCCGCCGGGCGACTGGAACGCGCTGCTGGCCGAGGCACGGGGTGAGGCTGGGCGGTTGGAAAGGATTGCCGTGGCGGACGGTGGTGAGGGCGGTTGAGATTGGTGATGCGCTTTGCTTAGCCTACAGCTTTTTCGTATAGCCTCTATTTCATGTGGTCTAAATGCGTAAATTGGCAAAAGTCGACTTATAGCGTTTTATAGCTATACGCCCATATAAAACGGCGCTTACAGTAAAAAGCTTATCGTAGAAAACTAGCTTCAGATCACTGCTATTTGCCGCGATACTAACCCGTACTTAGCCAACAAAACACGAAACCCGTCCGCGCCCAACAACGGTGCCAGCAGCGGATCCACCTGCACCTCCGCGAAGCCGCCTTCGTGCGATTCGGCGGCGAGCGTCAGCCACTTCATGGCCTCTTTCAACTCCGCTAGTTGCGCGTAGGCACCGGCGAGCGCCGACGGATTGGTCTTTTCAATATCGCTGCTGGCGTGAACGGCATTCACGATCTTTTTTGCCTGCCGTTTGTCACCATCGCGCGCGTTAACCACCGCAAGCGCGAGGCGCGCGCCAGCTTCGTTCGGGTCGTGCTCGATCACGGCGTTCAGCTCGTTCCGCGCTGCCTCAAACGCACCACACATCGTGAGTGATGCGGCGAGCGTTACGCGGGTGGCCGTGCGTTGTGGATACTCGGTGAGCAGATCGATGAAGACGCGATTGGCGTCATCAAACTGGCCCGCAAAATAGTACGCCACGCCACGATCAGCGCGGATCGCGGGGAACAGCGGATCGACTTCCTGCGCTGAGTCGAGATGATCGAGCGCGTCCGCCAATTCGCCGCAATGCGACGCTGCGGCTCCCATCAACATGTGCACGCCGGGATGGCGCGGCGCGAGTTTTCTCGCCGTCAGCAGCAGCTCGCGCGCCGCCGGAAAATCGTACTTGCAATAAATTTTGTCGGCAGCCAGGTTCAGATACGCGCTGGGCTCCAGTGGATCGATGTCCAGCGCACGTTTTGAAGCCACGCTCCCGATGCGCCACGCGGTCTTCGGCGTCACCCGCTCATACATCGACAGGTTGCCCATGGTGGCCGCAAGGTAAGCATGCGCCATCGCAAAATCAGGTGCGGCAGCAATCGCTGACCCGAGCAAGCCGCGCGCTTGCTGATGCCCATCGGCCGTGCCCAACGCCGTAGCGCGACGCGATTGCACGAACGCGTTCGAGGCCTCATGAGGGACACCCGCAAAGCCTTTGCGTTGCGCGGGCAACACGTACTCGTCGGGCAACAAGTCCGATTGCACGAACGGCAACACCAGCAAGCGCGGTGCCGCGAGCTGCCGCGCGCCTAGCTCGACAAACTCGGGCACGTAGCGCCCCTTCGGCAAATCAATGCGCACCTGCGGCGGCGCTTCAAACATCGCGTAATGCTTGACCAAGCGCTCACGCAAACGGCTCACATTCACGCGAACAATCGGGTCACTCTTGGGATCGTACGTGGCCGGATTGCGGTGAAACACTTCAATACCAATCGACATCTCGCGCAGCGCGCCGTCGTCGTTGGCAAGCCGCCGTTCGACTAAACAGCGCAAAAGGCGCAAACGACTCGGCGAGCGGCGCAGAAAGTCGCTGTCGAGCAGGCGATCCAACTTGCTTCGAATCAAATGGCCGCTTTGCTCCGTCATCGGTTCACCCCCGTTGTTATGGGACAACTGTAGCGCTGAAACGGGCAATACAGAGCGGTCGTGTAACAGGTTGTAACGTGACGACGGCTCTACGGATGCTTAGCGAATCACCTCCAACCCACCCATGTAAGGCCGCAACACTTCCGGCACCGTGATTGAACCATCGGCGTTTTGATAGTTCTCCATTACCGCGACCAACGTGCGGCCGACCGCAAGGCCTGAGCCGTTTAAAGTGTGCACCGGTTCGTTCTTGCCTGCTGCGTTTTTATAGCGCGCGCCCATACGCCGCGCCTGAAACGCTTCGCAGTTAGAACAGCTCGAAATTTCACGGTAGGTGTTTTGCGCCGGCAGCCACACTTCCAGATCGTAAGTGCGTGCTGCGGTGAAACCCATGTCACCCGTGCAGAGCAGCATCACGCGATACGGTAGACCGAGTTTTTGCAGAATTTTTTCAGCAAAACCAGTCATCTCTTCGAGCATCGCGTTCGACTCTTCGGGCTTACAGACGTAGACCATCTCCACCTTGTCAAACTGATGCTGGCGAATCATGCCGCGCGTGTCGCGACCGTAGCTACCCGCCTCCGAGCGGAAGCACGGTGTGTGCGCGGTGAGGCGCATGGGCAGGGCGTTTGCGTCGAGCATCGTGTCGCGCACGAGGTTTGTAAGTGAAACTTCCGCCGTCGGAATTAAATAGCGAGTAAGGCGGCGCTCCGAAGTCATCGGCGGCACTACAGTGCCATCAGCCTTGATGACGGAGTCTTCGATGTAGCTCGATAGCGCAGGGATTTTGAATAAGTCCTCCTCAAATTTCGGCAATTGACCAGTGCCCGTCATGGTCTCGGTATTCACGAGATAAGGGACGTAGCACTCAGTGAATCCATGCTCATTCACATGCGTGTCAAGCATGAATTGCGACAACGCCCGGTGCATGCGCGCGAGCGGGCCTTTCATCACGGTGAAGCGCGTGCCCGAGAGCTTCACGCCCGCTTCAAAATCAAGTTGCGCGCCGACGGTGGCGGTGGTCAGCGCCTCGCCGAGGGCAACATGATCTTTCACTTCAAAATCAAATGCGCGCGGTGAATTGCCGTGCGCAAACCAACGCCGCTGCTCCACATTGCCCTGCTCATCGCTGCCCACCGGTACCGACGCCTGCGGCAAGTTCGGAATCGTCATCAAGAGCGTGTTCACTTTTTCTTGAATCAAAGCCAGCGCCAACTCGTTCGCTTTGACCTTTTCAGGCACCGCCGCGACCTCGGCGAGCAGGGCCTGAGCCTTCGCCTCGTCCTTGGCGGCTTTTGCCTGCCCGACGGCTTTGCTGAGCGTGTTGCGCTGCTGCTGCAAGTCCTGCGTCTGGATTTGCAGGGCTTTGCGCTCCGCCTCCAGCGTCTCAAACGCGGCGCTATCGATAACGGAATTGCGCGCCTTCATTCGCTCGGCCGTGGCCGCCAGATCGTTGCGCAGTAAATTGATGTCAAACATGATGTGTTACTCGTAAAAGTTGGATGCGACACGGGGAGGCGCAGGCAGAAGCCACGCGCGGACGAAAACGGGGAGAAGAAAAAACGTCCCGCCTAGCGGGAGCAGGAGGAGCGGCTGAAAGCGCCCTGATGAACGACCAGACTCATGGCAACTCGTGCGAGGCGAGTGGCGGTGAGGGTGACGAATTGCGTATTCATGGTTTGAAGTTTACAGGCAAATTTGCGCGCGTCAAAACGAAGTAGCTTTTCGCTTAAATGCTTATTTCATATGGGCTACAGCCATTTATTGGCTTATGTCGACTATCGCACAAAATTAACTGTTAGCCCAATTAAAACAAGGCTCTCTACAAAAAGATGCCTGTCAAAATCCCCGCAAACACCGCCGACCCCGCCCTTGTGGAGCGGCCTTCTCAGTGCCTACGCGCTTGCGTACATCCCGGTGGGCGGTACGTCCTAAAAAATGCAGCAAGGCGCGAGTCAATCGACTCATGCCGCAATCAACGATTCCGCCGAAATGCCAAGTCCCTGATGCAGTCGCCGAATCATTGCCAGCGTTAAGGGACGTTTTCGGTTGAGCACTTCGTAGACTCGGTTACGCTGCCCGATCAGTGGCTCTAAATCAGCCACCGTGAGCCCTGCCTGCTCCATGCGAAATTTAATCGCTTCAATCGGATCGGGCGGCGCGATAGGGTAATGCTTCGCCTCCCAAACCTCAACCAATATCGACAATATCTCAAGGCGATCACCGTCGAACGTACCCCGATTGGGATCAAGCGCCATCAGCGCCGAAACGTCACGAAGCGCGGCCTTGTAATCAGCCTTGGTGCGAATAGGGGATACGTTCATGTCGACTCCAAAAAATGCATTAGCTCGTGTCCACTGTCTCGGCATCCACCCGATCGTATTGCCGATGCGTTCCAACAAACTTGACGAAGACTAATTGCAGCTTGTACGACACGTCAACAATCAAACGATAGTCGTTGCCTTTGACATTAAAAACCACGCGCCGATTTTTCAAAATACTCGCGCTGGCGTAGGCGCGTTCAATGTCTGCCGGTTGCAACCAGCGCGCTTTGCATGCTTCGTCATACCAAGCGCGCAGCGCCTGCTCGGAATCACGGTACGCGGCTTTACTCCAAAACGTTCGCAGGGTTGAAATGGCGATGACACGCATAGAGGTATTTTAGTCCCATTTCGGGATACTACGCAAAGGCGCGTCGAACGCCCGACAGTTTGGTGCCGAGGTGAGGACGGCCTCGGCCTGAGCAGAACTGACAAAGCCAGCTTAAGAAAAACACACTGCGGCTAGCCAAAAGGCGAATGACGTCGGGGGACAAAAATTCACGTTCAAGCGAAGCGACGCTGGGGTGGGCTGGATGCAAAACTTTCAATGACCCCAACCACACCCCATATCAACCCTTGCGTTTGGCTCCCACTTTTGCGGGCACTTTGTTGACAACATAAGCCGCCCGCTCTTGCTGCACGCGATAGATCGCGCTCGATGGCAACTCGTCGCCGACTATGGGGGGTGTTTTGGAGTTGTGCTTCCACGCGACATTCAGCGCGCGCATCATGCCGCCGGGAGTAGTTGCGGCGCGCGCGGTGCGTTCGGCAAAGAATGTTTCGGCATCGATGGTGGCAATTTTTTCGGCAATAGCCACGGCAAACAATTGGTTGAGCGAGCAGTTGTCACGCGCGGCCAAAACGCGCGCACGTTCGAAAAGCGAGTAAGGCAAGCGAAGAGCGAAATTACTCATGAAGATTTCCTATGCACAGCAATCAACGATCCATCAAATCAAACGCACGCAGCGCGGTGATTGGAGCGATCACTTCTACGCCCAAGCCTGACGCAGCGGGCAAAAAATCCTTTAAATTGAACGTGACCAACGCATCGGCCTGACCGTTCACCGCCGCCTCCAACACCATCTCATCAGCGGCATCGTGCAGCATCGGTCGCCATGCAAAGTGAATTTGCACCGGCTCCGCCAATGCACACAATTCACCAACAAAAGTCTGCACTAATTCGAGCGTGAGCCCGGTAGCGGCGAGCTGCTCGGGCCGACTGAGCACGCTTTCGATCTTTAACACCACCGCCACGGTCACCACGGTGTCACACGTTATTGGGCAACATGGCGCACCAGCACCGTCGACGCGCCCATCGCGCTGCGCAGCCCGGCGAGCACCACATTGGTGTCAATGACGAGTCTAACCACCATATTGCATGCAATATTTGCATATTGCCCGCGATAGCTTTAGATCGAATGAGTTTCGCTCTCATGCCAACCGCCCAGCGCCCACTTCGACAGCGCACCCATCAGCGCAAACAGCACGACGCCTGTGAGCGTGATGAGCGCCAGCGCGGCGAACATGCGCGGGATATTTAGCTGGTATCCCGCCTGCAAAATCTGATACGCGAGACCAGTGCCCGTACCACCCGTTCCGGCGACGAATTCTGCGACGACCGCGCCAATCAAGGCGAGGCCGGAGGAGATGCGCAGTCCGCCAAAAAAGTACGGCAGCGCGCTTGGAATGCGCAGGCGAACAAGCGTTTGCCAGCGCGTTGCACGGTTCAGTTTGAACAAACTTTGCAGACCACGATTGACGCTGCGCAGGCCAAGCGTGGTGTTGGCGATGATCGGGAACAATGCGACCAGTGTGGCGCAGATCACCAGCGATGCCGTGGGGCTTTTGACCCAGATGATGATGAGCGGCGCGATGGCGACAATCGGCGTGACTTGCAACAAAACTGCGTACGGAAAAAATGCAGTTTCGATCCAAGGGCTTTGTACGAACGCGAACGCGATGAGCACGCCTAGCAACACGGAGCAGATGAGTGCGAGAAAGGTGACCCTGAGCGTGACGAGCAGCGCGCTGCCGAGCAGCGACGCATCGCTGACCAAGGTTTGTGCGACTACGAGCGGACTGGGCACGAGGAATTGCGGGATGTCGTAGGCCGTTGCCCACCATTGCCAGAGCCCGATCAGAATAGCGGCGACGAGCGTAGGTCGCCACACCCGCTGCGCCTGAACGCGCGTCATGCCAGCGCATCCTCAACGTCCGCCGACGCCCGAGACAAACTGTCCTGCAACTGCTTGGCATAGCATGCGAATTCGGTCGAAACGCGAAACGTCTCATTACGCGGCACGGTCGGCGAAATCGAAATCTCATCAATCACACGACCCGGCCGCGCGGCCATCACGATGACGCGTGACGACAGATAAACGGCCTCGTGAATCGAGTGCGTCACGAAAATAACCGTGAGGTTTTTCTCCCACCACAACGCCAGCAGCTCATCATCAAGCCGATTGCGCGTGATCTCGTCGAGCGCACCGAACGGCTCGTCCATCAGTAGCAACGACGGATCGGTGACGAGACTGCGTGCAATCGAGGCACGCATCTGCATACCGCCCGAGAGTTCGCGTGGATAGGATTCGCTGAACTTGTCGAGACCCACCAGCTTCAGCGCGTCGCTTACGCGTTGATCGGCATCGACTCGCGACATGCCTTGCAAGTCAAGCGGCAAGCGCACGTTCGATGTCCTTGCGCAGCGACTCGGGCGTGTCGTTGGGGGCGTAGCGCTTGAGCACCTGGCCGTCCTTGCCGACCAGGAACTTCGTGAAGTTCCACTTCACGCCCTCGGTGCCCAGCAGGCCCGGTGCCTGCGCCTTCAGCCATTGCCACAGCGGGTGCGCGTCGGCGCCGTTCACCTTCACCTTGGCCATCATCGGGAAGCTCACGCCGTAGTTGATCTGGCAAAAAGACGCGATGGTGTCGTTGCTGCCCGGGTCCTGCGCGCCGAACTCGTTGCTGGGGAATCCCACGACCACCAACCCGCGGTCGCGGTAGTCGGCCCACAGCTTTTCCATGCCCGCAAATTGCGGCGTGAAGCCGCAGGCGCTGGCCGTGTTGACGATGAGCAGCACCTTGCCGCGCTGGCTGGCCAGTTCTGCAGGCTTGCCGGTGATGGACAGAGCTTCGAAGTCGTAGACGGTGGCCATGGCGGGGCGTTGTGTGAAGTGACTGTGTCGCTGATGTTATCGCCGGGCTCAGAGACCCGACTCAAGGCTGATGCTTGATGCGGTGTGCGTGATGCTCTAATATCATTGCGTGCGTACCACCCTCGACATCAGCGACGACGTTCTCTTTGCCGCCAAGGAGGTGGCCCGTCGCGAGCGCCGCACCACTGGCGATGTGCTGAGCACCTGGGCGCGCGCTGCACTGCTGCGCCCCGAACAGTCACAGCGGGCGGTGGCGGCCGAAGAGCCACTGGCGCGCTACGGCATCCATCCCCTGCCGCACCGAGGCGGCGTGGTGACCGATGATCGGGTCAACCGAATCCGCGACGAAGAGGGTATTTGAGCGGCGGCATGCGCGCGCTTCTCGATGTCAATGTGCTGATCGCGCTGCACGATCGGCAACACGTGCACCACCAGACCGCCGCGCACTGGTTCGGCCAGCATACGGACTTCGAATGGGCCAGCTGCCCGCTGACACAGAACGGCGCGGTGCGCGTCATGAGCCAGCCCTCGTACCCGCAGCCTGCGCCTTTGTCCGCACTGATCGCCATGTTCGGGCGCTCTTTCGCCGACCCCTCGCATGCGTTCTGGCCCGACGACATCAGCCTGGGCGACAGCAACGTCTTCGACAGCCAGCGCATCCACGGCCATCGCCAGGTCACGGATGTGTACCTGCTTGGCCTGGCCGTAGCCCACGGGGGCAGGCTGGTGACGCTGGATGCACGCATCCCGCTGAGCGCAGTGCATGGTGCCAAAACGGATCACCTGGTCGAGCTGGGGTGAACGCAGTTCGGGCGCCTGCCAGCCCGCTGATAATTGAAGCCGCCGCGGCCCCCACGCAGCGTGCGCACACCGGGCAGGACATGATCACCGAACTCGAATTCAAAAGCCTTGCCGAGCAGGGGTTCAATCGCATCCCGCTGATCGCAACAGCCTTCGCCGATCTCGAAACACCGCTGTCGGTCTACCTCAAGCTGGCAGGCGGCGCGGCGCACAGTTTTCTGCTCGAAAGCGTTGTGGGGGGCGAGCGCTTCGGCCGCTATTCCTTCATCGGCCTGCCCGCACGCACCCTGCTGCGGGCGCGTGGTTTTCACACCGAGGTCGTCACCGACGGCGTGGTGGTCGAGACCGACGACGGCAATCCGCTGGACTTCATCGCCCAGTACCAGCAGCGTTTCAAGGTCGCCCTGCGGCCCGGCCTGCCGCGCTTTTGTGGCGGGTTGGCCGGTTATTTCGGCTACGACGCGGTGCGCTACATCGAGCCCAAACTGGCCGCCACCTGGAAGTCCGGCGGCATCGACACGCCCGACATCCAGCTGCTGCAGACCGAAGAGCTGGCCGTCATCGACAACCTGTCGGGCCGGCTGTACCTCATCGTTTACGCCGACCCGGCGCGGCCCGAGGCCTACGCCATCGGCCAGAAGCGACTGGCCGAACTGGCCTACAAACTGCACGGCAGCGTCAGCGTGCCGCCCGTGCGGCGCAGCGCCAGCCACCCGGTGGAGCGCCACTTCGACAAAGCCAGCTACCTGGCGGCCGTGGCGCGCAGCAAGGACTACATCGCCGCTGGCGACATGATGCAGGTGCAGATCGGGCAGCGCCTGCAAAAGCGCTACACCGAAAGCCCGCTGAGCCTGTACCGCGCGCTGCGTTCGCTGAACCCCAGCCCCTACATGTACTTCTACGACATGGGCGACTTCCAGATCGTCGGCGCCAGCCCCGAGATCCTGGTGCGCCAGGAAGACACGCCCGACGGCGGCAAAGTCACCATACGCCCGCTCGCCGGCACGCGCCCCCGCGGCGCCACGCCCGAACTCGACAAGGCGCTCGAGGCCGAACTCTCGGCTGACCCGAAAGAGCGCGCCGAGCACCTGATGCTCATCGACCTGGCGCGCAACGACATCGGCCGCATTGCGGCAACAGGCAGCGTCAAGGTCACCGAGGCTTTCGTGGTCGAGCGCTACTCGCACGTGATGCACCTGGTCAGCAACGTCGAGGCGCGCTTGCTCGACGGCATGAGCAGCCTGGACGTGCTGCGCGCCACCTTCCCCGCCGGCACGCTCACGGGCGCGCCCAAGGTGCGGGCGATGCAGATCATCGACGAGCTCGAACCCGTCAAGCGCGGCATCTACGGCGGCGCCTGCGGCTACCTCAGCTTTGCGGGCGACATGGACGTGGCCATCGCCATCCGCACCGGCATCGTGAAGGACCAGATGCTTTACGTGCAGGCTGCGGCCGGCATCGTGGCCGATTCGGTGCCCGAACTGGAATGGCAGGAAACCGAAGCCAAGGCCCGCGCGCTGATCCGCGCGGCCGAGCTCGTCGAGAAAGGCTTTTGAGGCCATGAATGCCACGGCACGCCACACCCTGCGCATCTTCCTGACCGGCCTGCTCGCGGCCCTGCCGCTGGCCGTCCCGACGTACGTCGCCGCCTTCGCCTGGATCTCCTTCCTGCCCGAGCTGGCCGGCCCCGTCGGGGCGTTCGTCGTGCTGACCACCTGCTCCTATCCGTACGTGCTGCTGCCGGTCGCGGCGACCCTGCGCCGGATGGACCCGGCCGGCGAGGAGGTGGCGCGCTCGCTCGGCCTCTCGCCGTGGCAGGCCTTCCGACGGGCCACGCTGCCGCAGCTGCGCCCGGCGATGGCGGCGGGCGGGCTGCTCGTCGCCCTCTACGCGCTGTCGGACTTCGGCGCCGTGTCGATCATGCGCTTCGACGCCTTCACCCGCGTCATCTACACCTCTTACCGGGCCTCCTTCGACCGCACGCCCGCGGCGGTGCTGGGCCTGCTGCTGGTGGCCGTGACCTGCGTCCTGGTCTGGCTCGAGGGCCGCACCCGGGGGCGCGCCTCCTACGCCCGGGTCGGGAGCGGCGGCGCCCGCACCCAGCCACGGGTCCGGCTGCGCCGGATGACGCTGCCGGCACTGGGTCTGACCGCGGTCGTCGCGGGCGCCTCGCTCGGCGTCCCGGTGGCCGCGCTCGGCTACTGGAGCGCCGTCGGCGCCGGCGCCGACATCGATCCGGCCCAGCTCGCGTCGGCCGCCGGCACCAGCGTCGTGCTGGCCGGCCTCGGGGCGCTGGTCACGACCCTGCTCGCGATCCCCGTCGGGGTGCTCGCCGCCCGGCGCAGCGGCCGGCTCCCCCAGCTGCTCGAGCGGGCCGCCTGGGTGGGCCACGCCCTGCCGGGGATCGTCGTGGCCTTCTCGCTCGTCTTCCTCGCCGTGCGCTACGCCTACCCGCTCTACCAGCGCACGCCCGTGCTCGTGCTGGCGTACGTCGTGCTCTTCCTACCGCTGGCCGTCGGGGCGGTGCGGGCCTCCGCCGCGCAGTCGCCCCCCGGGCTCGAGGAGGTCGCCCGGGCCTCCGGCTCCCGGCCGCTGACCGTGCTGCGACGGGTCACCCTGCCGCTGGCCGCACCCGGCATCGGAGCCGGCGCGGTGCTGGTGTTCCTGACCTGCATGAAGGAGCTGCCGGCCACGCTGCTGCTGCAACCGCTCGGATCGGCGACACTGGCCACCGAGATGTGGACCCAGACCGGCGTCGCCGCCTACTCCGCCGCAGCGCCGTACGCCGCCCTGCTGGTGCTGCTGTCGGCCCTGCCGACGTACCTGCTCGGCGTGCGCACCGGCGCCCTCGACCGGGGCCGCGGGTGAGCGCCCCGGACCGCGGTGCGCTGCAGGTGCGTGGGCTGTCCAAGGCCTTCGACACGCCGGTGCTCTGCGGGCTGGACCTCGACGTCCCGACCGGTTCGCTCGTCGCGCTGCTCGGCCCGTCCGGCTGCGGCAAGACCACCCTGCTGCGGCTGGTCGCGGGCTTCGAGCGCGCCGACGCCGGGACCGTCGTGGTCGGCGGCCAGCTCGTCGAAGGGCCGGGTCGGCACCTGCCCCCCGAGCGCCGGCGGATCGGGATCGTGCCGCAGGAGGGC
>ENA-OFCE01001445-OFCE01001445.1-metagenomes-genome-assembly--contig:-NODE-1445-length-12060-cov-6.270471_pt1 | contig 12060 bp, 9 predicted proteins | sample MGYA00153388_OFCE01 | MGnify analysis MGYA00153388
CAATAAAATCCGCTACATCTTGAATCTCTGAATCCTGGTAATAATGTGCGAGGATAACAGCATTGATCGATTGCTTTAATTCCTGAATTGCCGCTACAACATCAACAGGAATTCGCTCTGGGTTAGCAGTTGGACGTGCGGTGGCAAACATTTTGGTGGTGGATATGGGGATATTTGGCTCGATCTATTCTAATTATAGTAGATTTTACCAAAATGCCAAGTGAGTCTCACCTCTCGCACCACAACTCAGAATTACTCGATTTTAGTGGATGGGTAATAGCCTTTAATTTGATGATTGTAGAAGCTCCCGATCGAATCAGTCGATTGGAGATCTTCCCAAATTTCTGGCTCGACTGCTGAATATTGGTAAACTGCGCCATTATTAAATTCAATTTGCAGGATCTCGCGATCGCGATCGTAGCCGACTTGAGCAGCCATTGTCGAACAGGCAGGTAACATCTCAATCGGTTCTTCACCAGGCTCAATCGCCGCAGTAGAGGCAATAATTCGATCGAGTAGCTGCAAGCCTTCATAAGCGGCTAATGGAGCAGAAATTTCAATATGTTCGATCTCATCTTCGCGCTCGATTAGCAGCTTGAGTCCATCATCATCGTGCGCGATCGCTCTCAAGCTGCTTAAATCGATTTTACTTAGCTTCATCTGAGTTTTTGCTCCTGCTAGAAGTGAGATCGTCAGTCATCAGATAGTACTATTGTACCATACTTTGACTCGATCGACAATGTACTGACTAGATCGCGAGCGGGTTTTGAGGTCTTTTAGATGTGGAGATTTTAGGTGATTTTATCGAATCTCAAAGCTTTACCTTTAATCTCCGATCGAATCGTCCCCTGTTCGTAGACAATATTCCCATTGACGATCGTGTAAACTGGATAACCCGTGAGATTCCAACCTTCAAAAGGACTCCAACCACATTTACTGACAATATCTTGACGTTCGATCGGGTGATAATTTTCGACATCTACTAATACTAGATCGGCATCATACCCGATCGTGATCGCTCCTTTATTCGGGATCTGATAAGCTTTGGCGACAGCCGTAGACATCCAATTTGAGACTTGCTCGATCGTACATTTTCCGGCGACTGCTTGGGTGAGCATGACGGGGAGTGCTGTCTCGACTCCAGGCATACCCGATGGGGTATTGGGATAGCCTTTGGCTTTTTCTTCGAGCGTGTGGGGTGCGTGATCTGTGGCGATAAAATCGATCGTCCCATCGAGTAATCCCGCCCACAATACATCATTGTCATGATGAGAGCGCAGGGGTGGATTCATCTGGGCGAGGGTACCGATTTTGGCATAGGCATCGGTATTGAGCACCAGATGTTGGGGGGTGACTTCGGCAGTTACCCAGGCGGGTTTGTGTTGGCGGAGCAATTCTACTTCTTCGGCGGTGGAGAGGTGGAGGATGTGCAGTCGTCGCTGGTATTTATCCGAGAGGTGGAGGGCGAGTTTGGTAGCGTTGAGTGCGGCTTGATTGTCTTGAATTTGGGAATGGATCGCCGGATCGGTAATTCCTGCAAATTCTTGTTTGCGTTGGTTGATGCGAGCTTGATCTTCGGCATGAACCGCGATTAAGCGTTCTCCTTGGGCAAATATCGGTTCTAAAGCGGCAGCGGTACTAACTAGCAGATCTCCATGTGCCGAACCCATGAACACCTTGATGCCGCAGGTAGGGGTAGCTGTGCGAATATCTGGTAAGTTGGCAGGAGTTGCCCCGATAAAAAAGCCGTAATTGACGATGCTTTTCTGGGATGCGCGTTGGAGTTTGTCATCCAGAGCGGCTTGAGTAATCGTCAATGGTTTGGTATTGGGCATCTCTAGAAAGGATGTGACTCCACCTTTGGCACAAGCATGGCTGGCGGTGGTGAGATCTTCTTTATGCTCTAATCCTGGCTCCCGAAAGTGGACTTGTGGATCGATGACTCCTGGCAACAAAACCAAGCCAGTTGCGTCTATTTCTCTAGTTGCGTCGCTACTGGTAATACTAGTCGCAATTTCGACAATGCGTTCGTCGCGCACCAAGAGATCCCCAAGTAGCCATTCCCCATCAGCCATCAGGATACGAGCATGACGGATTAGCAAATAATCTACGTTCATACTCGATCGCTAAGAATAAAGGGCATAATGGTCTATGGACAAAACAATTTTCTCAGACATCAATATTTCGCAGTTGCCTATTTCTAGCGATCGGCTCAGAAAATTCGCACCCAATGGCTTACAGTCTCAAGGCAACCATCGATAATTGTTTGTTGCCAAGCTAAATCATTTTAGTAAAATCTTACAGTACGATCGTCGATCCGGTTTGGCGAGATCGATCGTGTAGTCTAAAAACGAGATCGATAAATCGTCACCACATCGAAATATCTTTCCGTTTAAATCTATTCACCCATCTAGATCCCCTTCAATCGTTTTTATGGATTACGAACAGCCTCAACCAGAATCTGAAACTGAAACTACTCCAGCATCTGAAACTAATTCCGAGCAACACCATCAGCCGCAAACTGATGGTAACAGCTCTATTCCAGCACCTAAAGTCGAAAATCCCTGGATCGAAACCCTCAAAACAATTGGATTGAGTGCTGTCTTGGCGTTTGGGATTCGGAGTTTTGTGGCGGAGGCTCGTTATATTCCGTCGGGTTCGATGCTACCGACGTTACAAATTGACGATCGATTGATTATCGATAAAATTAGTTATCGCTTTTCCAATCCCGTGCGTGGTGACATCATTGTCTTCAATCCTACCGCTCAATTAGAAAAAGAAAAGTTCAAGGATGCTTTTATCAAACGGGTAATCGGCTTACCTGGCGATCGGATCGATGTCAAAGACGGTAAAGTTTATATCAATGGCCAAGTCCTGACTGAAAAGTATCTCGATGAAGCTCCCGCGTACAACTGGAGTAGTACGGCATTGACTCCCGATGGCATCGTACCTGAAGGTCATTATTTAGTATTGGGTGATAACCGCAACAATAGCTATGATAGTCACTACTGGGGCTTTGTGCCTAAAGATAAAATTGTCGGTAAGGCGACAGTGAAATTTTGGCCGATTAATCGCGCAGGTGGTATCGATCCACAACCTAATTATAAGTAAATTAAACCTCGACGATCTATCTGAAACTTTCAAAGCCGCTCGTCAAATCTAGTTCTAAAACTCCCGTATTTAATCCAATACTGCTTGACTTGATGATGGGGAGTATGTAGACTAGCTGTGGCTTGATAGAGGATCACTTGACATCGATCGCCAATCCAAATTTTGCCGATCGATTCGACCGAAATCAACGATCCACCCAATGCTTCAATACAATCGGTAAATCGCTCGATCGTACTATAGTCTACTGTCTCAAACACGAATAAGTTGCCCGAAGAAATTAAGTGTCTGCTCCGAACCCAGCATTGCATTTTCTTCTCGGCTTCTGGTGGTAACATAAATGAGAATTATGTCGATCGCGAATTAATTTCGTCGGCAAAGCTGGCTACTTTTTCAAATCTCAGCATCCCAAAAGCTGAACCCCAGATTTTTTCGTGCGTGTTAATATCCATCCCTTTATCGAGACTTACCCAGGTATTTTCAGTTATTTCTACATCACTGATGAGATAAGTCATCGCTCCATTGCGTTCGATCAAACATTTATCGCCTGGTTCGACTTTGCCGCGAAACATATCTCCTTCACGCTGAAAAATCATCGAACAATTACAGCGACGTTCGAGACAATCTGGCGTAATGGTTTTTAAAATCTCTGGATCTCTGGCTGCTCCAGCATAAAGCATCGCATCTTTGAGGCTATAGTTTTCGATATAAGTATCCTCGCCGCGATCTACTAAGCGATGTACGCCCTGACGATAGGGACTCCACAGATCGTAATCATATACCTGTTCGGAATAAAACCCGATCGCGTTAAAAAATTCAAACGGTAACGGACGAAAAAAGATCCGAATATGAGCGTAATGTTGAGGCTCTAAAACCGATTGTTTATGATTGCTAAAATCACCAGCCATCCAAGTCGCCAACAGGATCGAATCACTCATAAATTATCAATTAGGGAGTAGCCATAGCACGTAATTCTGATGAAAATGAGGCAGTCACGACTCCAGTACCATCACTGGTTTTGATTGTTGATACCCGAAATCTGAGATTGGGATTGACAAACCAGATTCTTTCTTCTGCCGCCGCTCGATCGTATTCAGTAATCAATACAAAAACGTCATCTTCAGTGATGTGATATCGAGCTGCTGCTGGCATGGTTTCAGCATACCCTCGATCTCGTAATAATTGACCTCGATCGGGTGAATTAGGGTCGGGAATCGGCACTAAGATAGTGCTTCCTTTGAGTACCTCATCATTCCAGTCTGACTCTCCTTCCCAGCTCATTTGGAATGGAACTACAGCTTGACTCGGATCGATGTTATATGCTTGGCAAAGTTCGATTACTGCTGGGTTGTCAGGAGTGAGCGCGACAATATCGATCTCCGATCGCACTGCCTCAAAGTGACTAAAGATCATATGATGAGCACTACGCTGGGATTTCCATTGCCCGATCGAACTTGTCACAAACTGAGTAATATCCATTCGTACCCTAAATTAACATTTTTTGACTTCGACTAATAAATTATCATAGCGATCGAGTCAATATTAGCCCAAGTCTATTTGAATTTTTGCGTAGATTTTACCCCACCCCAGCCCTCCCCTTATGAAGGGGAGGGAGCAAAATGAGCCTCCCCCTTTATAAGGGGGTTTGGGGGGGGTAAAACAATCTCAGCCGAAGCCTAGCCGACTTGTCGGTACGCGGTAGCGCATATTCGGGGGGTTGGGGGGGTAAACCAATTTTCTATTACTCGATCAAACTCTAATCTCGATCGAGTAATCACTAATCTTCTATCGGACTAAATAATTATGACTGCCTCAGTTTCTAATCGTTTTGAATTGTTAAAAACAACGAAAAATTCCGTCAATTCCTGTGGATTAATTCCATTTATTATGGCAGGAGATCCGGATCTAGAGACTACGGCGCGCGCCCTGAAGGTTTTAGATCGATGTGGAGCGAGTGCGATCGAATTAGGGGTTCCTTACTCCGATCCATTGGCGGATGGGCCAGTCATTCAAGCTGCGGCAACACGCGCCTTACAACGAGGAATTAAGTTTGATGCCATTTTAGCGATGGTCGCCGACGTGACTCCCCAATTGAATGCGCCGTTGATTTTGTTTACTTATTACAATCCCATTTTATATCGGGGGATTGAGTGTTTTTTAGACCAAATTGCCGCAGCCGGAGTTCGGGGCTTAATCGTGCCCGATCTACCCTTAGAAGAATCCCACTTACTAATCGAAGCGGCGGCAAAAGTTGGGATCGAAGTGACATTACTGGTTGCTCCCACTAGTCCACCCGAACGAATTAAAGCGATCGCTACTGCTTCGAGTGGCTTTATCTATCTTGTCAGCGCGATCGGCGTAACAGGGATGCGCGCTCAAGTGTCTCAACAGGTTTATCCATTACTGCAACAAATTCGCCAAGTCACTGATAAACCGATCGGGATTGGGTTTGGAATTTCCAACCCCGAACAAGTAGCGCAAATGAAGGAATGGGGAGCTAATGCCATCATTGTCGGCAGTGCCTGTGTCAATGCTTTAGCCAGTGGAACGCCAGAGCAAGGATTAATAGCACTCGAAGATTTGTGTTGTGCGTTTCAAGCAGCCCTTGCTGATTAAATTTCGATCGTTTACTACTCATTTACAATAACTTACTCTTTACATCATGATTAGCAAAGCTCCTGCTCCAATGTTTATCGAAGTCCAGCAACCCGATCATCTCGGTCGGTTTGGACGATTTGGCGGTCAATATGTCCCGGAAACCCTCATGCCTGCCTTGCAGGATTTAGATCGGGTTCACCAAAAATATCTGAACGAGCCAAGCTTTCAGGCTGAGTTAAACCATTTACTCAAGGATTATGTCGGTCGTGCCACGCCCCTATATTTGGCCGAACGCTTAACCGCGCATTATGCCAAACCAGATGGCAGTGGCCCCCAAATTTATCTAAAACGAGAAGACTTAAACCATACGGGTGCCCACAAAATTAACAATGCCCTCGGTCAAGCCCTCCTCGCCAAACGGATGGGCAAACGGAGAATTATTGCTGAAACCGGAGCCGGACAGCATGGAGTAGCAACAGCTACAGTTTGCGCTTTATTTGGCTTGGAGTGCATCATTTACATGGGAGTTCAGGATATTCAACGTCAATCCTTGAACGTCTTTCGGATGAAATTAATGGGGGCTGAAGTGCGCCCAGTATCGTCGGGAACTGGTACCCTCAAAGATGCCACTTCGGAAGCGATTCGCGATTGGGTGACAAATGTAGAGACAACCTACTATATTTTAGGCTCTGCGGCAGGCCCTCATCCCTATCCGACGATTGTTCGGAATTTTCAAGCAATTATCGGCAAAGAAACTCGCGCACAGTGTCTAGAAAAATGGGGCGGATTACCAGATATTCTACTGGCTTGTGTCGGTGGTGGCTCGAACGCCGTGGGATTATTCCACGAATTCTTGACTGAACCAAATGTGCGCTTAATTGGCGTTGAAGCCGCTGGTAAAGGACTAGATACAGACCAACATGCGGCGACGCTTACTTTTGGAAAAATAGGCGTATTGCATGGCGCGATGAGTTACGTGCTGCAAGATGATGAAGGGCAAATTATTGAAGCTCATTCAATTAGTGCTGGGCTAGATTATCCAGGTGTCGGCCCCGAACACAGTTATTTAAAGGATCTAGGACGGGCTGAATATTACAGCGTGACCGATGGGGAAGCTCTAGCTGCATTTCAACAACTTTCTCAGTTAGAAGGCATTATTCCTGCTTTAGAAACGTCTCATGCGATCGCCTATTTAGAAATTCTTTGCCCTCAATTAGAAGGAAGTCCCAAAATTGTAATTAACTGTTCGGGACGCGGGGATAAGGATGTGCAAATGGCGATCGATAGTATTCAATTTTAAATTACTATGAATACCAACAAGATGCTGGATGATTGTCGAATCGCAAATCAGCAACCCAAAAAAATAACTATTCTGGGGGCTGGAATTGCAGGTTTAGTAGCAGCTTACGAACTCGAAAAATTGGGTCATCAGGTCGAATTGCTCGAAGGTAGTTCCCGCATTGGCGGTCGGGTTTGGACATACCGATTTGGGTCTGGAACTGATGCGCCCTATGGCGAACTCGGTGCGATGCGGATTCACAAGGATCACCAACATACGCTGCATTATGTCCACGAGCTGGGATTGGCAGATAAGCTGTGCAAATTTATTACAGTATTCGAGGAGCACAACGCTCTAATGAATATCCAGGGCAAGATTTTCCGAATTAAAGATGCCTCTAAAAGCTTCGAGCAATACTATCAAGGGATCTTTTTAGCAACACAGTATAGTGAAAAAACTCGTCACTTTGCGGCTTGGCTGAAAACTATTATCGATGCGATCGCACCTAGCGATTTGCGGGAAAGTTTCGATCGAGATTTAGAATCGCATTTAATGGCGGAGCTAGACCGATTGGATCTCGAACCATATTTCAGCGAGGAAGGGGATACTGTAAACTTTCACAAGTTTATTAAAGATAATCCCAGTTTTCGCGCTCATTGTAGCAAAGCCCTCAGTATATTTCTCGGCGATATCTTGGTCGAGACTAGCGACGATTTATTGCAATTAGAAGGGGGTATGGATCGATTGATCGATCGATTAGCAACAGCAATTAAAGCTACCATTAAATGCGATCGAGAAGTAGTAGCCATAAACGCCCAGGCAGATTCGGTCGAAGTTTCTTGGTTAGAAAACGGGGAATTACAAACTCACGATTGTGACTATGTACTGTGTACTATTCCCTTTTCCATTCTCAAAAAACTTGAGCTAACTGGCTTTGACGAGCAGAAATTAGCATCGATTCAGGATACTGTCTACTGTCCGGCAACCAAGACGATCTTGCACTGTTCCGAACCATTTTGGGAGCAAGAAGGGATCGGCGGTGGTGCATCGCTGGGCGGCGAAGGTATCCACCAGATCTATTATCCATCGATCGAGTCTAACCCCGATCGCGGCAGCGTACTACTAGCTAGCTACACTATTGGTAAGGACACGGAACACTTAGACATCATGTCAGATCCACAACGCTGTTTTTATGTTCGGGATCATGTCAGTCAGATTCACCCAGTAATTAATACTCCTGGTGTCATCGTTGATGCTGCAACCGTGGCTTGGGGTAATTATCAGTGGAGTAATGGGGGCTGTACTATTCCTTGGGGTGGCGATTTATCTGATGAATTCAATCATGCTCTCAAATATTTAGAAGCTGCCAGACCGCTAAATCGCCTCTTTTTTGCTGGCGAACACTGTTCCAGATTTCCCGCATGGCTTCAGGGATCGATCGAGTCGTCACTTGAAGCTATCCATCAGATTGTCTCGCATCAACCGATCGATCGTCATCAAGGCGCGATCGATACTTGCAAAACTTAGAGCGAAGCTCCGACCTTTGGTAGGGGAAATTCATGAATTGCCCCTACCAAAGGAGGAATTGCAAGTTATTTAGTTCTCATTTCTTGAGGTCACAATCAGTCGATCTTTAAGGACATTTCTACAATAGATCGGTGATATGAGTATATTAAATTTTCCGCGTTTGCACTTTCAAGGGTTTGCTCGCATTCATGCTCCGACTGGACATCAGAACGGTTTGGTAGATTTGAGTACCAATACTGCTTACATGCAGGGTCAACCCTTCGATCTAGCTCGCCCCACATCTGAGTATCATGAATACCTCCAATCCACTGGATCTCGGTTTAACGATCGAGGGGAGTGGGATGAAGCAGGTGCTTTTAGTACGGCAAAAGGTTGGGATTTTGGCGGCAACGGTCATTTTGCGATCGAAGCTAAAATTGTCAGTGCCCAACGGGAACCAGGACAGATCGATCTAAATGACGTTGTGGTGGGGCGCAGTGTCGATCTGTGGGGACACCATAATGAATATTTGGGAACGACTTTTAATCGGACGCGGATTTTTGATGTCGATCCGGCTTCTAACTGGACGACAACTGTGATGCTCGGTCAACTTACCTTTGGCAGAGAAGGGACTTCTCAGGAAGTACCGAATTTGTTCTCGGCTCCGGTGGAAGGTCTTCAACCTGCTCGGTGGCAGAATTTTGACTATATTCAACACTTGCCCGAACACTGTCTCAATCGTGAATTTCAGCGATCGAGTGTCCATCAGTTTACCGTTGCTAAAGCGGCACCAGATTTTTTCTGGGGGGATGAAGTTGCCGATTCGCCGACAGTCGAGTTGTTGCGTCAGGCGATGGATCGAGCGGATGTATTAGGGTTGGTAGTGCAATTTAGCTTGAGCAATATGTCTGCCCCGCTCCAGCCAGATTCGGCTACTTTCTGGAATCTGCATGGCACGATCGGTTTATGGTGCGAGGGCGAGTCGAGTACTTATCCGGCGGGTAGATTGTTAATTCCCGCTGGTGATGTCGATCGAGAGACTGCCAACAGCACAGCACCCCTACTGTCTAATCTCTCCGTGCGAGTTACCGATCGCGGTGTCAGTCTGAATGCGATTACAGCAGTACCTTGTATCGATCGTGCGCCCCAGTCTGGGCCAGGGCCTACTCATGCGATCGGCCCCAAACGCGATTTAGGAGAATTGGAACTGCGGACGATGAAAAGTCACCAATTAGTAGCGACGATTCCTCAACAAGCTTATCAGCAGGAAGCGCATCGACTTACTAGTGGGATTATCGATCTCCCCCTAGCCGCAGCGTGGGCAGATCTCCGCACTGCGATCGAACAGGAAGGTTTGTCTCTAATCGGCACCATGCCAGACGGACAAAGACAAGTCCTGCTGGAGGAACAGGAAATTAATCTCCAGATCGATGAGGCTGCTCTGTTTCTAGAATTTCCCAACCGCAAGCTTGGTGAGGACTATGCGGTAGAAGTAGCGGTGCGGTCGTTTGTGCGCGGGCAACCTGCACCCGTCGAGTCTGTTTATCTCAGTCAGTATTACAATCCTCGTGGACTACCTCAGCTCCGGCATGAGTTCGAGCGCGATCCCGCGAAAATCGGTCGAGATTTTCACTATCCCTCCAGTAGCCAGCTAAATATGCTGCAATTTAAACCGGGCAAACAAGCAGAAACCGGAGATTTTGCGAATAGCTGTGTATTGGCAACCGATCGACAGGGGCTGGGCTGGTTGACGATTCGGGGTTGTCGATCGGGAACTACCCGCGTACTGTTATCGGCAGACCCGCAAGCATTACCTGTCGATCGCTACCATCCCGATGTAGCAGAACTTAGCTACGATAACGACGATCTTTTAGGTTTTTGGTCTGGGGCTGGCTCGTTTGCGGTGCGGGTGATGGGCGATGACTGGCATTTGGCAGATATTCCCGATCGAGATGTCGATTTCGATCTGATTTATAAAGAAATTCTCGCTTATTACGAGTTGTGCTTCTCGTTCATGAAAGCCGAAGTTTTTAGCCTCGCCGACAAGTGCAAGGTAGAAACTTATGCGCGTTTGATGTGGCAGATGTGCGACCCCCAAAATAAAAATAAGACTTATTACATGCCCCCAACTAGGGAACTATCTCAACCAAAGGCAATGCTTTTATATAAATATTTACAAAACCAACAGCAAGTCGGCTACGTTCCCGATCCCACTCCCGCAATCAAGCAGCCGCAACGCACGATCGCCGATCGTGAAGAATTGGTGGTCGCCCTGCGCCAAGCCGCAGAACTAGAAGTCGCGGTGATGTTGCAATATATTTATGCAGCTTATTCCATCCCCAACTACGTTACAGGTCAAGCATATGTTGAGCGGGGTTTATGGACTTCAGCACAATTAAACTTAGCCTGCGGCGATGGGCAAGAGACGGGTAATTATGGGATGCGGGGCGTACTGCTGGAGATTTCCCATGAGGAAATGATCCACTTTCTGCTAGTCAATAACATTCTGATGGCGATGGGCGAACCTTTCTACCCAGCCAATCCCAACTTTGGCGAGATCGATCGGTATTGTCCGATTGATGTGGACTTAGCCCTCGAACCTTTAAATGCTAGTAGTATTCAACGTTTTATGCGGCTGGAAATGCCCGACTTTTTAGCAGAGGAATTAGCCGAACGCCACGTTGAAGACCCGATCGCCGATCGATTACATAGTTATGGTTCGTTGAGCGAACTGTACTGCCAAATTCGCCAAGCCATCGAAAAAATCCCCGACTTATTTCTCACTAAAAAAGGTCCAGCCGGAGGTGAGCATCACTTATTTTTAAGGGATGATTTTAACAAGCATCACCCACACTATCAGTTGCAAGTGGAAGATGTGAATAGTGCCCTGTTTGCGATCGACTTGATTACCGAACAAGGGGAAGGGTGCGATGTCAACTCACCTAAATTCGATCGCTCCCACTATCAGCAATTTCGCCGGATGGCAGCAGCACTAGCCCAACAACAATTTCCTAGCGATGACAACAGCGACCCCGTAGTTTGGAATCCAGCCTATCCAGCTTTACGCAACCCGACGCTGCATTCAAAAGACTGCACTACGAGCGTGGTAACTGCGGCGGAAACGGCGATCGTGATGCAAATCTGCGACGAGTCCTACTTCATCATGATGCAGCTCATGGTGCAGCACTTTGGGCTGATGCCAAATGGTAGCCTGCGGCGATCGAAACTGATGAATGCCGCGATCGATATCATGGCAGGCATGGTTCGTCCCCTCGGCGAACTACTGATGACGATGCCTTCTGGGAAGCGGGGTCGAACGGCAGGGCCATCTTTTAATATGGCAACCCAACCTGTTTATATTCCCACGCCAGAAATCGCTTATCAGGCGATCGCGCGGCGGTTTGAAAAATTGAGCGCGCAAGCTAAAAAATGTCCGGCGATTAGCAGCACAGTTACCGAACTGTTTGATTTTTACGTTGGTTTTTTTACGGAAATGGCGATCGATTAGTTATTAGAGTTGCTGCGTAGTCTGTGTTACCCCACCCCAGCCCTCCCCTTTATAAGGGGAG
>ENA-OFCE01001447-OFCE01001447.1-metagenomes-genome-assembly--contig:-NODE-1447-length-12053-cov-5.131105_pt1 | contig 12053 bp, 9 predicted proteins | sample MGYA00153388_OFCE01 | MGnify analysis MGYA00153388
CGTGCCCGCGCCAGCACACTATTAAATCAAGAGCTGCTTGCGCCCGTATCTATTGGGCTACAGGCCGATTTAATACTTGAAAACGACCCAAAACCGCTAAAAAACACCAAAACGGTCCAGCAGCCGTGGCCAAACATCCTGCCCCTGCAAGTCAGCGCCACAGCCCAACTACTGGCCAGCGCAGGCACAGCCCTGAGCTTGAGCGAAATAGAAGCCAGCTTTAAGGGCAAAGGCCCGTGGAAAAAGGGCTGCCCCGCATCCTGGAAACACTCGAAGCCCTGGGCCGTGCCCGGCTTGAAAGTGAAAGCTGGCGAGCGCTGTAGGTGGTTTAACAAAACCCGGCTTGAAAATGCAGTTACTAGGTCTGTTAGCGCAGCGTAACCCGACACAAATCGTGACACCATTGATCCGCCGGGTTATGCTTCGCTAACCCGACCTGCTTCTCAAAACGCAATGAAATAGCGCTTTCTCACTTGGGTTGCAGAGTGATTGGTTTGTCCATTTTTTGTGCCATTGGGTAAGTTCGTATAATTCAATCATGCGTAAAAACCCTGACCGATTGGCCGAACTCCGTCGTCAAATGATTCTTGACAGCTCCGCTGAAAAGGCCTACGACGACATTACCAAATTATTGTCAGAAAGCCTTGACGTTCCCATCGCCCTGATCATCTTTATGGATGCCGAGCGGAATTGGTCCAAGTCTCGCGTGGGGTTCCAATTGGCCGAAGTACCCATCGAAACCTCATTCTGTGAGTCCTTTTTTAAGTCGGACAAAGACGTTATTGTGGTGCCGGACACCCTGGAAAGTGAACAGTTCCGTCAGCATCCACTGGTAATTGGCGAGCCGCAAGTCCGTTTTTATGCCTCAGCCCGCTTGGTCGTCAATGATCAGACTTTGGGCACGCTGTGTGCTTTTGATACACGGCCTCGCCAATTATTGCCCGAGCAAATTGACCACCTCAAAGCACTGACGCTGGCGGTGGTTGAGCTGCTGCAAAGCCGTACCAAGGCTAAGTGAGCCGTCATTGTTTGCTATATGATTAATAGCTGTTTGCGCCGGTATTTATTGGTCTACAGGCCGATTTGATACCTGGAAACGCCGAAAAAATGACAAAAAACGGCAGAAATGCCCCCAAAACCTCGCCAAACACCTGGCCAAGCACCCTGCCAGCCTAGGTCAGAGCCACCTGCTAGCCAACGCAGGCGCAGCCCTGAGCCTGGCGGACACAGAATTATGATATGGCTATGCCTGTGAAACCATTGTCAATAACAAGACTTGTTGTTATCGATACCTGCGTTTTGGTAGCAGCGGCTCGTTCGCACAATGGCGTTAGCTTCAAGCTGTTATCAATGCTGCCGAGCAGTGATTTTGAAATCGCCTTGACTGTTCCGCTTTACACCGAATACCAAGCGGTTTTGACCCGGCCAGAGCATTTGCCGCTAGGCCTGGACGCTGATGCCGCGCTCGGGTTTGTTCGCTACCTCGCGTCCATTGCCCTGCTGCATGACGTGTATTTTTTATGGAGACCTCTGTTGCGGGACCCTAACGACGATACGGTGCTTGAATGTGCCGTAGCTTGCGGCAGCAAGTTGATCTTGACGCACAACACCAAAGACTTTCGCCGGGCTGAATCACTGAGTGTTTCAGCCGTCACGCCAGCCGATTTTTTAGAACTGATCAGGAGCCAACCATGACCGCCCTCACCATTCGCCTGCCTAACTCTGTGCATCAAAAAATCAAAGAACTGGCCAAACGCGACGACGTTTCGGTGAACCAGTTTATTGCCAGCGCCGCCGCTGAAAAAATGGCGTCATTCATGACGCTGGACTACCTCAAAGCCGAAGCCGCCAAAGGCCAGCGCAGTGATTTTGACCACTACCTGCGCAACGTACCGGACGTTCCCGCTGCACCGGGCGATACCATGGGTAATTAATAGCTACGTTTTTAGGAGCTGCTTGCGCCCGGATTCATTGGGCTAAAGTTCAATTTAATAACTAGAATCGAGTCAAAAACGACTCAAAACGGCAGAAAAGACCTTACAACGTGGCCAAACGCCTTGACAGACAAATCGGAGCGTAAAACCAGTCAGCTTATCGCACCAAGCATCATCCGCGCTGAATGTACCCGTCTATGGGCAGAGCGTCGTGAGGCAGCGTCAAAGCACCGCCTCCAAGCCTTTGCGTTCCAGCAAATCCAGCACGATGCGTCTGAGGCATTGGCCCAACAAGTCGCCGATGGCTTGGGCATGAAAAAGTTGCCAGAGCCATTGCCCAAAGCGCCAGCGCATCCAGAGACTTCAGAAGTTACCCACTCGGCGTTGCTGTCGCTTACGGCGCGCCCCGGCGATGGGACTATCAGTGCGCGAAAGATTGCTATTTTGGCGGCAACTGGCGCGTCAGGTAAATCCGCGATTGCCGCGCACGCTGCGTTACTAGCGCTGGGCGGCGTGGCGCGCTTTGTGACACCGCGCATTGGCCCGGTTCAAACCAGCGACGGCGTGGCAACAAATGCAGACGCGTCGACGGAAAACGAGCCTGGCTTTCTTTTTGACGCGCTGGTGCTTAAAGATGGTGAAAAAGCGGTGGCCGTTCTCTCGAAGGACGGCAACACCATAGATTTCATCAAAAACCAGTACCGCCACTGCAACCCCATCATGGCGATTGGCGCTGCTAAATCGCTGCTGAACACAGCTGAAGTTTCCCTAAAACTGCGCTTGAGTTTTTGCTTGGCCTGCCCAACCAGGGCCAAGTGCAAGAACCCAATATGCGACTTGATGTGTGGTCGGCAGGCCCGAACGCAGCAGAAAAAGATGGCCTGTTTTTAAGTTGTCAGCGCGGGTCAGACCGGAACAATCGTGATCACCACCGACATCGACTCTTTGCCGCCGCCGCGCCGCACGCCTTTGGCTGGCGGGCAGGCGCTGTAGTCGCCACCCATGGCCAGGCGAATATGGCGCTCGTCAATCAGGCAGGCGTGCGTGATGTCGATGCTGACCCAGCGCCTGGTCGCTACGTTCAGGCACACATCAACCCACGCGTGGCTGGCCAAATCTGGCTCGTTCGCGGCGTAAAAATAACCGCTGACGTAACGCGCCGGGTAGCCCAGGCTGCGGCAAATGGCAACCATGACATGGGCCTGGTCCTGGCACACGCCAGCGCCTGCATGAAAAGCCTGAATCGCCGTAGTGGTCACATTACTGCTATTTTTTTTATAGCTAATAGCGCCCATAACCTGGGCGCTAAGTGCTAACAGGGCTTGTAAATCTGCCGTTCCGTCGGTGCTTTGCCCAATAGATTTTTTACCGAATTCAGCCAGCTCAAAATGTGGTTCGGCCAGCGGCGTGCCACGCAGAAAAAAGTACGGTGTGGGCAGAGTTGCGGGGTCGGTAAATTCGGGTACGCCCAGCGTTTGCACGTCGCCCGCAGCGTTTACCAGGCTCCAGCGCACGTCGTCAGCGGGTTGGCCCACAAAGGTGTACGACTGCACGGTGTTGCCGAATGCGTCAAGCTGGGCATAGAGTTTTTTAGGCGCGCCGACGCTCCAGAAATTCACGGTTTGCGATGGGCCGGTTTGCGGCGTCAAGTGCAGCGTTTGTAGCGCGTAGGTCAACGGCTCGGTGTAACGGTAATCGGTGGTGTGGGTAATGTGAAACAGCATTACGACGCCTCCACGGTTGCTCGCTTCGGATAGCGCACTGCACCCCGAGGGAGCTGCTGCGCCTGAACACTTTGAGCCTCCACGGTTGCTCGCTTCGCGTAGCGCCCTGCCTCCCAAGGAGGCCGCTGCGCCTGCGGCCTGACAAAGCCAGTTCCGCAGCCCCGGCTTGAAAATAAGGAGGCAAGGTGCATACGGCGCAGGCTGGATTTACTTCGTGGCGGGCACTAAAAACTCGCGGCTTAGATTGCCGCCAATCTCATTCACGCGGTCCAAAAACTGTGTCAAAAAGGCGTGCAGGCCGTTGGCCAGAATCTCATCGATGCGGGCGAACTGCAACTCTGAGCGCAACTTGCCTGCGCGCCTTTGCGTTTCACTCGTGTTGTCGCTAGTGACCATGGCCAAGTTGTTCATAACTTCGTTCAGGCAGCCCAGCAAAGACCGCGGCATGTCGGCGCGCAGAATCAAGAGCTCGGCCACGCGTTCGGGCTTGATCACGTCGCGGTATACCTTGCGGTAAATCTCAAAGCCCGACACGCTGCGCAAAATCGATGACCAGTGGTAAAAATCAAAGTCTTCATCGGTGCTGCCGGGAGACAGCTCTTTGTTGGCTGCGTGAAATTTCACGTCCACCAGGCGCGCGGTGTTGTCGGCCCGCTCTAAAAACGTGCCGAGGCGCAAAAAGTGAAAAGCTTCATCTTGCAGCATGGTGCCTGCTGTCACGCCGCGTGACAGGTGGGAGCGAAACTTGACCCACTCAAAAAACTGCGAGGGGTCGCGCTCGAAATCGCCGCTGTTAAGCATGCGAATAACTTCGAGGTGAGTTTGATTCTCGGTTTCCCAAACCTCCGTGGTCAGCGTGCCGCGCACGGCCCGGGCGTTTTCGCGCGCATTTTTCAGGCACGACACGATGCTGGACGAATTTTTTTCGTCGCGCACCATGAAGTCCATCACGTCGCGCGGGGCTACCTTGTCACCATACTTTTTGGTGAAAGCGGGCTTCAGCTCGCTGATGCTTAAAAGCCCTTCCCAGCCGGCCTGGGCCGAGCTGGCAGATTGCGGCAGCAGCGACGTTTGGTAGTTGACATCCAGCATGCGGGCAGTGTTTTCGGCACGTTCCGTATAGCGAGACATCCAGAACAAATGATCAGCGGTTCTTGACAACATTTACTTGCTCCCTTGCGATTGCGACTGGGATTGCGATTGCGATTGCGACTGAGATTGCGCCGGCGAATCTTCTTCCAAAATCCACGTGTCTTTCGTCCCGCCGCCCTGCGACGAATTGACCACCAGCGATCCGTCTTTGAGTGCCACGCGGGTCAGGCCGCCGGGAACCATTTGCACGTCTTTGCCGCTCAAAACAAACGGGCGCAAGTCGATGTGGCGCGGTGCAATACCGCTTTCAACATAGGTTGGGCAAGTTGACAAGCTGAGCGTAGGCTGCGCAATGTAGCCTGCCGGGTTGGCGATAACTGCTTTGCGAAAGTCTTCAATCTCAGCGTTGGTGGCTGCGGGGCCCACCAACATGCCATAACCACCCGCGCCGTGCACTTCTTTCACCACCAGGTCTTTGAGGTTGGCCAGCGTGTACTTCAAGTCATCTGCGTTGCGGCACATGTAAGTGGGAACATTTTTCAAAATCGGCTTTTCACCCAGATAAAACTCAATCATTTTCAGCACGTACGGGTAAATTGATTTGTCGTCCGCCACGCCCGTACCAATCGCGTTGCACAGCGCCACATTGCCGCTGCGGTACACATTGAGCAAGCCTGCGCAGCCCAGCGTTGACGTGGGCTTGAAGGCCAGCGGATCCAAAAAATCATCATCCACACGGCGGTAAATCACATCGACCCGTTTTGGCCCGCGCGTGGTGCGCATGTACACAAAGTTGTCTTTTACGAACAGGTCTTGCCCTTCAACCAACTCAATGCCCATTTGCTGCGCCAAAAACGCATGCTCAAAATACGCTGAGTTGTACATACCAGGGGTGAGCACCACCACCGTTGGGTCAGCCGTGGCGGGCGGGGCCGATGCACGCAGTGTTTCTAGCAGCAAGTCTGGGTAGTGCGCTACCGGGGCAACGCGGTTTTCATTGAACAAGTCTGGGAAGAGGCGCATCATCATTTTGCGGTCTTCGAGCATGTAGCTCACGCCGCTCGGCACGCGCAGGTTGTCTTCCAGCACGTAATACTCGCCGTTGCCTTTCTCGTCGGGCGCGCGAACAATATCAATACCGCTTATGTGCGAATAAATGTTGCCCGGCACATCGACGTTCATCATCTCGGGGCGGTACTGCGCGTTTTGAAATATCTGCTCAGACGGCACAATACCCGCCTTCAAAATTTCTTGCCCGTGGTACACGTCGTGAATAAACCGGTTCAGTGCAGTGACGCGCTGCACCAGTCCTTTTTCCATCGTCGCCCACTCATGCGCGGGAATGATGCGGGGAATCAAGTCAAACGGAATCAACCGCTCGGTACCTGCGCCGTCTTCGTCTTTTTCGCCATACACCGCAAAGGTAATGCCAACCCGCCTAAAAATCATTTCTGCCTCAGCACGCCTAGCCTGCATGCTGGCCAGTGGTTGGCGCGCCAGCCAGCGCTGGTAAATCTGGTAATGCTCCCGCACCAAAGAGGGGCTGGCGTTCATCTCGTCAAACATCGGTTTCATGCGCATTTATCTCCGTCTGCGGTCGCGCCACGGTTGGCTTTGGGTTGCTGGCTTCGACTTATCTGTAGCTAGAGCTTAGCAAGTAATGCGCCCATCCATAGCCGGTCGGTGCATTTATTGCGTGCTGTGGTGCCAATACCGCCTGGCAACTTCGCGGTGGCACACCACGCGCCCAGCGTCTTGCGAGTTGAAAGTTGCGGCGCCGCAGCTCGGGGATTGCACCACGGCAACATATCGCTCCCGGTAGCGCGCCAGCACCGAGTCAACCGGGTGGTTGAAGCGGTTTTTATACCCCGCCTGGGCAATGGCAAAACGCGGCTGTACGGCGTCTAGAAATGGGCCAGTTGATGAGGTTTTGCTGCCGTGGTGCGGCATCAAGAGCACATCGGCCTTTAGTTTTTGGCTGAAAGCGGGGTCGCCCACCAGCCGCAGTTCTTGCGCGGCCTCCAGATCGCCTGCAAGCAATGCCGTCTGGTTGCCGTTGCTGATGCGCAGCACGCAGCTCATGGCGTTGGATTTGGCGGCCGCGCTGTAGTCGGCAGCTTGGGGGTGCAGAACTACAAAGTCAACGCCGTCCCAGCGCCAGGACTGCCCGGCCATGCAGCGCTCAGATCGGCGAATGGCTTGCAACTCGTGGCCATCTTCAATCGAGCTGACCAGCCGGGCGCGGGGCTGCATTGCCAGCACTGCAGGCGCACCGCCAATGTGGTCGGTGTCGCGGTGGCTGAGCATCAGCACGTCTACATCTGTTCCCAAAGCGCGCAGCAAGGGGGTAAGCACGCGGTTGCCTGCATCGCTTTCGCGCGAGAAGCGGGGGCCAGTGTCGTACACCAGGCTGTGGTTGGCCGTGCGCACCAGCACCGCGTTGCCCTGCCCAATATCGGCCGCCAATAGTTCGAAGTGCCCAGCAGCAGGCAACGCGGGTTGCCACAGCAGCACCGGCAGCAGCAGTGGCACGCCCAGACAGCGTACCCACAAAGGTAGCTGCATGGCCAGCAACGCCCCACCCAGCACGCCAGCCAGTGCAGCCCACAGCGGCGCCGCCGCCACACTGACAGACGCTAAAGGCCAGCTGGCCAAAACCTGCAAACCTGCCGTCAGCACACCCAGCGCTGCTGCTGCAACGTCCCACACCGGTGCCCAAAGCGCGCCCAGCATCGCTAGGGGCGTTACCACCAGCGTGACCCACGGAATCGCCACCACATTGGCCAGCAAACCCACCACAGAGACCTGGTTGAACAGCAGCAGCGACAGCGGCGTCAGTGCCAGCGTGATCACCCATTGCTGGCGGGCGTTGGCTGCGATGCTGGTGAACAGCGTGGCGAGAAAACTGGCCGTTTTAGCGATTTTCGGCGATATTTTTATGCTTTTTAGGCCTGTAGCCCAATAAATACGGGCGCAAGCAGCTCCTATAATAATAGCATATTTGTCTGTAGCTGCAGACTGCTGCGCAGGGTTGGAGGCAGCAAACAAGATCCCCACCGCCACAAACGACAGCCAAAACCCCGCCTGCATCAGTGCCCACGGGTCAAGCGCCACCACCACGGCCATGGCCAAAAGCCACACCAGCGGCCACGGCCACTGCCTGCCGCTCAATCGCAGCAGCACAACGGTTGCCAACATCCAGATAGTGCGCTGCGCAGGCAAACCCCAGCCTGAAAACAGCGCGTACAGCGTTGCCAGCAGCAAGCCGCCCAGCGCGCCCGCACTGACCGCGGGCAGCCAGTGGCACAGCGCGGGCGTGCTGAGGGCAGAACGTCGCCAAGCCCAAGCAATCAGCAGCGCCGCCGCCCAAGCAAACATGGTGATGTGCAGGCCTGAAATACTCATCAAATGCGCAACGCCCGTGGCTCTGAAAACGTCCCAGTCGGCGCGGTCAATGGCGCGTTGGTCGCCCACCACCAGTGCTGCCAGCACGCCTGCCTTTTGGCGGTTGTCCACCCGCGCAAAAATAGCGTCACGCACCGACTGGCGCGCGCGCTCTATCGGCTGCGCCCAGGTGGCGGCGAGCTTTTTTGGCGGCGCGTCGGCTTTGCTGGTGCGCACATAGCCAGTGGCCTGCACGCCTTGCTCCCACAGCCACAGTTCGTAGTCGAAGCCGTGCGGGTTGCTGTTGCCGTGCGGCGCTTTCAGGCGCACCGTCATTTGCCAGCGCTCGCCCGCGCGCAGCTCTTGCGGCTGGCGCTGCAGCTGCAGCAAGAACTCAGGCGGTTGCGGGTCTTGGTCAGTGTCTACCAAAGTTTTGGCTGGTCGCGTGCCGAAGCCTGCATACCAACCCAGCAGAAGGCGCGGCGGCACGGCGACTGGCTTGCCATCCAGGTCGGCGCTGGCTACCTCAAAATAAAAGCGAACGCCGTCTTCGCTGACCTGCGGCATGGCTTTTATCTGGCCGGTAACGAGAATGTCCTGCCCCTCGAGCGCCGGATTCAGCGCTGTGGCTAAAAACGCGTGTGCCCGCAGCCCTGTTGCGCCAAAACCCACGCCGCCGGCCAACATAAAAGTTAACCCGGCACAGAGCCAAAAATGCGTGCCTTGCGCCCTGAAAAGCTGAAACCCCAGCAAGGCGACCAGCACGACGAGCAGCGCGAGGCTCCCTGCAGCCAACACCGCATAGGCCAACAGCTCGAAAAGTTCTGGCTGCTGCAACTGCAACGCCGCCCCCAGCACGCTGCCCAAAAGCAGCAAACCCAGCAGATTGGCCAGAGGCAAGGGTTGCGCGGGGGAGATGGCAATCTGCACAAAAAAACAGTTGAAAAACGGGTGGACAGCAGGTGGAAGCAGTTGGTTTTAAGGGTCAGATGGGGTTCGGGCTTGGCTCTTGCTTTAGTCTTGCTTGACAATAGCATGGTCGGCTGCGGGCAACGCAGCGGCCTCAGCGCAGTGCAACCAAATACTTCTTAAAGCGAGTTCAACTTGTCCATTCACGTCGCCCTCAGCCACATAACGCACTACACCTACGACCGCACCGTAACGCTGGGCCCGCAGATTGTGCGTTTGCGCCCTGCCCCGCACAGCCGCACGCAAATCCTGTCGTACTCGCTCAAGGTTGAGCCGCTGGACCATTTTTTGAACTGGCAGCAAGACCCGTTTGCCAACTACCAGGCGCGGCTGGTGTTCCCCACGCCAACGCGCGAATTCAAAGTCACGGTTGACATGGTGGTTGATATGGTCACGCTCAACCCGTTTGACTTTTTCCTGGAGCCTGATGCGGAGGAGTTTCCGTTCAAGTATTCAGAAAGCATGGCGCGTGAGCTTGCGCCGTATCTGATCACTGAGCCTGCTACGCCGCTGGTAAAAGCGTATCTGGAAAAGATCGACCTCACCCCGCGCCGCACCAATGACTTTTTAGTTCAAGTCAACCAGCAACTGCAAAAAGATATCAAATACACCATTCGCATGGAGCCGGGCGTGCAAACGCCTGAGCAAACGCTTGAACTGGCACTCGGCTCGTGCCGGGACACTGGCTGGCTGCTGGTGCAGCTGCTGCGGCACATGGGGCTGGCGGCGCGGTTTGTATCGGGGTACCTGATTCAATTGAAAGCCGACGTCAAGTCGCTTGACGGCCCCAGCGGCACAGAAAAAGACTTCACCGACCTGCACGCCTGGGCCGAGGTGTTTTTGCCCGGCGCAGGCTGGGTGGGGCTTGACCCCACATCGGGCCTGATGGCTGGTGAAGGCCACATCCCACTGGCCTGCACGCCCGAGCCATCAAGCGCTGCGCCCATTGAAGGCGGGGTTGATGAATCTGAAGTTGTTTTCACCCACCACATGGGCGTGCAGCGTATTGTTGAAACACCGCGCGTCACGCTGCCGTACTCGGACGAGCAATGGGCCAAAGTGCTGGCACTGGGCGAGGCGGTTGACCGTGATCTGGTCGAGGGCGACGTGCGCCTGACGATGGGCGGTGAGCCAACCTTTGTAGCGACAAATGACCGCGATGCCGCCGAATGGAACATTGATGCGCTGGGGCCAACAAAGCGCGGCTACGCAACCGAGCTGGTGCAAAAACTGCGGGCTGAATATGGCGAGGGCGGCTTTTTGCATTTTGGCCAGGGCAAGTGGTACCCCGGCGAGCAGTTACCGCGCTGGGCGCTGAGTATTTTCTGGCGCAAGGATGGCCAGCCCATCTGGAAAAACGCCGCGCTGTTTGCCAACGAATCCGAGCCGTGCAACTACACCGCACAAGACGCCGCCCGCTTTACCGCCACGCTGGCCGACAAGCTGGGCCTGGCGCCTGACCACATCACACCCGGTTTTGAAGACACCTGGTACTACCTGTGGCGCGAGCGCCGCTTGCCGGTCAATGTTGATCCCTTCAATTCAAAACTCGACGACGCGATGGAGCGTGACCGCCTGCGCCGAGTGTTCATGCAGGGGCTTGATTCAGTTGTGGGTTATGTGTTGCCGCTCAAAGCTCCAGAGCACACGCCTGATGCAGGCAAAGCAAGTCCGCTGGCAGGACCAAAGTGGACCACCGGCCCGTGGTTCTTCAGGGATGACCGCATGTACCTGATGCCCGGCGACTCGCCCATGGGTTACAGGTTGCCGCTTGACTCGCTGGCCTGGGCATCCAAAACAGACAACCCCGGCCTGTTTGAAACCGACCCGTTTGAAGCGCGCAACGATTTGCCACGCGCCAGCGCTATGGCAGCGCGTTATTCGGGTCATGCAGTTGAGGCGCATGCAACGGCTGCTGCCGAACGCGTTGACCAGTACATGGCACGCTTTACCAAAGGCGTGCCGCCCAAATACGAAGCCCGCCGCGTATTGCAGTCGCCCACCGCAGGCGCTCCAGCCATTTCACAAACGCACGATGCAACGCCCCGCATGCCCAATGCATTTGAGTCCGCCGCGTGGCTGAGCCGCACCGCGCTGTGCATTGAAGTACGTGACCCCAAACGCGCCAATGGCCCAAAAGCCAAAGCCGATACCAGCCGCCCCGGCGAAGTCGTTGCTGAAAAAGGCGCGTTGTACATCTTCATGCCGCCGATGGAGCGGCTGGAGGACTACCTCGACTTGCTCACCGCGATTGAGGCCACTGCCCAAACTCTGGGCGTCAGCATCGTGCTGGAAGGCTACCCACCACCGCGCGACCACAGAATGAAAATGCTGGCCGTCACGCCCGACCCGGGTGTGATTGAAGTCAACATTCACCCGGCTGAAAATTGGGGCCAACTTGTGGCGCACACCGAGTTTTTGTACGAGATTGCGCACCAGACGCGCCTGTCGGCAGAAAAGTTCATGACCGATGGCCGCCACACCGGCACCGGCGGCGGCAACCATTTTGTGATGGGCGGAGCCACACCCGCTGACAGCCCGTTTCTGCGCAAGCCTGAGCTGCTGGCCAGTCTTATCGCGTACTGGCACAACCATCCGTCGCTGAGTTATTTGTTCTCGGGCATGTTCATTGGCCCAACCAGCCAGGCACCGCGTATTGATGAAGCGCGCAATGATCAGTTGTATGAGCTGGAAATTGCCGCCGTGGATTGTTGACAGGACGCTTAGAAACATTCTTGTCGATGTCACGGGCAACACCCACCGCAGCGAGTTTTGCATTGACAAACTCTACTCGCCTGACTCGGCCACTGGCCGCTTGGGCCTGCTGGAGCTTCGCGCTTTCGAAATGCCGCCACATGCCCGCATGAGCATTGCCCAGCAGTTATTGCTGCGTGCGCTGGTTGCGCGTTTCTGGAACAAGCCCTACCTGGGCGCAACCCACCGCCTGACC
>ENA-OFCE01001450-OFCE01001450.1-metagenomes-genome-assembly--contig:-NODE-1450-length-12032-cov-19.767972_pt1 | contig 12032 bp, 8 predicted proteins | sample MGYA00153388_OFCE01 | MGnify analysis MGYA00153388
CGGGGATGCGATCGCCCGGTTCTTCAAAAAATGCTATCGTGCGATCGGCAAAATAGACAAATACCAGTTCTTCTTCCGGGTCAATCAACCAGCCCATCTGAGTCCCGTGGCCGAGACAGTGAAGGATGTTGCGGACGACTTTAGTTTGACTTTGGTCGGGGGAAAGAATTTCGATTGTCCAGTCGGGGGCGATGGCGAAAGTGTTGGCTACTTCGCCGTTTTCGTCGCGGGGAATCCGTTCCCAGGTAAAGACTGCAAGATCGGGTACAGTCGATCGACCGCCAAAGGTACACCGTAATTCTGGATAGGCGCGGGCGATGCGTTGCGGTTTGAGTACCCGGTTAATGTCAGCACCGATATCTCCTCGAATCGTGCTGTGTTTTCCTTGGGGCATAGGTTTCTGGATAATTTGACCATTGATGAATTCGCTGGCGGGTTTGGTTTCCGACAGTTGGAGAAATTCGTCGAGAGTCAAAGGTTTAGTCGGAGTTTGAACCATTGTTTTAATTTGATTTAAGTAAGACTTGTAGGGTGCGTCAGACGGAGTTATGGACGGACGATCGAGGATTTGAGGATCTGACGCACCTTAGCCAATTATAAAAACAGTCCCAACCCGCGGCTAACGGCATTTCCTAGACGATCGCACAATGAAGCATCCGGCACTTTATCTTCTTCCCCTTCCCATTTTTCCACAAGTTGGCGGCCCAGGGGCGTGAGGCGAAAACTGTCGGTAATCCCTTGTCCGTCTACTTCCCGCCGCAGTACGCCGACTTGGATCAGCCACAGCAGCGAGTTTTCGGCTGTGAGTTCCGCTACGGGCGATCGAGTGTAGCCGCTTTCGACACCGGAATTTGAGGCGATAGTTGTCAGGAAAACACTGGTTTCACGGATGGTCTTGAAGAAGTGTAATTGAAATGGGCTGCACCGGATCGCGCGATCGGCTCTTTTGACAGTGCGGCTGGGATAACTAATAGATTTAAACGCTTCGGATGGGATAAAAGTCATTCAAAAAACCTCTTAACAACTACTATATTTTTAATTGTTACAGATTTAGAGTCAAAGTGGAGTTGTGAAAAGCATACCAAGTTCAGAGGAAGTAGACTAGGCTTATCGAACTTAGAAATAAAGAAAGATTATGCCTTTACCAAAAGTGCCTAAAAAATTCTTGCCCAAGTTAACCTCAGTTTTCTTATTGTTATACGTGGCGGCGACACTGCCCTTGCTTATCAATCGCCTCACATCCTTTGCTTATATTGTTCAAGGGATTGTGAAGAAGAGTCAAAATGCCGAAAATGAAGCGACAGAGACTTTTAGGCAAGCTATTCAACCTAATCCTTGGGATGCGTTCCTTTACGACACTCTCGGCTGGAACTTGAGTCAGCAAGGTAAAGTTGAAGAGGCGATCGCAGCTTACCGCCAAGCTATCCGACTTTACCCCGAAGATGATTCTGCTTATCGAGATTTAGGTAAAGCACTAATTAAGCAGGGGAAACCAGATGAAGCGATCGCAACTTACCGCCAAGCCATCAAAATTAACCCTCAGTGGACTTGGGCTTACAACGAACTCGGCAATGCGCTTTACAACAAGTGGAAATCTGATGAAGCGATCGCAGCTTACCGCCAAGCCATCCAAATAAATCCCAATTATGCCGAAGCTTATCACAATCTGGGTAATGCGCTGTTAAACCAAGGCAAAACAAAGGAAGCGATATCCGCTTACCGCCAAGCCATAGAAAAATATCCCAACTATGCCGAAGCTTATAAAAATCTCGGTAATGCGCTGTTCAACGAAGGCCAACCAAAGGAAGCGATCGCAGCTTACCGCCAAGCCGTCAAAATAGATCCAAACGATGCCGAAGCTTACAAAAACTTAGGTTGGATTTTACAGGAACAGGGAAGATTAGAAGAGGCGATCGCAGCTTACCGCCAAGCGATTCAACTCAACCTCAAACATACCCAAGCTGACAACAATTTCGCCAAGAGGATAAGTGCATCCCTCCAAAATATCAGCGTTAATTTATTATTCAAAGAAACGGAACGGCTCTTAGCTATTCGTAAAAATCCGCAATTGTTGGCTGTTCCAGAGCGATTGCCCAGTTTAAAAGATGAACCTTTAGTTTTATTAAAGCGGTCTTTTGTCCGAGTTATTATTAAAAGTTCGCCCGAGTTACAGTCTAGTATTGGTTGGGTAGTAAAACGGCAGGGAAACAAAGCTTGGATTGTTACCACCCGCTCTGTGGCAATGGCTAGCAAAAATACACCCCAGAGCGATCGAAAAATCATCGAAGTTGAATTTTACAGTAAACCGCTCTCCGGCGAATTACGCAAGCGGAAACCCGCTAAGATTGCTAAAATTACTGCTGCCTCTGACAAGCTGGATTTAGCTTTACTGGAAGTTACTGACATTCCGAAGGATATTCAGCCTTTAGCCAGATCCTCAGCCTCTGTTGCTCTCAACTCACCTATCCGCATTATTAGATATTTCGACGACACCAAAGATGATTGGACAATTGCAACAGGACAAGTCATCAACAAGACGGATCAAGAGTTACGAATATCTGCAATTTCAGCTATAGTTAATCCGGGCACTCCCGTATTAGACCAGCAAAATCGCGTTGTTGGCGTTGTGTCGGTATTATCTAGTTATAACATTCAAACACATAATCAACAGCCAGATATTATATCTGGTTCTGCTGTTGCTTTTCCGATCCAATCAGTTACAAAACAACTGAAGAATTGGGGTATTGATTAGGCAATTGCTGTACAGTAAAATTGCTAATTCAATCCCTGACTAATATAAAAGTGGACTTAACTAATCATCCCCTCAATTTCTGGCTCGGTAAACCCAAATTGCCTGAAAATCCGCAACACATAAGCCGGTGACATTTCCCAGCACCGATATCGATCGGAACAATCCTTTTTCTACCTTCAATTTCACGCATATACAAACGATGATCCCCTTTCCCCTCTCGGTAAAACTGACATCCGTTTTGTTCTAAAATCTTAATTAATGCTTGAGGTTTTAAAGATGGAAGGTTTTTAGGCATAAACTTTCCTTAATTCATAACTATCTGAAGCTTCCGCATCTTCTAACGTCAGAAATTCGTGTAACTCATTAATAGAAAGAGGGCTGAGATAAACATCAGACTCCGATTCATAGACTTCGGAAAATGACTCAATAGCTTGTTTGAGTTTATCAATAGATTATTCGGGAGTATTACCTTGTCCCACCAACCCATTTTCTAAACATAGAAAAACCCAATAATCAGCACTTTTTCTGAGAATCACAGTGTAGAAATCAATCATATTTTAACTTAGCAAATCAATTTTAATGGAATCAGCAAATTTGGATAACACGCGATCGCCCGCAAGTCAAGACAGAAAATTACCTAGAGGAAATCGAGTTAATTTACTCAACCAAGAAACTATCTATCTCGCAAATAAAACTTTTGAGTTGTTTAATACGACCAACTAACTCCAAGTACAAAAACTCATAATCTAGATAGTTAATAATTTCTTGAGATATTTTTTCACTTTTGTCATACTTACAACCTATTAACTGATAAACATCATCTAAATCTTGACTGGGATGTGGTCTTTGTTCAACATCTATACTTCTTAAATCCAATCCTAATTCTTGCAGAATAAAATCTGGAATTAAGCGGTTATCTAATTTAGACAAATAATGCCATTCTGCTAAAAACCATGCTTCTATTTCCATAACAGCTAAATTCATATAAATTGGAATTCCCATTTTCTGCAAAGGCTTCAAAAATTCTCTGATTCCTTTTTATATTTCTGGCTTTTTTCCTAAAGGTTGTGGGTATAAATCCCTAAGTCCTAAAATTTTTTCATAGCCACTATTCGTTAGACTTTTATGCTCTTTTCTGATATCAGAAACTACCTGAGAATCACAATCGCAATTATATAAAAGCACAAAAAAAGGAGCGTCTTTTACTATACTCGGTTTAACTGGTTGAATTCTACGATTAGTTTTGCCACCTTGAAATCTATAAGTTTCAATAGATATTTTTTTATATCCAGCAATTTCCTGAAATAACTTTTCAACAAAAATCTGTTCTGTTTGTCCTTCCACAAAACAAGCAATTTTCTTTGGTGTCATAATTTATGCTGCCTCTTCATCACCTTCTTTTTGTAACAGAAACTCACTGGTGAACAAATCAAAGTTATTAAGTCCAATAAACTTAAACTCCTCAATCTTGTCCCGTGAGTTATAAATATTATGTAATTTTGCACTGCCAGGAGTTCGTTCAATTAATGACCAATATTCTATCGGAACACCATTCATAATAAACTCATCATTAGTAGTCATAATAAGTTGAATTAATCCTGTTTGAGCTTTGTCTATTAGAATTTTAATTATAGAGGAAGAGCGTTGATAATCTAGCCCTTCTCCAATATCATCAATCACAATACAACTAGGTTTACTCGCTAGTAAAGAGTAGTTAATTTGAATTAATAAAGATAAAGCTCGGAACATTCCTTGTGACATTTCTGATTGTTCTGTAACCGAAGTTAAATCTTTTTCCTGAATATATAAGAATTGTGGTAAGTTATCTGGGCTATCAACAGCAGAAATATCGGGATTGATTAACAAAGATGGCACTTTTGTGTCAATATCTGACAATTCATAACCAATTTTTCTCATGTCAGAGAGAATTGCTTCTATAAACGCATCGCCTATTTCCTGTTTTCCAATCACAAATATACCGACCACAAAATCAGAATCTTTGAAATCGGTTGTATTTTTTAGTAATTCCATTGTGGAAGGAATACGAGCTATCATATTTTTACCTAGCTGTGATCCAAACTCATAAAATCTTAGGGAACTAGACCATTGATATAAATTCTCTAAAAATGGATGCTGAATAGAATCTCTACGCTTAACAACTGCGAGTTCTGTTTTGTCAGTTTGAAAATCAATCTTTTGGTTAATTTTCTTGGCGAATATAGTACCTTCACCTGATTCATCCCTATCTAAAAGCGGGTTATCACTTTCAATACCTATAATTAATTTTTCTTTAATTACAAAACCTTTCTCTATTTTCAATATATATTCTGTTTTTTGTTCAGGCAGATCAGTATCAAACTGCAAACGCCATTCATACCTTTTGGGTTGGGGAGCAAGAGAGCCACTTGCTGATAGTAACTCTGATAAAGTATGTATTGCCCTCAAAATTCTTGATTTACCACTAGCATTTTTACCTACAATTAAATTAATTTTGCTTAATCGACATTCTTCGACTCGCCATTCATCAGGCAGACCTTTATTATACACATAGTCAATAACATCTAGCTTCATAAATTTGTTTCCTTTATCACAAAGTTTTTATAACAATAAAATGAAACACTTATAATATAACACGCGATCGCCCGCAAGTCAAGGCAGAAAATAACCCAGCCGAACTATTTCAAAGCGCGAATTTTCTCTTTCCCACACTCAATCTCGAATCTCGCATTCAAAAGATTGACAGCAGCAGCCCAAAATGAATTAAAATACAATCATAAATCCCCAGAAACACAAAACTATGACATTACCAGTTGGGTGCGCGGCCCCTCAGTTTACCGCCAAAGACACGAACGGCAAAACAGTATCCCTCTCCGAATTCGTCGGTAAAACCGTCATCTTGTATTTCTACCCCAAAGACGACACCCCCGGCTGCACCAGACAAGCCCAAAGCTTCAAAGCAGCCCACGAAGAATACAAAGGCAAAGATATAGTAGTTCTCGGTGTCAGCCGCGACAACGAAGAATCGCACCAAAAGTTCACAGAAAAATACGGTTTGCCTTTTCAGCTATTAGCAGATGTTGATGGCGCGATTACCAAAGCCTACGATGTCGAAAAAGGCGATTATGCCAAGCGTGTTACTTTCGTCATCGACGGTACTGGCAAAATCATTCAAGTTTATGAAGGGGAAACGATGAAAGTTGACAGTCACGCCCAAGATATTCTCGTCACCATAGTTTAGCGCGTGTTTTTCAACCCGGAGATCCCCCCTAACCCCCCTTAAGAAGGGGGGGACAAGAGTGTTGCTGCGTCCCTCTTATTAAGCCCAGATAAGAGTTGACTCAAAGTCCCCCTTTTTAAGCTATGCCTTATGAGGATCTTTCTTAACAATCCTGAAAGCTTTGTAAATCAAGGCTTTTGGGAGCAATCACGACACAAGCCTTGACAATTTAACAACCTTGTTTATTGAAAATAGCTGGCATTTATTGAGAATTGGCGATCGAGGAATAAGGGTTTGATAGCCTCGATCGCGATCGCTCTCAAATGTTAAGAAAGATGTTTATAACGCATAGCTTATTAAGGGGGATTTAGAGGGATCGAGACTCGGCTACAAGCGAGGTATACAAACGATAAACATCGCTCAAGGAGATAGATAATGACAAGCACCAACAGTATTCTGAGTTACTTAGGCCCACAAGAAATTGAGGCCAATCGAGCCGCTGTTTTAGTTGGCAGTTTTGACAAAAATCGAGTGGCGGCAATTTCAGCGGCACAAGGCTCAAATGCCCTGAATGCAGCGATAAATCCAGCTACAGGCATTTGGAACATCAGTTTAGACAAAGGATTCGATAGCGCCGGAACTCGCGCAGTACAGGTAAAAGCAACTGATAAGACCGGCAAAGTTATCGGCGAACAAACAATTAACATCAAAGTTAATCCTGCTTCTAACTCCTCCCAACAATTCTTCACGTTAATTACCCTCCAAACTACTCAATTCAAAGCGGGAACAGTACCTGCTAGCAGTCTTAACCAGCAGCAAAAAGCGGAAATACCAGCAGGTAAAACTTATCAAATTACCGACTATGAGTTAGAAGACCGACACCTGGAAGTTCAACTAAATAATCCTATTTCTCCGGTGGGAAAAACTGGTTTTTTCTACGAAGAACACGTACTGCTGACGAAAGGTGCAAAAATTCTCAGGTTCGATCGCGCTGACTTACCGACCCCAGCCCCTGGAATGCAGTTGCTGTGGGTGAACAAAAAAACTTGGTTAAAGCGCAACCCCGCAGATTCTGCTACTTTAGGAGAAACTCAGAAAGTCCGATTTAATCAGGGAGAAACTTTCAATATTCTCGGCTATGCTTGCGTAGAAAATCATTTTCGAGTCACCCTCGATCGCGCGATTCCCAATTTCGGAAATTCGGGATTCTTGTACTCGCAGCACGTTCAAATATTGCAAGATGGTAGGGGAATTTCATTTGATAGAAATGCAGTTACCATGACTGTTGTCAAAACTACTGTAATGAAAAAACGGCCGGTGGCTGCGACAAGTCTGCAAGCAGCAGAAAAAATTAATTTGCCGCCGGGAATGATTTACGGAGTTTCGGGATTCTCGATCGAACAGGGCCACATTAAAGTTTCGCTGACTGAAAATTTACCACAGTTTGGGAACACGGGTTTTGTGTTTCCCGATTTCGTGCAATTCAGTCGCGGTGGTAAACCTTTCAACCCGGCGCCGAATTTAACTTATCAAGGCCCGACAGAAGTTTTGGTAAATCAGGCGATCGTCCTTGGGGGCACTTTTGACAAGCAAGAAGTAGTGAAAGTTGAGGTGATAGCCGAAGATAAATTCCCGCTAACCGTCACTCTCAATCAAACTAATAGCACTTGGCAAGTCAATTTGCCGCAGGGATTTAAGATAGCTGGAGCTCGGTGGCTGCGCCTGCGAGCAACTGACAGCAAAGGCAATGTTACCGGCAGCCAAATAATTTACATTACCGTAAGTTCCGATCCGCTGACTGTCGGAAAATCTCTCAGCTTAAAGATAGTTTCTGACACTTTATTTAAGGTAGCTCCGGTTGATTCTTCCCGGCTTAACAATCAGCAAAAAGTTCTTGTCAGAGCAGGCCAAACTTTGGCGGTTAGCAAGTACGGATTTATTGACGGGCATCTCAAAGTGGTTCTGGATTCGGCAATTACGCCGATCGGCACTTTTGGCTATTTTTACGAACCAGACGTTCAGTTAGCCAAAGGTACGAAAGTCCTGAAATTTGACCTTGCTGACGTACCGAATAGCAACGTCAGTGCTCAACTGTTGGTAACTCAAACAACTCAGATTAAAGCTCAACCAGTAGATTCATCAAAACTGCCTGCAAATCAAGTAGCCGACTTAATTTTAGGCAGCACCTACGCTATCACTGGTTATGCGTGCATTTTGGGGCATTTCCGAGTAACACTCGCCGAATCTATCCCCGGTTTCGGTAATGTCGGATTTATTTATTGGCAGCACGTTGAAATCAAGAAAAGTGGCAAAGAAGTTCCCTTTGACCCGAATGCTTTGACGATGACAATGCTGCAACCAACTGTGTTTAAAAAACGTCCCGTAGAGGCTGTCAAGCTAACCGCTACCGAGAGAACTACGCTACCTTTAGGTAGAGTTTACGGCGTCGAAAGCTACGGTTTGGAGGGCGACCACCTAAAAATTTCTCTGACTGAGGAACTGCCGAATTTTGGCAATACAGGTTTTGTTCTTCCCAATTCTATACAGTTCAAGCGGGGAGATAAAATTTTCGATCCAGTTCCGAACGATGTGGAATTGAACGTGCCGTATTTTTCGCAGCGGGACAATCCGCGTTTTGACTGGTCTACTTGCAACGTAACTGCGATCGCGATGGCATTTTATTATTACGGCGTTCGTTCTAAGTGGGGCGGACAATTAGAAGATGAGCTGTTGCAGTGGTGTTTCGATTATGCGGGCCAGGGTTCGCAAACGGATCATAACGTGCTTACGGCGCTAATTCAGGCTTACGGGTTCAAGACGAGTTTTAGCACGACTCGGAAATGGGCTGATGTGCGATCGGAATTGCTGAATCGGCGGCCAATAGTTTTAGCGGGAGATTTTACGGCGGCCGGTCACATTATCACTTTAATTGGTTACAATTCTGAGGGTTATATTGTCCAAGATCCTTGGGGAGATGCACTCACTGGCTACAGCGATACTGAGGGAAGAAAGTTGATGTATCCCTACGGCTATATCAATCAAGTTGCTGGGCCTGATGGGAATGTTTGGGCGCATTTTATCTCGCGCTAATCTTTTGAGGTGCGATCGGGATTGCGACAGTTGATCGGGGTAGGGTTGGCAGTGCATTTGTATCAACTGAAAACTGAAAGCCTCTAAATATATCGTTTGTATCGAAATCTCGATCGCCCGCAACATTATTTAATAATTTGAGCTATTTTCAGGCGGCAAAAATTTACATATATTTCTGAGAAGAATGTTATGTTTGGTAGAAATTTTACACAATATAAGAAAAAGTCGATGAGAAGTCGATGAGAACTCACTCAAGTTCTCAAATAGCCACCTGATTTAATAAAAATATGGTCGAAAGTGCGATCGACCCGATTTGCATATCCCCCCATTCTTTGTAGGGGAAATCCCCCCGTGGTTGCCCTCATGGGCGGCGGGGAGGCACTCTTGGCACTCCCAAGGTCGATCGAGGGACTATTTATCGATCGATCTTTACTAAATCTTTACAGATTTTTATGCAATCAACCGTTATGGTTGATACAACAAATTTTCAGTTTTTGTTAAACCAGCAGTAGGTGTTATCATGCCCAACTTTATCGGCCAAGTTTTGGGAAGTGCGATCGCGTTTATTGATAAGAAAGTTGAAGATTATCAAAGTTTGATTGCCGGGGTAAAACCGGGTACGGAAGTAGTGGTTTTGGATGAGAACCGGGATGCGATCGACCAAATTACCGAAATTTTAGCTCTTCGCAGCAATATAGACAGCATTCACATAGTTTCTCACGGCAGTCCGGGTAGCTTGCAACTGGGAAAAACCAGATTTTCTGAAGATAACTTGGAAACTTATTCCGAGAAATTGCAACAGTGGCAAAGTGCCTTAAATCTGGGTGCCGACATTCTGATTTATGGTTGCAATGTCGCATTGAGATCCTTCACCTTCATCCAGCGCATCGCCCAACTCACAAATACCAACGTTGCCGCCTCCAAAAACCTCACCGGAAGTGTAGCAAAAGGTGGGGACTGGGAACTCGAAGTCACAACCGGAAAAATAGCAGCACCTTTAGCATTTCGGCCCGAAGTTCTAGCAGCATACAGTCACGTTCTCTCCACCTTCAGTGAAGCCAGGAACTATGGTGTAACACATGCTCGAGAGATGGATACGGGCGATTTTAATGGTGACGGTTTCTTCGACTTAGTAGTGGTAGGCAACTCCACATACGACTTCAAAAAAGATATTGTCATATTGTTGGGGACGGGTACTACAGGCAGCTTTGGCACTCCTATCAGTTTATTTCAGCAAGATAAAGAGAATCCCACTGGCGTTGTAGTGCGCGACTTTAATGGAGACGGCAAACTCGATTTAGCTACAGCGAATTTTGGTTTTTCCGATAAGGGCTATTTTGTTTCGATACGGCTGGGGACAGGTACGGGCAGTTTTGGCAATCCTACCAACTTCGGTCAAGATATAAATCATAGCTCGATCGCAGCCGGCGACTTCAACGGAGATGGCAAGTTAGATTTAGCCACAGTCCCTTTGGCAGGCAACAACATTTCAACAATTTCAATACTTTTCGGAGACGGTACTGGTAGCTTTGGCACTGCCGTTAAGAAGATTAATACACAAAAACCCAAGTCTACTGTTGCCACAGCCGACTTTAACGGCGACGGCAAACTTGATTTAGTCACATCGAACAATCAAAACACTGATAATATCTCCGTTTTCTTAGGAGATGGTAATGGTAACTTTAACTCCCCCGTTAACCTTACCTCAGGCGCAGGTTCCGTGGGTCAAACGGTGGTCACAGCCGACTTTAATGGCGACGGTAAACTCGATCTCGCCGCCAATAACAGCAATGATAAAGATGTCTCAGTCTTCTTGGGAGATGGTACGGGTAATTTTGGTAATTCTACCAAATTTACTGTCGCAAATCGTCCCCTTTCTGTGCTTGCAGGGGACTTTAACGCGGACGGCAAAATCGATTTAGCCACGACTGGCGAAGGTAAAGAAGTCTCAGTCTTGTTGGGGGATGGTACGGGTAAATTTGGTAATCTCAGCAACTTTACGATCCCGATTTTCGGGCGAAGTGATGTTTCTATGGCTGCGAGAGATTTTAATGGTGACGGCAAGTTGGATATAGCTACGGCTTTCGCTAAAAATGTCTCGGTTCTACTGAATACATCGAATACAGTTAATTTCGGTGCGGCCACTTATAAGGGCGTGGAAGGAACAACAGACACAGTAGTTAATATTGCCGTCACCCTCACCGGTGGCACTCCCTTAAACGATGTAGTTGTGCCAATTGTCCTCGACCCCAGCGGCACAGCCACCCAAAATTCAGACTACACCTTTTCCCCTACTTCAATTACCTTCCCCGCAGGTGCAACAGGTGCCGCACTCACCAAGAATATTGCATTTACAATCAAGGCTGATAGTATTTCTGAAAACCCCGAAACCGCTATTTTCAACTTGGGGACAATTACAGGTGCGATCGCAGGCCCCACAAAAACAACCACACTAACTATTTCAGATCAAGTTTCTGTTGCTTATGACATTGCCGCCGATACTGCCAGCCTTGACGAAGGCAATAGTGGCAAAAAACCTCTAACTTTCACTGTGACTCGCAGCAATGTCACTAACGGGGCAAGTAGCGTTAAATATGCAATAGGAGGAACAGCTACTAACGGCAGCGATTATAACAATATCGGCGGCACTTCTGGGGCAAGAACTGCTACTGGCACGATTAATTTTGCGACTGGTGAAACATCAAAAACCATCACTCTGGATGTGTTGGGCGACACCACGGTTGAACCCGATGAAACTATTGCAGTCACCCTGTCAAATCCCACGGGCGTCGCAGCGGTAACACCGGTAATTACGGCTGATACCGCTACCACAACTATTATTAACTACACTGCACCGACGCCAGCGCCGACGCCGACGCCAGAACCGACGCCGACGCCTGCGCCGACACCGACACCAGTCGCGCCCACACCGACACCAACATCAGAACCACCAACACCAAGGCTCACACCAGA
>ENA-OFCE01001452-OFCE01001452.1-metagenomes-genome-assembly--contig:-NODE-1452-length-12016-cov-2.516428_pt1 | contig 12016 bp, 9 predicted proteins | sample MGYA00153388_OFCE01 | MGnify analysis MGYA00153388
TGCGATGAGCGCGACCGATATCAAGGCCAATATCGATCCCGTGTTGCACGCGCACGGCGATACCCACGGACATGGCTCCAAGCGCAGCTACCTGATCGGCTTTGCGCTGTCGGCGGTGCTGACCGCAATCCCGTTCTGGCTGGTGATGACCGGCCCGCTCAACCCCGGGGTGACCGCGGTCGCGGTGATCCTGTTCGCGGTCGCGTTGAGCGTCGTCTTCTTCCTCTATGTGTTCACGCCGAAAGCGGAAGTCATCGTGGAGCAGGCAACTCACGTTGATGGACTCACGACGGCCAACCAGTCCGCTGCCACTGAACTCAAGGCCGGCAACCTGCGCCAGCTCAAGGAAGACGCCGGGCGGTATGCCGAGAACCTCGCGGTGATGCGTCGGCTCGTGCCGACCGTCAATGAGGTGCCCGGGCTGCTCGAGCAGGTCTCCAACTCGGCGCGCAGGGTCGGCCTCGACATTGCCAGCGTCACACCGCAGCCAGTGACGGCGAGTTCGGCATATGACGCGCATCGCTACCGCCTCGTGGTCAAGGGCGGCTACAACAGCATTGCCGAATTCCTCACCAACGTCGGCAGCCTGCCACGCATCGTGACGCCGATGATCCTGAAGATGAAAGCCGACGGTCCGGTCGCACTGACCGGCACCCGCCGCCGCAACCCGGCAAATCAGGCGGCCATCGTGACGGAGTTCGATATCGAGACGTACGTCGCACGCGGTGGCGAGCCAGTCTCGGCGTCACGAAAGGCCGGGACGACACCATGAGGCCTCTCGTCACGGTCCGGACACGCGAGTGCCGCGCGTTGCGCCGCCTGCGGCAGATCTGCGCCATGCTTGCACTGGCACTGCCGCTCGCGGCACAGGCGCCCGTCCCCGCTGGCGTGGGTGCCGGCACGGCCCGAGCGACCGCGCAATCGAGTGCGAAGCGCGACTCCATCACACGACAGGCCCAGCTCTCGTATCAGCGCGAAGTCTTCGCATATGCGGCAGGAGGACGACGCGATCCATTCGTGTCGCTTGCCTCGACCGATGTGCTGCGCCCGACGATCGCCGACCTGCAGCTCGTCGGCATTGCGTATTCCCCCCGCGGAAACGGAGGCGGTGTGCAGTCCGTCGCGATCTTCCGCGACCGCCAGACCAAGGAGCAGTACCGCACACGCGTCGGGCAGCAGCTTGGCCGCATGCGTGTCGCCAGCATCGAACCCCGTCGAGTCGTCTTCAGCATGGACGAATTCGGCGTCAGCCGTCGAGAAAGTATCGCAATGGGCGATTCCAGCAGGACCATCACGCCGACGAGGGCACCATGATGAACCGGACGCACACCTTCACGCGACGCAGCTCGTCTCGCGCCGCCGCAGCCGGGGTCGCGATCATCGCTGCGTCGGTAATGCCAACCATTCTTTCGGCGCAGGTGCTCGTGCGGGGCGTCCGCGTGGAGTCCGGCAGCGCCGGCACCGTGGTCGCGGTCATGCTCACTGACTCGGTGGCACGATCGTCCTTCACGCTTGCGGGACCGAACCGCATTGTCCTCGACCTGCCTGGCACCACGCTTGGCGCGCTCGGGGGCCGGGCATACGATGGTCAGGTCCGTGGCCCGGTGCAGAACGTCCGCATGGCGCAATATCGCCCGGGCATCGTCCGCGTCGTGATCGACGTCGATGGTGCCGCGCAGTACTCCGTGAGCGGCGGCAATGAAGTCCGCGTCGCCATGGTTGCCGGCGCCGACGTCGTTGGCTGGAGCACCGGATCCGCGTTGCCGTCGGAGCGCGCCGATCAGGTCGCCGCGCGTCAGGTCACGGCTGCTGCCATCATGGATTCCACGGTCTCTTCGGCGCGTGCCGACGTCGGCTCGACGATCCCGCAGGATGTCTACCACACCCCCGACGCGAACCTCCTCGGCAAGCCCGCATCCACGCGTGGCAAGCCGCCCAAGCCGCGCATCTCGGTGAGCTACCAGGAAGCGGACATCCGCGACGTGATTGCAGCCTTCGCGAGCTTCGCGAACCGCACGATCATCGTGGGCAAGGATGTCGCCGGCAACATCACCGCCGACGTGAAGGACAAGCCGTGGGACGAAGCGCTCGCCGCAATCCTCAGCGCTCAGGGACTCGCCGCAAGCGAGGAGCCCAACGGGATCATCATCATCGATTCCTACAAGAACATGCTCGACAAGCAGTCGCTCGAGCCGCTCGTCACGCAGGTGGTCAGCATCAATTATGCGAATGCCAGCTCGGTCGCCGGTACGGTGCGCGGGCTGCTGACGCGTGATTGCGTGCCAGGGTCCAACAGCCCGTCGTCGGGTGCCGCAGGTGGAAGCGGTGGCGCAGTCAACACCGTGCCGGCTGTGTCGTGCGCGGCAGCGTGCAGGCCGACAGCGCGACCAACTCGCTGCTGATCCGCGAAGTGCAAAGCCGCATGGAAGATGTCATCAGCTACGTGCGCTCCATCGACCGTCGCACGCCACAGGTCGCGATCAAGGCGAAGATCATCTTCGTCAATCGCACCAGCCTGCAGGAGATGGGCGTCACCTACGACATCGGCACGGCGCGCCAGTTCTTCAACAGCGTGATCCCGCGCCAGGAAGTCGTGCAGCAGATCCCGATCGACCGCAATGGCGACGGCGTTCCTGATGCATTCCGTGAGGTGTTCCAGCCGGTGATCGGCGATCGCGTGGACTTCGGTGGCAGGTCCATCTCCGCCATCGCCAACGCAAACTCCAGTATTTCCAGCCCCGCGCTCAACCTGATCTTCAGCGCCGCGCTCGGGAAGTATTCGCTGACGCCGTTCATCCAGGCGCTGCAGGAAGCGACACTCGCCGACGTGCAGGCGGAACCGACGGTCGTCACCCTCGACAACCGCAAGGCCGAAATCCTCGTCGGCCAGGAAATCCCGATCCGTGTGCTCGATGCCGGGGCCGGGGTTGGTGGGGCGGCGGGGCAGATCAACATCCCGCGCGCCACGGTCCAGTTGAAGGAAGTCGGCATCTCGCTCTCGGTCACGCCGCGCATCACGAACAACCGCCAGATCATGATGACGATCCATGCGGAGAACAGCTCGGCCACGCTCGCGAGCTCCGACGTCGGCTTCATCTTCAACAAGCAGCGCGCCGACAATACGCTCATGGTGCCCGACGGCGAAACCGCCGTGATCGGCGGCCTCACGATCACCACCATCACGAAGTCGCGCCGCGGCGTGCCGTTCCTCATGAACGTGCCCTACCTCGGCCGCCTCTTCTCGACCAGCCGCAAGGACGAGCGGAAGAGTGATCTCGTGATTCTCGTCTCTCCGCACATCCTCGATGACGGCGAAGCACGCACCACGCCTCCGAACCCGGGACGATAATCCAATGCGCACCGAACCGACGCTGGTTTCGCGCACGATCCGCTGCCTGCCACTGGTGCTTGCAGTTGCCCTCGCGGCTTGCGGCGACGCCGACCCCACGGTCGACCAGAGCACGCTCGACCGCACCGCACCGAGCCTCAGCGTGGTGCGTGCGACGAGCGCCGACTCCGTCTTTGCCTTCACCGTGACGGCGAACGACAACCTCGGCATCAAGTTCGTGCGTGCAACGCTGTCCGGCGCACTGCAGAAGTCCATCGCCGACACGGTGCGCGCCGCCGTCACGGCGTACACGAAGAATTTCACCATCGCAGTGCCGGCAGCCGTCACGCCAGGTTCGCAGGTCACCCTCGTCACACAGGCGGAAGACGGCAACGGCAACCTGTCGCGGCCCGACACCACGCTGATGGCAGTGGGCAGCCGGCAGCCCGGCACCGTCGCCATCACCAGCCCGCAAGGCAACACGCAGGCCGTGCGCGGACGATCGGTCACCCTCAGCATCGCTGCAGCCACCATCCGCAAGGTCCGCGTCGTCGGCTTCAGCATCACGCCACCAGCCGGCGGCACCGCCATCGCTGGCGACTCCACCCCGTACAGCAGCCCGCTGCGCGACTCGCTCTCGACCACGCTCAGCTTCCTGATTCCCGCCACGGCCAACGCCGGCATCTATCAGGTCGTGCCGTTCGTCGTCGACTCGGCCGGCCAGCGCACTGCCGGCGTCCCCGTCCCGATCGAGGTGCTGCTCTCGGGCAGCGGCACGACCGTGCCGCGGATCACGCGATTCGGCACCACCGGGCGTGTGGAGTCCACCGACACGCTGTTCGTCGAGGCACAGGATCCAGTCGGCGTCGGCTTCGTCGGCTACGATGTGCGTACCCTGGCGGGCGCTCCGATGCGACGCGACTCCATCGCCGTCGCCAATGGCCCGACATCAGTGCCCGTCACGCTGCGGATGCGCCTGCCCGCACCCATCGCCGGCGCGGCCACGCGTCTCGTGCTCCGGGTTTTCGCACGCAATACCGAGGGGCGCATCAACGACACGCTGACGACGGCGCGTGATACGATCACGCTCGTCGCGGGCACCACGCGCGCTCTGCCCGATGGCGGTGCCGTCGCCGATGGCTACTACCATGAGCCGACTGGTCGCCTTTACCTCACGAATATCGAACGCAACCAGCTCGAGGTCTTCAACTTCGACTCGCTGAACTTTCAGTCGACTCCAATCGCCGTCGGCTCGCGTCCCTGGGGCATCACGGTGTTTCCGGCCGGCCGCGGCAATCCGCTCGGACCCGTCACGAACCGCCTCATCGTCGCCAACTCCGGCGGCACGAATCTCAGCTTTGTCGACCTGAACGCCGATGGCAGCGGTCGTGAAAACGAGCGCTACCTGCTGCCGAACATCGTCGCGTACAAGGTCTCGGTCTCCGGCAAGCTCGTCACCAGGACCGTTGTCGATTTCTCCGATCGACCGCAGTTCATCGGCGCCGTCTGCAACCTGAGCTGCACCGAAACGACGGTGATCTACTCCACGACCCCCACCGGTGGCCAGACGAGCGGGTTCGCCGACAAGGGCACCATCCGATCGGAGAACCTCAGGCACAAGGCGTCGCACCTGTTCTTCGAGCACGCCACGAACCTGAAGGACAACAAGGGCGATACGCTCGAGGTGATGCGCTTGAAATCCGGCAACTACGGCGCGGATTCTTTGCTGGTCCCGTTCCCCATCCTCATGACGGAAATCGGGGGTGCCGGACTGGTACGCTACTCCGGCAAGCTCGTGACGATGCAGGATATCGGATTCCGCGACACCACCTTTGTGCGCAATTCGGCCAACTTCCGGCGCGTGATCATGGGCGAGGGCGGCATCGCCAAGGGCAGTCGCACGCTCAGCTACGACACCGATGCCGGCCTTCGCCGCGACAGCGCGCGGTTCGTGCTCGACACCGTTACCGGCCGGGTCGGGACATTCGTCTCGAGCATCGCCTACATCGACGCCGGCATGTCACCGCCAAGTGACGTCTCCGACCTCATCGCCAACGCATTCTCCGGCGTGCGCGGCGTGGCGGTCAGTGCCGATGGTGAACTGTTCGCGATTCGCGCTGATTCCACCTACCTGTTCAGCAGCACGCTGCGCCAGTATGGCCTGCTTCAGACGAAGGGCGGGAACGCCGGCTTCGACTTCCATCCGCTCAACGCACCGGGTTCGAACCTTTCTGGCGGCACGGCCGCCACCCGGCTCTCATTCGCTGCGTCGCGCGAACCGATCCTCGAGGTGTTCGACACCCGCTGCTTCCAGCGTGTCGGCGTGATTTCCATCAAGGACCCGATCATCGGGCCGCTGAAAACCGCCGTGCGCGGCACACGCATCATCGCCGTCGGCGCGACGGCACGCGGCGTCGTGGTGCTGGACCTGGACCCGAACGACTTCCGCGCGACCTGCAACTGAGTCGCGACCAGCGCGCGCCGCGCAGCTGAGCGCACCACGATGTATCGATGGCCCGTTCGCACTTTCGCGAATGGGCCGTCGTGCATCTGGCATGTCGCACGCACAGCGGCATGACCAGGCTGGACGCACGGCGCGCATCGGGCACGCGTTTGACACCCGTCGCACTATTCTGCGTCTGTGAATGGCACCGGCTGAGGTAGATTGCTCGCATCATGCTCCGACTCCTCCGCCTCACGACCGCCGGTGAATCACACGGCCCGGCCATTCTCTGTACGCTCGAAGGCATGCCGGCCGGCATATCGCTTCGCGCGGACGACATCAACGCCGACCTGTTCCGCCGGCAGCAGGGCTACGGGCGCGGCCGACGCATGCAGATCGAGCGCGACGAAGTGGAGTTCCTCAGTGGCGTTCGCGCGGGCCAGACGCTGGGATCTCCCATCGCGCTCATGATTCGCAACAAGGATTGGAAGAACTGGGTCGAAATCATGGACCCGGCACCTCGCGACGCCGACGCCGACGGGCTGCGCAACCGATCGGTCACGCGACCACGACCCGGTCATGCCGACCTCACAGGCATCCTCAAGTACGACCGCGACGACGCGCGTGACATCCTCGAACGGGCCTCCGCCCGCGAGACGACGGCACGCGTTGCCGGCGCTGCCATCGCTCGCGCGCTGCTGAAGGCATTCGATGTCACCATCGGCAGCCACCTCGTGCACCTCGGCGGTGTCGATGCCGCGGTTGTCGACTTGCCGCCGGACATCAACGTGGTCGCCGACGCGAGCCCGGTCCGCACCCTGGATCGCGCAGCCGAAGCACGCATCATCGAGCGCATCGATGCCGCCAAGGCCGATGGCAATACGCTCGGCGGAATCTGCGAAGTGGTGGCTCGGGGCGTGCCCGTCGGACTCGGCTCGCACGTGAGCTGGGACCGCAAGCTCGACGGCCGCATCGGTCAGGCCATGCTGTCCATTCCGGCGGTCAAGGGTGTGGAAATCGGCATCGGGTTCGAATCGGCACGCATGACCGGCGCTGATGTGCACGACGAGATCACCATCGCGCCCGGTCGCACCATCACCGGCAACGTGCAGCGTGTCACCAATCGCGCCGGTGGCCTGGACGGCGGCATGACCAGCGGGGAGCCGATCGTGGTGCGCGTCGCCATGAAGCCGATCTCGACGCTCATGACGCCGTTGCAGACCATCGACACGACGACGTCCGAGGTCGCCGCGGCCGTCGTCGAGCGCAGCGACGTCACCGCAGTTCCCGCCATGGGCGTGATCGCCGAGGCAATGCTGGCGCTCGTGCTGGCCGATGCGATGGTGGAAAAGTTCGGTGGTGATTCGCTCGGAGAGATGCGTCGGAATTACGACGCCTATCTCGCGCACGTGGCGCAGCGACTGGGGTGAACGAGTCGCCCGTTACCGCACCCGCGCACCTGATCCTGATCGGCCTGCCCGGTGCCGGAAAGTCCACGCACGGCAGGCGGGTCGCTCGGCAGGCGGGTCGTCCGTTCATCGATCTCGATCGTCGGATCGTGCAGCTTGCCGGTCGATCCATTCCGCAGGTATTCCATGAGGATGGCGAGGCGGGATTCCGCGCGTACGAACGGCAGGCGACCGAAGCGCTGTTGCTGGAACCACCGAGCATCGTCGCACCCGGCGGCGGCTGGATGATGGACCCCGGGAACGTGGCGCTCGTGAAGCCTGCCGCCATCATCATCTGGCTGCAGGTGTCACCGCGGCTCGCGGTCAGGCGCATGGGCCCGCGTATTCGGTTGCGGCCACTGCTCCGGCACGTCGATCCCGTTGCAGCGCTGGAGAAACTGCTCGAGAACCGCGCGCCGCGGTACGCCGCCGCTGACGTCGTGATCGACACCGAATTGCGTGACTGGAAAGGCGTTGCTGCTGCGATACTGGCGTATATCTGACCCCCCGTCGGGCGCGGCTGTCGCCAATGCAAAGGCTTGCGGGTAGAGCCAGAGGCACCGTGACACGACCCGATCACGGGGTACGGTGGGGCCATGGAGTTATAGTATGCCCGCAGTGGCGGCGTCCGACTGGGGTGCCGGCACTGGCCGAATGACCTGTGGAGAGACAGCATGAGTTTTCGCGTTCTGGGCCCGCACGAGAGAGGCCGTTTCTCGGCTGATGCGTGGGGGCACCTGCTGGCTTTGACCGGCGCCGGCTTTCTCAGCCCGGCCGAGCTCGAGCAGGTGATCGACAGGGCGCTGGCGCACATTGAGGGGCGCATTGCGCTCGATGACGTCCGCACGCTGCTTGAAGGCGCGGGACTTGAGGATCACGGCTCCGGTCCCGAGCCCATGACTGTGCACTGACGGTTCGTGCGAGCGTCGATGTCGACGCCTGCCCATTTCCTGCAATTGATCACACCCTGATGGCTGGTTCGAGCTCGAAGACCCCCGCCCGCAAGTCGGCAGCGAAGAAGACGGCCGCCAAGTCAGCCGCCAAAACGGTCGCCGGGCGCGCATCGACCGGCCGCGCGACGTCCGCCGCCGGCGGCAACGTGCGCTCGCTCGTCATCGTCGAGTCGCCGACCAAGGCCCGCACCATCGGGCGCTTCCTGCCACAGGGATACACGGTGCTGGCGTCCGTCGGGCACGTGCGTGACCTGCCGCAGAACGCCAGCGAGATTCCCGAGAAGTACAAGAAGGACGCCTGGGCCCGCATCGGCGTCGATGTCGACAATGACTTCGCGCCGCTCTACGTGGTGCCGGGTGGCTCACGAAAGGTGCTGGCCGAACTGCGCGCTGCCCTGAAGGACGTGGACCAGCTCATTCTCGCGACTGACGAAGACCGCGAAGGGGAAAGCATCTCGTGGCACCTGCTGCAGGAGCTGAAGCCCAAGGTGCCCGTGCGTCGCATGGTCTTTCACGAGATCACGGAACGGGCAATCCGTCAGTCGCTCGAGGAGTTCCGTGATGTCGACGAGAACCTGGTCAAGGCGCAGGAAGCGCGGCGCATCATCGACCGGCTCACCGGCTACACGGTGTCGCCGCTGCTCTGGACGACCGTCGCCCCGCGACTCTCGGCCGGTCGCGTGCAGAGTGTCGCCGTGCGCCTGGTCGTGGTGCGTGAACGCGAACGGCGCGCGTTCCGACGCGCGAGATCTATTCGAAGCGTCTGGTCGAGGAGGGCGTGATCACCCAGGCCGAGGTCGATGCCGAACTGGCGCGGTTCGAGGCCTATCTCGACGCGCAGTTCGAGGCCAAGCTCGTCGCCGTCGGTGGCAAGCGCATCGCGATGGGCCGCGACTTCGACAAGACCACCGGCAGGCTGACGGGCACTGATGGCGCGTCGGCACGCGATCTGGTGCTGCTGGACGAAGCCGCCGGTACGGCGCTCGTGCGGCGCCTGCAGGGTGTGACGTGGAACGTCACCGATCGCACCGAGGAGCCATTCACCACACGCCCCTCGCCGCCGTTCACCACCTCCACGCTGCAGCAGGAGGCCAATCGCAAGCTGGGCCTCGGCGCACGCGAGGCGATGCGCGTCGCGCAGGACCTGTACGAGCGCGGCTTCATCACGTACATGCGAACCGACTCCGTGTCGCTGTCGTCGCAGGCGATCGACGCCGCACGGGCCTGCGCATTGGAGTTCGGAGCCGAGTATGTGCCGGAGAAGCCGCGCTTCTACGCCAACAAGTCGGCCAACGCACAGGAAGCACATGAAGCCATCCGTCCATCGGGCGAGCGCTTCAAGTCGCCCGACGAGACTGGCCTCAGCGGTCGCGAACTGCGCCTCTATGACCTGATCTGGAAGCGCACCGTTGCCAGCCAGATGCCCGACTCGCGCCAGACGCGCATGGTCGTGACGATCGCCGCCGATGACGCCGAGTTCCGCGCCAGCGGCAAGCGGATCGACTTCGCGGGCTTCATCCGCGCGTATGTGGAAGGCTCGGACGATCCCGAGGCCGCACTCGACGACAAGGAAGTCGTGCTGCCGGCGCTCGTCGTCGGTGACACGCCGGATTGCCGTAACCTCGATGCCGTGAAGCACGAGACGCAGCCGCCCGCGCGCTACACCGAGGCGTCGCTGGTGAAGGCGCTCGAGGAGCAGGGCATCGGTCGGCCCAGCACGTACGCCAGCATCATGGACACCATCCAGGCGCGCGGCTACGTACGGCAGGACGGCAAGGCGCTCGTGCCCACGTTCACCGCTTTCGCCGTCACGGCGCTGCTCGAGGAACGCATCTCGCCGCTCGTCGACACGCAGTTCACCGCGAAGATGGAAAGCCAGCTCGACGAGATCGCACGCGGCGAGCAGGATCAGCTTTCGTACCTGAAGCAGTTCTTCTTCGGCGACAGCTCGCACCCCGGTCTCAAGCCGATGGTGGAGCAGAGTGCGGCCGATCTCAAGAAGGAAGCCGGTGGCGCGCGCCGCGTGCAGCTGGAAGGTGTGAACGCCGAGATCCGCATCGGGCGCTACGGCCCGTATGTGGAAGTGATGGAGGACGGCGCGCCGCTGCGTGCATCACTGCCGAGCGACATGGCGCCGGGCGACCTCACCGATGCGCTCGTGCAGGAACTCCTGCGCACGCGCCAGGAAGGGCCGCCGGTCATCGGCATCGACCCGGACTCGGGCCTGCCCATTTACATGATGCGCGGCGAGTACGGCCCGTACGTGCAGCTCGGTGACGTGATCGAGGGCGAGAAGACGAAGCCGAAGCGCACGTCGCTGCCCAAGGGCGTGACGCCGGAAAACATCACGCTCGACATCGCGCTTGGCCTGGTGTCACTCCCACGCGCACTCGGCACGCATCCCGAGACGGGCAGCTCCGTTCGTGCGAGCCTGGGCCGGTTTGGTCCGTTCATCGTGCATGTGAAGGGCGGCACGGAAGGGAAGGATGACTTCCGCAGCATTCCCGCGACGGATGACGTGCTCACCATCGCGCTGCCGCGCGCGCTCGAGCTGCTCAGCCAGCCGAAGGGTCGGCGCGGGGTCACGAGCAGCGTCGTCACGCCGTTGCGCGAACTGGGGGCGCATCCGGAAGATGGTCGCACCGTCCTGGTGTTCGACGGTCGCTACGGTCCCTACGTGCAGCTCGGCGCAAATACCAGTGATCGCAAGGCGAAGCCCATTCGGGCCACGCTGCCGAACGACGTGAAGCCTGACTCGGTGACGATGGCGCAGGCGGTGCAGCTTCTGGAAGCGAAGGCGGGCAAGCCGATCGTGAAGAAGAAGCCCGCCCGCAAGAAGACCGCACGCGCGAGGTCGTGAGCATGCGGGACATTCACATCGTGGGTGGCGGGCTGGCTGGCAGTGAAGCCGCGTTCCAGCTCGCTGAGCGCGGCCACATGGTCGTGCTGCACGAGATGCGGCCGGTGCGTGGTACGGCTGCGCACAAGACCGACCGGCTCGGTGAGCTGGTCTGCTCCAACACGTTCAAGAGCACCGAGACCGCAAACGCGCATGGCCTGCTGAAGGCCGAGATGCGCGCACTGGGCAGCGTGGTGCTCTGGGCGGCGGACCAGGCACGCGTGCCTGGTGGTTCGGCGCTGGCCGTGGATCGCGAGCTGTTTGCACACGCACTCGACACGCGTGTTCGCGAGCATCCGGGCATCACCGTCGTGTGCGAGGAAGTGCACGAATTACCGGAGGTCGGCATCGTCGCCACCGGCCCACTCACGTCCGACCTGCTCGCGGAATCGATCCGCACGCGGCTTGGCGTCGCATCGCTCGCGTTCTACGACTCCATTGCGCCGGTGGTGAGCTACGAGTCGCTGGATCATTCGCTCCTCTTCCGCGCCAGTCGCTGGGACAAGGAGACGATGGATGGTGCGGCGGCTGAAGGTGGCGCATACCTGAATGCGGCGTTCGACAAGGAGGAGTACGAGGCGTTCATCGACGCGCTCGCGGCGGGTGACCAGTTCACCGCGCACGAGTTCGACGCGGTCCCGTATTTCGAGGGCTGCATGCCCGCTGAGGAGATGGTGAAGCGTGGGCGCGAGACATTGCGCTTCGGGCCCATGAAGCCGATCGGGCTGCGCGATCCGCGTACCGGCAGGCGCCCGTGGGCTGTGCTGCAGCTGCGCCAGGAAGATCGTGCAGGGCGCATGTGGAATCTCGTCGGCTTCCAGACACGCCTGCGCGTCGGCGAGCAGCAGCGCGTGTTCCGCACGCTGCCGCAGCGCCGGGTCGTGCTCGCGACCAACGTCGCCGAGACCTCGCTGACGATCCCTGGCATCATCTACGTCGTCGACG
>ENA-OFCE01001453-OFCE01001453.1-metagenomes-genome-assembly--contig:-NODE-1453-length-12011-cov-4.677150_pt1 | contig 12011 bp, 7 predicted proteins | sample MGYA00153388_OFCE01 | MGnify analysis MGYA00153388
AAATAGATTGATCTGGGAGGCGATGAAATGGATCATCCGTAATTAAGGCTTCAATAGTTGCTTCTAAAAGCGAAGCGGCATTTCGCCCATCAATTTTTCTACGAATTATATTTTTTCCATTTTCTTTAGCCTCTTCCAGCCCAATAATATGTAACAATTCTTTGTAGAATGTTGAATTCAGAGAATTGCTATCGTTTGGGGTTACAATTTTTAGTAAATGTTGAGGAGAAAGTATTTTTAGTAATGCAATGAGTTCACGATCATCCTCTTTATTATTATTGCGCAGAAAAGTGTCATATTCTCTAATATCAAAATAAACGCAAGGAATTTCAACATCTATAATTAAAACTATTTTGGCTATTTCTTCATAGAAAAACGGATTATCTTTTTTATCGTTTAATTTGGTTTCATACAATTTTTTTATCTGAGTGTTGCGATAAATATGTTTATCAAAATGGTTAGCATCAATGATATACCATTCATTTACATTGGTTATAACTAATTGCTTTAATTGGTTATTTCCTTCTTGTATTCTTTCATTTAAATAATAAAAAATAAGTTCATGAAGTGCTTTTTTATTCGGATTCTCTGCCGAAATCATTTCAGCAATATTAGTTGGACGTTTTGCTTCTATGATAATTCCAACTTCACTGTCTGTTGATTTTCCTAAATGAATAACTAGATCCTTTTTGTCTTTCGTATTTATTGCATTGGTATCACGATAATAGGTATCTCGTAAAAAATCTCTTAAGTCGTTTTTTAAATGTTCTTCGCTTTCATCTTTTGGCCGTTTCTCAATAGCACTTATTTTATCAAGCAAAACAATGAGATTTTTCTTAAAAACATCAATTTCGCTTCTTAGTGGCTTTTGCTTTAAAAATGCTTTTAATTCTTTTTTAGGCGATTGCTTTATTAATCTCATTAATTAGTCTAGTGTCGTTTGGCTCTAAAGTAATATTTTAATAATAGGTAACAGCAAAAATTAACCTGAAAATTATAAACATTTTTCAAAAGGAAACTTCTTTAAAAGTGTTTAAATTCAGATAGAGTAACCTTTAATTTTCAAAATTTAAACCATCCTCCGAAACGTAAGATTAATTCTTGATTCCAAAACTTTAGTACTTTTTGGCAAACTATGCAGCCAGTATTTTTGCGTTTCACCTTTCATGAGTAATAAGCTTCCACTTGCTAAATTCAATGAAATAGTTTGATTAGAAATTTTATGTTTAAAAGAAAATTTACGCGCAGCACCTAAACTAATAGATGCAATAGCAGAATTTTCGACAATGGTTTTTTCATTATCACTATGCCATCCCATCCCCTCATTACCAGCATGATATAAATTTAATAAGCAGGCATTAAAATGATCGGGGAAATCTTTTTCAATTCGGTTTTTCAAAGCTAATAATTCATTATTCCACAGAATTGCTTTTCGTGAAATCCCAGAATACGTGTACTGAATTTCCTCATTTGCATACCAAGCCATTTTTCTTTTAGTAATAATATGTTTTCCGAAAATTTTAACTTCATCAGCTTTCCACTCAATATTTTTCAAAAGTGCTTGAAAAAAAAACTGTTGCTCTTTTTCATTTAAAAAATTTTCGATGTAAAAAACTTCCCCATCAAATGGTAAGAGATTTATTGAGTTAAATTCATTTTCAAATAAGTTCACATTTGCAAAACAAAGATTTTATCATTTAGATTTCGGTTTCTCTTTCGAATATCATTTTTTCAGTTATCAAACAAATAGTACTAAAATTAGGAAATAAATTTGTTAGATTGATCTAACTTTTATAAATTTGTCCTTAATTCGTATTTGAGAAATGAAATTTATTTTTAACCTTTTTATAATCAACCTTATTCTGTCACTTTTTTCCATCGTTTCGAATGCTCAAACATCTTCCCTAACTGGTAAAATAATTTCTGAAGGTAAAGCGATTGAATTTGCAAATGTTGGTTTACTAAAAACTTCTATTGGTGCAAAAACGAATATGTCGGGAGTGTACACCATTAAAAATTTATTTGCCGGATCATACATTATCAGTGTTTCTTGTATTGGTTTCGAGAAAATGGAAAAATCAATTACACTAAAAGAAAATGAAATTCTTACGGTGAATTTTGATCTTACAAATTATGCAAAAAAATTAAATGAAGTAGTAATTACAGGCACAATGAAAGAAGTTAGTCGCCTGGAAAGCCCAGTACCAGTAGAAGTTTACACACCAACTTATTTTAAGAAAAATCCGACACCTAATGTTTTCGAAGCGTTGCAAAATGTAAATGGAGTTCGCCCTCAACTTAATTGTAATGTTTGTAATACTGGCGATATTCACATAAATGGTTTGGAAGGGCCATATACGATGGTATTAATTGATGGAATGCCAATCGTGAGTAGTTTATCAACTGTCTATGGATTATCTGGAATTCCAAATTCTTTAATTGAACGCATAGAAGTTGTAAAAGGACCAGCTTCATCTCTTTACGGAAGCGAGGCTATTGGAGGGCTAATAAACATCATTACAAAAAAGCCACAAAATGCTCCTTTGTTATCTGCTGATGTGTTTGCAACAAGTTGGGGAGAATATAATACCGATCTAAGTTTTAAATTAAATGCAGGAAAAAAAGCGAGTTTACTTAGTGGAATCAATTATTTTAACTTTCAAAACAAAGTGGATAATAATAATGACAATTTTACTGATATGACTTTGCAAGACAGAATTTCAGTTTTTCAAAAATGGAATTTTCAACGAAAAGATAATCGTATGTTAAGCATTGCAGCAAGATATATGTATGAAGACCGCTGGGGTGGTGATTTGAGATGGAATAAAAATTTTAGAGGGGGCGACAGTATTTATGGAGAAAGTATTTACACCAAACGTTGGGAGATTTTAGGAAATTATCAATTGCCAACAAAAGAAAAACTAATGCTTTCATTTTCATACAATAATCATAATCAGAATAGTAGATACGGTACAACTAGTTATAATGCACAGCAAAATATTGCATTTTCGCAGCTAACCTGGGATAAAAAAATCGGCATAAACGATTTTTTAGTTGGTGCAGCTATTCGGAATACTTTTTACGACGACAATACCCCAGCAACTGCATCATCCGACACAAATAATCAAACAACACAGCCACAAAAAACCTGGTTACCGGGTGTTTTCATTCAAGATGAAATATCAATTAATGATAAACAAAAAGTTTTATTAGGATTCAGGTATGACTATAATTCCTATCATGGAAATATTTATACGCCACGCATTGCCTACAAATGGACTTTGAATGATAAAAATGTAATTCGGCTAAACGCAGGCACAGGATACAGGGTTGTTAATTTATTTACCGAGGACCATGCAGCACTAACGGGTGCAAGAGTTATTGAAATAAAAAATGAATTAAATCCCGAACAATCTTACAATACAAATTTAAACTTCATCAGGAAATTTTATTTAGAAAATGGCACTTTCATTGGCCTTGATGGTTCTGCTTTTTATACTTATTTTAATAATAGAATTGTTGGAGATTATGAGTCAGATCCAAACAAAATAATATATGATAATTTGAATGGATATGCTGAAAGTAAAGGAGTTAGTTTAAATATAGATATTGCTTTTAATAATGGATTAAAAATTATTACAGGTGGTACTTTTATGGAAAACACCATAACTGAAAATGGAAAAACTCAACAACAAATTTTAACTGAAAATTTTACTGGGGTTTGGGCGGTATCTTATAAAATTAAAAAAGCAAAATTAAGTATTGATTACACAGGCAATGTATATAGTCCAATGCGATTACCTTTATTAGGAGTTACTGATCCAAGAAGTTCAAGATCACCATGGTGGAGCATTCAAAATATACAATTAACGTATGATGGTTTTAAAAACTTTCAATTATACGGAGGTGTAAAAAACATATTAAATTGGACACCAAATAAAGGAAATCCATTTATAATAGCCAGAACAAATGACCCTTTTGATAAAGATGTTGTCTTTGGTAGCAACGGACAAGTAATTGCTACACCGAATAATCCTTATGGTTTGACATTTGATCCGACCTATATGTATGGTCCGAACCAAGGCGCAAGAGTTTTTTTTGGAGTTAGATATAGTATCAATTAATGATGATTTATAAAAGACTATCTTGTTTAGTTTTATTATTAAGTATCGTTATAATTCCTAAAATTTCATTTTCTCAACTAAGAACTTTTGATTTTGAACAAATAGACAGTTTGCGTAAAATTGAAAAAAGAATATGCGTTGTTTTTATTCATACCGACTGGTGTAACTATTGTAAAGCGATGAAAAACAAAACATTGAAAAATGATAGCGTTATAAACAAACTCAATAAACAATTTTATTTTATAGAACTTAACGCAGAAGAAAAAAGTGAAATTACATTTAATAATCACACATTTAAATACAAACCCACAGGAACAAATACAGGGATTCACGAATTAGCTGAGCAATTAGCTTTTTTTGAAAATAAAATTAGTTATCCAACTTTATGCTTTTTGAATCCTGATTTTGAAATTATTTATCAATACAATCAGTTTATTAATTCAAAAGAATTAATATTAATTTTAAATCAGTTAGATAAATAATACCCGTTGTGCAGTTTGATTTATTTTTAATTATTTTTTTTAAAATAATTGATATTTAGTATTTTAAAATACAATTTAGGGCTTCCCGTGAAAAACGGGCCGGGCTATCCACTATATCTTTTTTTTATTTAATTGTTTTTTAAAGGAAAAAAAGGATGCCGCTACTATCCCTAAGCCTTTGCACTCCGATTTTACATTTTTACATATTGATTTAAACCGCACAACGGATAAATAATATTGTTAATTAAGTAATCATTCTACCACTTTTAAAATAATAAATAAAGAAATATTAACTATTTATTTTATTGAGAAAGTAAAATTAACTCAAACTCCAAATTGTTGCAAATGATGGTCAATATGCTTATAAAGTAAGCAATCCCATTCTTCTGCGTTCATCTTTCCGAAAAATGGATGTTGGTAAACAATAATTGAACTAGAACCTTTTTCAGCAAGTCGTTGTATCAGCTTAATTAAATTTTGCTTTTCTATTTCAAAATTGTGCCGAGCATTTTTAACAAATTGTTGAACAGTTGGTAAATTTTTACCAAAAGGTAAATCGCCAGCTAATTTTTTCTTTACATATCCTCCAAATAAAATTCCAATAAAACTTTGTTTTAAATTTAATTCACCAAAAGCAACATTTAAAGGAGCTTGAAGATGAGCCATCATTTGTGCAACACTCATTTTGCCCCAAAGTGCTGCGCTTTCTTGATTTAGTAAATTTATCCGGCTGATTAATTCAGCATTTTCGGCAACATTGTAAACACTTTTCATTGGCATGAGTTTAACGTATCATTCAAAAATAAAAATAAGTCAATTATAATTTAAAAGAAAAAAATAATATCGATTAAAAATTAAATTCCAGGAATTGCATCAATTAGTTTTTTGGTATAAGCACTTTTTGGCGAAGAATAAATTTCTTCAGGGTCGCCCATTTCTTCAATTTTACCTTGATTCATTACAATCATCCGATCAGAAATAAATTTGACAACTGATAAATCATGTGAAATAAATATATAAGTTAAGTTTAAATCTTCCCGAAGTTCAACCAACAAATTTAATACTTGTGCTTGAACGGAAACATCCAATGCTGAAACTGACTCGTCGCAAACAATAAATTCAGGTTCGACAGCCAAAGCGCGAGCAATACAAATCCGTTGCCGTTGCCCGCCTGAAAACTCATGCGGATATCTTCCTGCACTCTCGGCAACCATCCCTACCCGATCCAACAACCAATTTAGTTTATTTACTCTATTCTTCTCGTTTTCATACAATTGATGAACTCGCATAGGTTCTAATATGGCCTCGGCAACTGTTAATTTTGGATTTAATGAGGAATAAGGATCTTGAAAAATAAGCTGCATCCTTTTGCGCATATTTCTCATATCCGCAGAATTTAATGCTCTTAAATCTTTATTTTCAAAGTATACTTTTCCATCACTTGGTTCTACCAAACGTAATATGCTTCGGCCCAAGGTTGTTTTTCCGCAACCCGACTCTCCTACCAAACCCAATGTTTCGCCTTTGAAAACTTCAAAACTTACCTCATCAACAGCTTTTACATAATTATAGGTTTTACCAAAAATTCCTTTCTTTTTTGGAAACCATGTTTTCAGGTTTTCTACTTTTAATATAGGGTCATTTGCATACAATTTCAATTTACGATTTTTACTATCATGTGGCAAAAACTCGTAACGTTTATAGACTTCTTCTATTGAATTTTCAGAATGATTTACTTCTGTAAAATCACTCAACACAGGAAGTTTTTTGAGCTTACGAGTAAGACTTGGGCGGCAAGCTAATAAGCCTTTGGTGTAAGCATTTTGTGGATTATTAAAAATAGTATGAACCTCGCCTTGTTCAACAATATCACCACGATACATCACTAAAACCCGATCGGCAATAGTAGAAATCACTCCTAGATCATGCGAAATGAATAACATACTCATTTGCCGATCTTTCGTGATTTTTTTCAATAAATTAATAATAGTGGCCTGCACCGTTACATCCAAGGCTGTAGTTGGCTCATCAGCAATGAGTAATTTTGGATTACAACTTAAAGCCATGGCAATCATTACCCGTTGTTTCTGCCCACCCGACAATTCATGTGGATAGGAGTTCAACATTTCTTCTGGCCTTGGTAAATCTACCTCTTTGAAAAGTTGAAGAGTATTGGCAAAAGCTTGTTTTTTACTCACTTTTTTATGCTGAATAATTGCTTCTGCAACTTGATCACCAACAGTGAAAACAGGATTTAATGAAGTCATCGGTTCCTGAAAAATCATAGCAATATCGTTTCCTCGAATTGCCTGCATATTTTTCTCATCCAATTTTACAATTTCTATCGATTTTGAATTTTGAGAAAAAGTAATGACTCCATCAATTGAAGCAGAAGAAGTAAGCAATCGCATAATAGCCAAAGAAGTAACTGATTTTCCCGAACCAGATTCGCCAACCAAGCCTAAAACTTCTCCTTCGTTTATGGTAAATGAAATCCTTTTTACCACTTCAGTGATATCCTTTTCCGTTTTAAACTTTACTGATAAATCATTAACCAGTAGTAATGGAGTCATATTTTGGTTAATGAAAAATAAGAATATTTAAATAACAAAGACTATTCTTGATAGATAAGTCTTTTAAATTTTTTGATAAACTAAAATCGGAGCGAAAAGGCTTAGGGATTGAAGCGGCATCCTTTTTTTCAACTAAAAAAATAATTAAATAAAAAAAGATATAGCGGAAAGCCCGACCCAATTTTTCATTGGGGAAGCCCAAAATAAACCTTAAAATTTTAAAAGTCAACAATATGAAAAAATTAATTATAAATTTAAAATGATGAAGAAACTAAATGGTAAAATAATTTAAAAAAGAAACTAAAACCTTCTTTCAAGAATAATACTTTGAATGACAGCATTTTCCAGATCAAATTCAAATTCGCCATCTTGATCATTTTTTAATCTGAAATTATGGTCGTGTTCTTCGTGAATGGTTTTACCTGATCGTACTTCTTTGCTCACCATTTCAGGATTTATCCGTTCTCTTACTTTAAGTGATTCTGATTTCATTGGAACATATTTCTCTTGGAAATACTTTTCCTCAACTACCTTTTCTTTAATCTTTTCTGGATTTTTTCCTTCGTAAGGATATTCTATTTCACCATATGTTGGTATGGATTCTGGTTGATCATAATTTTTAAATTCTTCTTTTTCCAAGGTGGGAAATCCAAACAATTCTTCCAATGTTTTTCCTAAATTTCGATCAGGTTTAGGCAGTTCCTTTTCAATTTCTATATCGCCTGATGCCTTTTTTCTGGCTTCCGCATCTTTTTTAACATATTCAGTATATTGTCTGTACAGAAAAAATACAATTCCTAAAACGATGTAAATTATGGTCTCTATTTTCATTTGATGTGTTGATAAAAAAAATTGCAAACAGACAATTAAGTAAGGATATTTAACCCTTGCTTCTTTTCAGAATTTTAATGCTCTCAGCTATTCCGATTTTTTGTTTACCAGAAGCAAATATGTAGAAAATTAAATATCCCCATACAATTTGCAATTAAGTTCATTAGAAATAAAAGGTTTTAAAAGTTTTGGCGACAAAATTTCCATCAATTTTGATGAAGGTATAACCGCAATTGTAGGCCCTAATGGCTGTGGAAAATCGAACGTTGTTGATGCTATCCGTTGGGTTTTGGGCGAGCAAAGCACCCGAATGCTACGTTCCGAAAAAATGGAAAATCTAATTTTCAACGGAACAAAAACCCGAAAAGCAGCAAATCTTGCTGAGGTTTCTCTTACTTTTAATAATACAAAAAATATACTTCCGACCGAATATGCTACGGTTACCATTACACGAAAATTATATCGATCGGGCGAAAGTGAATACAGATTGAATGATGTAAGTTGCCGTTTGAAAGACATTGTCGATTTGTTTTTGGATACAGGAATAGGTGCGGATAGTTATTCCATTATTGAACTGAAAATGGTGGATGAGTTGTTGAATAACAAAGAAAATTCGAGAAGACAATTGTTTGAAGAGGCTGCCGGAATTTCTAAATATAAAGTAAGAAAAAAGCAAACGATCAATAAATTAAAAGATACCGAAGCTGATTTGAGCCGGGTAGATGATTTGTTATTCGAAATTGAAAAAAACCTAAAAACCTTAGAGAACCAAGCAAAAAAAACAGAGAAATATTACAAATTAAAAGAGCTTTATAAAGAATTCAGCCGATCGTTAGCAGCATTTAAAATATTTTCGTTCCAACAAAAAACGAATGTACTTACAGCTCAGGAAGAGGATTTGGTAAATCAAAAAATTGAAATTATTGCCATTGGTGATCATTTACAAGCCGGACTTCAACAATTGAAATTAGATACGTTGAATGAGGAAAAAAATTTATCTGCACAACAAAAAGCCACCAATGAGTATGTAGGCAAATTAAGAAATGCTGAAAATGATCAGAAATTACAATCGGAACAGTTAAGTAATCTGCTAGAAAAAGTGCAGGATTTGGAAAAAGAACTGCAAGCCGACCGAAAAACAAAGCAAGAAGCTGAAGAAAATCTAGCGGTATTGCGTAAAGCCGAAGAGCAAGAAAAAATAGAAATTGAATTGTCCAAAAATCTTTTGGAAACCTTAAAAGAATCTGCTCATACTTACAAATCAAAGCAAGAGGAACAGAAAAAATTATTGACTGATGAAATTCAAAAACGAAAAGATCTGAATGAAAAGATAAAACTCGAAGAGCGGGAAATGGCTATTCAACGAACAAAAAACGAATCGTTGCAAAATGAAAAATTACAAACCAGCAATGAATCTGAAAAAAAAGAAGGTGAATTAGCTGCAGCAGTTGAAAGTATAAAAGTTATTGATTCAGATTTAACGATTCAAAAAAAGCAATTAGAAATTTTAGAAATTGCCGAGCAAGCAATTGAAGAGAAAGATGCCAATTTAAGTGTTGAAATAGATAAACAAAAAGAATTTCTGGCTTCTGAAAACAGAATTTTAGATTCGCGACAAAACGAATATAATTTAACCAAAAGCTTGATCGACAATTTGGAAGGTTTTCCAGAATCCATTAAATTTTTGAAGAAAAATACAAATTGGTCAAAAAAAGCACCGTTGCTAAGCGATATTTTATTTTGTAATGAAGAATATCGTATCGCGATTGAAAACTATCTTCAACCTTTTTTGAATTATTATGTGGTTGACGATGCTGATGAAGCCATACAAGCTATTCGCTTACTTTCTGAATCATCAAAAGGGCGGGCAGATTTTTTTATCCTAAACTCAATTCCTAACAAAAAAATAGAGAATTTGAATGTAAACTCAAATTCAGTTTCCGCACTTTCTGTTATTGAAACGGAAGATCGATATGCTATTTTGGCAAATTATTTATTGGGTAATGTTATAATCAGCGAAAATGAAACGGTTACAACAGCAAATCCAATAAATGATCAAGTGATCCTTTCAAAAAATGGTCAATTTTCAAAAAGTACGATATCTCTTTCAGGTGGTTCTGTAGGTTTATTTGAGGGAAAACGAATTGGTAGGGCAAAAAATTTGGAGTTGCTGGAAAAGCAAATACAAGAACATGTAAAGAATACAGCGAAAAGCAAACAAAGCATAGCTGATATGAACGATCAGAAAAATCAGCTAAAATTACAATCCGCAAAAAAAGAAATTGCTGAAATTCAGTCTAAAATAAAACAACTTGAAAATCAAAAAATAAGTGCCGATACACGCCAAGAGCAATTCCAAGCTTTTATTACTTCCAACCTGTCTAAAGCAGAAACCATAGTTCAGCAATTGAAGTTGGTAGAACAAAAGATTCAAGAAATAGAGCCTAAGTTGCAAGAATTATATAAAGAAGAACAATTATTAAACGAAAAAATATCGCTTTTTGAACGAGAAATGCTGGAAATTAATGAATTTTCTATGCAGCAATCAAGCAAATTCAACGAAGAAAATATTCGCTTTCATCAAAAGGAAAACAAGCTACATTCGATTAAAAAAGATGTGGATTATCGAGGATATAGTTTAAGTGGTGCCAACAATCGCATTCTGAAAAATGAGACAGAATTAAGTACAGCAAATGAAAAGATTAAGGTATTAATGCTTTCTTCCGAAACGGTTTCGCAAGAATTAGGCGGAATGTATGATCAGAAAACAGCTATGGAAAAGGGCTTACTGGAGATGGAAGAAGCATATTACGATGTAAAATTGAAAATAAATAGTTTTGAAGATAGTTTAGTAGAAAATCGCAAAAAGCAACATAACATTGATGAATTATTGACTTCATTAAAAGAAAAGAAAAATGAATTATTACTCAATTTACATTCATTGCGCGAACGTTTATCCGTTGAATTTGAAATTAACATTGACGAAATAAATGCAGATGAAGTAAATGAGGCAGATTCTGAACAGGATTTAATAGAAAGAACAGAAAAACTTCGCTCTCAAATCACGAATTATGGTCCTATTAATCCACTTGCATTAACTGCTTTTGAGGAAATGAATGAGCGTTTTACCTTCATCAATACTCAAAAAGAAGATTTACTTCAATCAAAAAAATCATTGCTGGAAACTATTAAAGAGATAGACGATACAGCAAAAGAACGCTTCCTCGAAGCATTCACAAAAATAAGAGCAAATTTTATCGAGGTTTTCCGTTCATTATTTAACGAAGAAGATTCTTGCGATTTAATTTTATCTGATCCGAACGACCCCTTAGAATCTGATATCGACATTATTGCCAAACCCAAAGGTAAACGCCCTTTAACCATTAATCAACTTTCGGGTGGTGAGAAAACCTTAACAGCAACCGCTATTTTATTTTCGCTTTACTTATTAAAACCAGCTCCCTTCTGTATTTTTGATGAAGTTGATGCACCTTTGGATGATACCAATATTGATAAGTTCAACGGTATAATTCGTAAGTTTTCTGACAATTCTCAATTTATAGTCGTTACGCACAACAAACGAACCATTGCAAGCACAGATATTGTTTATGGAGTTACGATGATTGAGCCTGGAATTTCAAAAGTTGTTCCGGTTGATTTGAGAGAAATAAAGGCTGCATAGTTTTAAAAATTCAATTGAAAGAACTAAACATTACTTATCCATTATCATTTTTTTTTATTAGTTTCTGATCTTTTATTAAATATAATCAGTTGTGCGGTTTAATTTATTTTGACTAATTTTTTTAAATAATTGATATTAATAATTTAAAATATAATTTGGGGCTTCCCGTGAAAAACGGGCCAGGCTATCCGCTATATTTCAATTCTGAGCAAAGTGAAGAATCTCAATTTAATTGTTTTTTAAAGGAAAAAAAGGATGCCGCTACTATCCCTAAGATTCTGTGTTAATTTCCAAATAAAAACGTAAATTTGTTTAAGTC
>ENA-OFCE01001455-OFCE01001455.1-metagenomes-genome-assembly--contig:-NODE-1455-length-11992-cov-22.618078_pt1 | contig 11992 bp, 7 predicted proteins | sample MGYA00153388_OFCE01 | MGnify analysis MGYA00153388
TCTAAATTGCATTTTTTGTGCGGGCTTTTGAGCCTACCCCACAAGCACTTTATCAGATTTTGACTGCGCAGTTTAAATGCAGAATAACTTAGTGTTTTTGACTATTCCCAATTCCGAATTCCCCATGCCCTAAATCTGAGATTTGTGCACCACTACTGGCGTTCCTACCGATGCCCAATTGAACAGCCATTTAGCATGATTTACAGCGACATTTGTGCAGCCGTGAGTAACGGGATTGCCAAACAAATTGTGCCAGTAAGCGCCGTGAATTGCCATGCCTCCGTCGTAATACATTGTATAGGGAACGTCCGGCACGTCGTAGTCATCCCCAGTCATCCTCGTAATGCGGTGTTTGGTTTGAACGGCAAAGGTTCCTGTGCGGGTGGGAGTTGATGCTTTGCCGCTAGAAATAACCACTGCGTAAACGGGTATATTTCCTTCCCAAGCTACTAACTTTTGTCTGGATAAATCAATTTCAATCCAGCGCTGGCTCGATTGCTGCAACTGCATGATTTTATTGGCAATTGTGTTGTGCTGTTCGCCGGCAATTGCAGGATTTTGCCCGCCGCTGAATGCAGCAACTGTTAGGGCGCAGGCTGCACAAAAAGTTCCGGCACGGCGCAAGTAAGTTGAGTTGATAATGCTGTTCATTCCTCACACCCAAAACGATTTTAGATTTTAGATTGGTAGACTTTCACACCTTGTTCTACTATTTTAGATTGTAGATTTTAGATTGGAAAGATGGCTTAACAAGTTGTTAAGTTTCGGGTGAGAGTTCGGGCAATTTTGCCGATCGCCCGCCAGTCTCCATTTTCGACTAACTCTTTGGGAAATAACTCTCCGGCTAAACCAACGGCGATCGCCCCAGCGTCAATAAATACTTTCGCATTTTCCAGCGTCACCCCGCCAGTCGGAATCAAAGGAATGTGTCCCAGAGGGCCTTGCAGGCTTTGCAGGTAAGCCGTGCCTCCCAAAGCCGATATCGGAAACACTTTGACGCAGGTAGCGCCAGCTTGCCACGCCGTCAAAATTTCTGTGGGAGAAAAAGCACCGGGGACGATCGGCACTCCGGCATCAACTGCTGTTTTAATCATAGCTAGATCGGTGTGCGGAGTAAACAGAAATTGAGCGCCGCAGTCGATCGCTTGTTGCAACTGTTCTAAGTTTAATAAAGTGCCGGTGCCAATACTAAAAGTAGGGAATTCGGAGCGGAGTTCGGCAATTAATTCATCAGCTTTGTGGGTATTCCAGGTAATTTCAATAAACTGGATTCCTCCTGCTACAACCGCTTTTGCCATCTGCAAAGCGAGTTTTTTTTCGGAGGAACGGATCACTGCGATCGCCCGGTGTTTTTTTAGTAGTGTCAACCAAGATTGATGATTCATACCAACTCATTTTGTCTCGCCTATAATTTTAATACACATTACTAACTCCGATATATGCCAAATTACACTATGCGGGGCGTTCAATTTTTAACTGACAATCTAGGCAACAAAACCGCTGCAATTGTTGACATCAAAGAACACGGTGCTTTTTGGACTGACGTGCTGGCCGAGTGCGGCGAACCGATCGACTTTCAGTTTTTAGTTGATTCAGAAGGCGAAAAAATCGCAGTGGTACTCGAATTCGAGAAGCACGGCGAACTTTGGGAAGATGTTTATGACTGTCTGACTATTGAATCTAGAAAAGATGAACCAAGAGTTCCTTGGGAAGAAGTTCAACACCAGCTTCAGGAAAAAGGTAAATTGAATGTCTGATTACCTGGTAATTACTGCACGTTCGGCTCAAAAAGACCTGGATGCTCTGCCCGTTGAAATCAGCAGTCGCATTTATCCCCAGATAAATGCTTTAGGAAGTGTGCCACGTCCTCCGGGCTGTATCAAGTTAAAGGGGGAGAAAAACGGTTGGCGAATTCGGGTTGGCGATTACAGGGTAATAAGTAATTGGACAGAATTAATTACACACTGATTCTTTGCTGATTCTTTACTAGACAAGGCTTGTAGCCCAGAGTTTTGTGTAATTAATTGTGTCCTACTACTTATACACTATTGATGACGACAGTCGCACGATCGACATCAGTAAAGTACGTCACCGCAGAGAAGTTTACGAAAGGTGATATCAAATCCGGTAGCATCGGAATTAATATTACCCAAATCCAGGACACGGCAGTGCCGTTTCCCTACAATTAATCGCGGTAGGGAAACGGCACTGCCGTGTCCTCTATATCATGTCTGAGTGCAGCCGGAAATGATATGACAATCAAGATTTAGTGGTAGGGTGCGTCGCTATGGGATAACTGCAAATATCGAGAATTGTCGCAGCGACGCACTCTACTATAAAAAATCGGGGCGATTCCAGACAATTCTAGAATCACCCCAATTACTGATTTAAAACTTTAGATTCAATCTAAAATCTTAAATCCAAAATCAATTAGGCAATAGTCGCCATTTTCACATCGCTGTTAGCCAGCAAATTTTGCAATTCGTCCGAATCCACAGTTTCCTTTTCAACTAGCATATCAGCCAAAGCATTGAGGACGTGGCGGTTGCCGACGAGTACATCTTTAGCGCGGCGATAAGCTTGCTCTACCAACAAACGCACTTCATCGTCGATCATGGATGCGGTTTCTTCAGAGAAATCCCGTTCAGCCATAATATCGCGACCCATGAACATATTGCCTTGTTGGCGGCCCAGAGCTACAGGGCCTAGTCGATCGCTCATACCGAAGCGAGTCACCATTTGGCGTGCGACTCTTGCTACTTGTTGCAAATCGTTAGAAGCACCGGTGGTCACTTCTTCTTCACCGAAGACAATCTCTTCAGCAATGCGGCCGCCCAAAGCTACCGCCATTTGATTTTGCAAGTAAGAGCGAGAATACAAGCCAGAATCCATCCGATCTTCGCTTGGCGTGAACCAAGTCAAACCGCCAGCGCGGCCGCGGGGGATAATGCTAATTTTTTGAACTGGGTCATAATCTGGCATCAAAGCACCGACTAAGGCGTGACCGGCTTCGTGGTAAGCAACTAAGGTTTTACGCTTTTCGCTCATCACGCGGTCTTTCTTTTCTGGGCCTGCGAGCACGCGGTCGATCGCATCGTTGACTTCATCCATCGAGACTTCGGTCAAGTTGCGGCGGGCTGCCAAAATTGCTGATTCGTTCAACAAGTTAGCCAAATCTGCACCGGTGAAACCGGGAGTACGGCGGGCGATTTTTTCCAAGTCCACGTCTTTCGACAAAGTTTTGCCGCGGGCGTGAACGTTGAGAATTTCGAGACGACCTCCGAAGTCGGGGCGATCGACCACAACTTGGCGATCGAAGCGACCCGGACGTAGCAGCGCAGCATCCAGCACATCAGGGCGGTTTGTCGCAGCAATCAAAATGATGCCAGTATTGCCCTCAAAACCGTCCATTTCGGTCAGCAACTGGTTCAGGGTTTGTTCCCGTTCGTCGTTACCACCACCCATACCAGCGCCGCGTTGACGGCCTACTGCGTCAATTTCATCGATAAATACGATGCAAGGAGCGTTTGTTTTGGCTTGTTCAAACAAGTCGCGGACGCGGGAAGCACCCACACCCACAAACATTTCTACAAATTCTGAACCGGAAATCGAGAAGAAGGGAACGCCTGCTTCTCCAGCAACTGCTTTTGCGAGGAGGGTTTTGCCTGTTCCGGGAGGGCCGACTAGCAGCACGCCTTTAGGAATTTTGGCTCCGACTGCGGTGAAGCGATCGGCATTTTTCAGGAAGTCTACGACTTCGGCGAGTTCTAGCTTGGCTTGTTCGATGCCGGCTACGTCGCCGAAAGTTACCTGAGTTTGGGGCTCCATTTGGACTCTAGCTTTGGATTTGCCGAAGTTCATGGCTTGGTTTCCAGGCCCGTTTTGGGCGCGTCGCACCAAGAAAAACAGTCCCACTAAAAGCAAAATCGGGAAGAACAGGCTGCTTAGGGCTTTTACCCAGAATCCTTCGTCGTTTTGGGGCAGAACCGAAATATCTACCTTATTTTTGGTCAGGATGTTGATCAGTTCCGGGTCATTCGGCAGGTTAACGATCACTTTGCTGCCGTCTTGGGCTGTGACGAGGGCTTTGCTGCGATCGGAACTGATATTTATTTTGTCTACTCTCTTGCCTTCGACTTCCTGAATGAATTGGCTATACTTCCAGACTTCCCGGCTTGGGGGCTGTTTATCAAAAAATGCGGTTGCTAAGGCAATGACTACAATAGCCAGAAGTGCGTACAGGCCAGCGTTTCTCCAGCGTTTATTCACCGAGGTCGATCTCCTAATTTTTAGTCCCTTTGGTCTGGGATTTTTTATTTATGTTCATCAATCTTAACGTAATTTTGACTTGTTTGCGCCCCGTAATTATTTTGTGAAGCAAGCAGGATTGAGCGATCCCTAAGAGATGGCATAGGGCTGGGCTGGCTTTCTTGGTAAGGCGGAGGGTATTCGGAGTGTGTCTAGAACTATCAGCCGAGGATCGCCCTCCGGCTTCCCAAGAGTGCGCTTGTGGGCTAAATTTAATCTGCGATCGAACTGGCGATCGATTTCTAAAATCTGGCGTTGTTTACACCTAAAGAAATAATTTGTCAAAGCTGCTGAAAATGTTGTGCGGGTACAAGTGTCTGCCCCGCAGTGAGAGATCGATCAGAGCGTCAGTGCCGATCGGGAACAAGCCGATCGGTAAAATGGTCTAGTCGGTCAAAGTATTTATGGGTGAAACTCACATCTTGCAACATATTCAAGCACGGGCAAGATGCCCGTTCCACAAGAAATAAAATTCACTCTTTGTGGAACAGGCATCTTGCCTGTTCATGAAAAACTTATTGAGAATGGTGTAACATCTCATCTGAAATAAACTGAATCGCCGATCGCACTTTTTGATTAATATACCTTTATTTTTGGCGGGAAATTGTCAATGTTAGACTTGTCAGATACTTTTATTTTCAACGGTCAACGGTTGCCGTACAATCGCATCGAACACAATAATTTCCCCTGTTCTGAGAGAGCAGTAGAAATTCCCGTAGCCTGTAATTTTCTTGCCAGATTAAAGGACAAATCCCGACTGCTGGAAGTCGGCAACGTGATCAAAGCTTATGAAGCACTTATCCAGCAAAATCGTGCAGAGATTCAAGCTCGAAGAATTATAGACAAATACGAAGTAGCTGACGGAGTAGAAAATGTAGATTTAATGGATCTTGCACCATCCGAAAAATATAGTGCGATAGTTTCCATCTCTACAGTAGAACATATCGGACAAGGAGCTGAACCAAATCAAACTTATGGTGAAAATCTAGAAAAGTGCGATCGAGAAGGGCCTTTAAAGGCGATCGCCAAAATTTACGATTTGCTGTCGGATGGCGGTCAAGCATTGATTACAGTACCCTTTGGTAAGCTTTTAGAAAGGGGATGGTATATCCAGTTCGACCGAAATTACTTGAACCTGTTATCTGAAAAATACCAGATTCCGCAAAGTGCGATCGTACCCAGTTTTTTAAAGTTAGTCCAAACCTACCATCGACCGACGCACCGTTCCGTTTGGGTACAAGCGAATCCCCTAGAACTTAGCAATGTAGAATATAATTCGCCCTTTAGTTTTGCAAATGCGATCGCTGTTCTCGAAATTACCAAAGTTGCTGTAAAAAATTCAAACTTCACTCTCCCAAGCCTTCCGAAAAAAGCCGAAGAACTTTTGATGACCAGCCGACTGTGTGTCTACAAAGATTTTCAAACAGATTATTATCAACACTGGATTGCCCAAATGAAACAGGAGTTTACTCCTGCTCGCAAACAGTGGGAATTTGTGGCAATTATCCAAGCTTTGCAAGAAAGAAACTTTCTGGGTAATAGCAAAAAAGGTTTAGGATTTGCAGTCGGGAATGAACCGCTACCGTCCTTATTTGCTTCCTTTGGCTGCGAAATTGTGGCGACAGATCAAGCTTTTAGTCCTGTTAGCCAAAAAGAATGGGGTGATACAGACAAACTTTGTAAAGGCAAACAAGCTCTCAACGAGAAGAGCATTTGTCCGCCGGAACAATTTGAGAGATTAGTTGAATTTCGGGAAGTAGATATGAACTACATTCCTGAAGATTTGCAGCAGCAGAAATTCGACTTTATTTGGTCATCCTGTGCGTTTGAACATATCGGTTCAATCGAAAAAGGGCTGCAATTTGTCCAAAAATCTTTAGCTTGTCTAAAGAGCGGTGGAATTGCGCTGCACACAACAGAATATAATTGTACGTCGAATGCTGGTACGCTAGATTTACCCAATTTAGTATTTTACAGGCGTCAGGATGTCGATCGGCTAATCGAACAATTAGAAAAGCAAGGACATTGGGTAGAGCCTGTCAACTATGATCTGGGCAATCAACAGCCTGACTTAAAAGTAGCCAAGCCACCTTATACTGAGCCGTATCTAAAATTAGAAATGGGAGGTTATATTGCCACATCTCTGCTTCTGATTATCCACAAAGATTATTATCTAAAATCAGCTAATTCTCAGATAGTATCAGTTAGCGGTCAACAAATAGAAAAGCCGCTCAAAATCATTTACGACATCTCTGTCCTCGGATACGGCTATCACGTAAGTCGTTCTCGAACAGGCGTTGCCAGAGTTATCGAAAATATCGCATTAGGCTTACTTACCTCAACAGAATTAGAGCTATCTTTTTCTGCCACTCATTCTACAAATGCCATTCATAATTGCCTAGATTACTTAGAATCGCAGCCAATTTTTAAAGACATACCCTTTGTGCATCCTAGGTTTATTTATGAATTGCGAATCAAACTAACTGAACTTTATAAAATACTGGAAAATCAGAGTAAAGTTCTGATAAATAATGGCAGCGAATCAAATAATCAGTCTTTAATCGAAAGCTTAAAAGCCCCTCTGACTCAGGCGATGAATCTGACTGTTAATCGCAACTCTATCGATCCTAACATTTTGGGTGCAACCGATATTTATCACTCGACATTTTATCACGTTCCCGACCAAGTAAGGCAAACTAAAAACCTGAAAAAAATCTCAACAATTTACGATTTGATTCCGATTATTTTGTCCGATTTATTTATCGGAAAAAACGACGGCGACTATCAGAGAATGGTCATGTCCTTAAAAAGTTTAACTCCTGAAGATTCGGTAATCTGCATATCTCAGGCTACGAAAAACGACTTGCTCAATCATGTCAAAAATCTCGATCCAGCCAAAGTTTGCGTCTCCTACTTAGCAGCCGATCCGCATACATTCTATTCCTGTTATGACACAAGCAAAATTGCAGCTATCAGAAACAAATACTCAATACCTGATGCACAATATATCTTGGGTGTAAGTACCATAGAACCGCGAAAAAACATCCTACACGCCATCCGTTGTTTTGCTAAAGTAGTCCAACAGCAAGGTATCAAAGATTTGTACCTCGTATTAGTTGGCGCTCTCGGCTGGGATTACGAACAGATATTTGCAGAAATATCCCAGAACAGTTTATCAAAAGACCGGGTGATTTTGACTGGTTATGTAGCTGATGAAGATTTAGCTGCACTCTACAGCGGTGCGCTAGCATTTGTTTATCCGTCACTCTATGAAGGTTTTGGTCTTCCACCTCTAGAAGCAATGCAGTGCGGTGTTCCAGTCATTACTTCAAATACATCATCTCTTCCTGAAGTAGTTGGCGATGCAGGCATTATGCTCAATCCTCAAGATGCTGACGGACTTTGCCACAATATGCTAAAACTTTATAACAGCCCATCTTTGCGAAATGAGATGTCATTAAAGTCGCTCAAACAAGCTAAAAACTTTAGTTGGGATAGGTGCATTCAGGAGACAATTGCTGCCTACAAAATTGCTTTATCTAGTTAAATTAACCCAACCACATATGCTAACATTAAATCTAGAGCCAATCAAAGTTATCTACGATATTTCAGTCCTCGGACAAGGACATTTGCATTTGCGCGCTCGCACGGGAATTTTTCGAGTAATTGAAAATCTTGCGGAAGGATTGACAAGCTCGCCAGAATGCGATTTAATGTTTAGCGTCAATCAGTATTTTCAGTTGCTAGATGCTAGTCTGGATTATCTAGCATCTAATCCTAAATTAGCAAAAGTTCCTTTGCTACACTCAAGTTTCCCCAGGATTTTTTCTAAAAAACTACTCGATACTTACAATCTGGTTAGCTGTCAAATAAAAAATAATGATGCGAGCAATTTAGGAGAGGATAAGTTATTTTTAGATACAGTGAAAAGTCATCTCGAAAATACGCTGAACATGATTGATGGTTATTCTAATACTATCGACTCTGGGAACTTAGATGAAGTCGATATTTTTCACTCTCCCTACGATCAAATACCTGCATCTGTTAAGACAGCAAACAAACTGCAAGCATTTTTAACTATTTATGATTTAATCCCAGTTTTATATCCGCAGTTTCTGCTGAGTGAACAAATTCCTTTACTTTACAAACAAACTTTGGCAAGCATTGCGGCAAAAGATTGGGTAACTTGCATATCTCATTCAACGAAAAACGACCTTTGCAATTATCTAAAAATTGACGAATCGAGAGTTTTTGTCACTCACTTAGCTGCGGAACCGAGTATATTCTATCCCTGTCGCGATGCGGCGAAACTTGCTTCGACTCGCAGCAAATACGGCATTCCAGATGCTCCTTATATTTTGAGTTTGGGTACGCTGGAACCGCGCAAAAATCTCGACGGAGCAATCCGCAGTTTTGCTAAACTAATTGAGGAACAAAGTATTAGAGATTTATATCTGGTTTTAGTGGGGACTCCGGGGTGGAAATACGATAATATTATGGCAGAAGTTTCTAAGAAAAACTTTCTCAAAGAACGGATAATTTTCACCGGATATGTGCCGGAATCGGATTTAGCAGCGCTGTATAGTAGTTCTTTAGCATTTGTCTATCCGTCGTTTTATGAAGGTTTTGGTTTGCCGCCTCTGGAAGCGATGCAGTGTGGAGTACCGGTGATTACCTCAAATACGTCTTCGCTTCCTGAAGTAGTTGGGAATGCGGGAATTATGGTAGATCCAAAGGATACTGATGCGCTTTGTGATAGTATGCTGCAAATATACAATAAACCGTCATTGCGGGCAAGTATGTCTGTGAAATCTTTAGCGCAAGCTAAACTTTTTAGCTGGGAAAGGTGCACTCAAGAAACTATTGCTGCTTATCGAACTGCTTTATCGTAATTTTACAGGAAACTCGCGAATCATGAAAATAGTTATTGACGGCATATTTTTTCAAAGTCAGCAAAAAAGCGGGATTTCTCGCGTTTGGCAGTCTTTGATGGCAGAATGGGTAAAAGATGGTTTTGCTGAGCATATTGTAATGTTGGATCGTGTCGGCACAACACCGAAGATTCCTGGGATTGAATATCGCTCGATTCCAGCTTACGATTACAACAAAACCGATGCTGACAGACAAATGTTGCAGCAAATGTGCGATCGGGAAAATGCAGATTTATTTGTGTCTACCTACTATACCACACCGATTTCCACGCGATCGGCATTCGTTGCCTACGACATGATACCCGAAGCTACGGGAGGCGACCTGAATAATCCGATGTGGCGAGAAAAACATCATGCTATCCGCCAAGCATCGTCCTACATCGCCATTTCCCAAAGTACCGCCCGCGATTTAATCAAGTTTTTTCCAGAAATATCTCCCGGATCAATTACGATCGCCCACTGTGGCATTCAACCACATTTTTATCCTTCTAGTATACCAGAAATAGCAGCATTTAAAAATGCACACCGGATTGAAAAACCCTACTTTCTCATAGTTGGAGAACGCTTGGGATTCAACGGTTATAAAAATACGATCGCCTTTTTTCAAGCATTATCTAGATTCAGCACAAAGTCGGGATTTGATGTTGTTTGTACTAGCGGCCAACCTTCGCTAGAACCGATATTACAACAGTATACTGCTGGTTTAAACGTCCACCTGCTGTACTTATGCGACGATGAATTGAGGGCGGCTTATTCAAGTGCGATCGCTCTCGTATTTCCCACGAAGTATGAAGGTTTCGGACTGCCAATATTAGAAGCAATGGCTTGCGGTTGTCCCGTCATCACCTCTCCCAACAGCTCGATTCCCGAAGTAGCAGGCGAAGCAGCATTTTATGTCAGTGAAAATGATGTGAATGCACTGGGAAATGCACTGTTTGACGTACAGAAACCGGATATTCGCAACTCGTTAGTTGCTGCTGGACTCGGACAATGCCGCAAATTTACTTGGTCAAAGATGGCAAAAATCGTTGGTTCAACATTGCTACAAGCCTGCGGTAGCCAACAGCAAATCTCTGCACAAGTGCCAGAAGCTCCAATCTTTTTGTCAAGCATTATCGAGCAGTACCAGAAAAACTCCGCTGATTTATCCGCACTAGCAACAGTCCGTCAAGCTCGGAGACAAATTGCGGCAATTTGGCTGACTTTGCCACCTGAACAAGTTGCTAGCGTCTTTGCAAGTGATGCTGGCAAACAACATCAGGCAATGCTCAATAGCGATATTAGAGATGAACCGCTAACTGATATAGAAGAGAGTTTTGTCAGCGAATTAATCGCAAATGTGGCGAAAGGATTTAACGACCCCAAGGCGATCAATTACCTGCTAGCAGCGATATTGTACTGTCGCGCCCACCAATTGCCGATTAAGTACGATCGCGCGAAGCTACCGAATTGGTTCGCCAATGAATATCTCAAATTCATGTTTACCTGTCCAAACCTATTTCAAAACAAAGGTGAAGCCGACAGTTATTATCAATTTATCGCAGGATGGATTGATTACATACATACTAATTTGTTCAAGAATGCCGATTCGCCACTTTGGCAAAATATTGCCTTATTTTTCTCGCAAGTTGCTAACTTTATCCCGCTGTACTTTACCACGGCAAACCTGCGCGATATCTACACAAAACGGGCGGATATTATCGAGTTTGCGCTGAAAAATCGCGGTTGTTCGATTGATTGCATCTTCCCGGTGCGATCGCCCCAACGCACAAAAATCCGCCTCGGCATCATCAGCGACCATTTCGCGCCGCAAACCGAAACCTTCGCTACCATCCCGGTTTTCGAGCATTTAGACCGCAACCAGTTCGAGATTTACCTGTACGCGCTCAACACCAGCGGCCACCAATTAGAACAATACTGTCAAAGTCGCGCTGACAAACTGGTTGCACTCCCGAAAGACTTTGCATCGCAAGTCCAAACAATCCGCACTGACGACTTAGATGTCTTATTTTTCGGTACGAATTTAACAGCTATTAACAAACCAGTTGGTTCCCTAGCAATGCACCGTTTGGCAAGGGTACAAACTACATCTTTCTGTTCCCCGACAACCACCGGAAGTCGGCACATGGATTACTACATCGCAGGCAAATTTACCGCGCCGGATGCTAGTTATCAAGCACAATATCACGAACAGTTAGTAACTCTCGAAGGCAGTGGTTTTTGTTTCAAATATGCCACAGAATCGGAAGTAGCGACAGTCAAACCGACGCGCCAAAGTATGGGAATTTCCGACAACACAACAGTGTTTATCTCCGGCGCCAACTTCTATAAAATTCTGCCGGAATTGAGAGAAACTTGGATAAAGATTCTAGCAGCAGTACCTAATTCAATCTTGATTTTATATCCCTTTGGCCCCGCTTGGACTCGCACCTATCCAGCTACACCTTTTGTCAATAATCTGAACGTTGTCTGCGCTAAATACGGAGTGAACAACAACCGTTTACTGTTCGTAAAACAACTACCAAGTCGGGCGGATGTGAAAGAATTTTTGCAGCTAGCAGATGTTTATCTCGATTCCTATCCTTACGCTGGGGCGACATCATTAATCGATCCTTTGCAAGTAGGATTACCGATGGTGGTTGTGGAAGGAAATGCTTTGCGATTCCGTCAAGGTGCGGCGATGCTGCGAGAATTGCAGATGCCCGATTTAATTGCACATGACGAAGCATCTTATATTCAATTAGCCGTCAATC
>ENA-OFCE01001456-OFCE01001456.1-metagenomes-genome-assembly--contig:-NODE-1456-length-11989-cov-5.148400_pt1 | contig 11989 bp, 13 predicted proteins | sample MGYA00153388_OFCE01 | MGnify analysis MGYA00153388
CCAACAAACTGCAAGACAGCATCAACAAGCGCATGATCAACGCTGACGCCAAGCTCAAAGCCGTTTTCGGCAAAGCCCAAGTGTCAATGTTCGAGATGGCTGGCCTGATCGGCAAGCACGTCAAATAGTCTGCTTTCGAGCTAGAAATTAAAAAGCCGGTGCAAGCCGGCTTTTTTTATGCTTTTTAGGTATGTTTTAGGGCTCTAGGCAAATTAATACGGGCGCAAGCAGCTATAAATTTAATAGCGTATCAGTATGGGCATAACTGCGACGATCGGGTAGCCTGATTCCACACCTTAATCAAAACAGCATTCAGCTAGATTTAATCTTCAAATAGTAAGCCGAATGACCGCCATAGCATCGCCACCTGAATATGGCATTAAACACAACCATTCCCGAGGCAACGTCGCTGACTACCTGGCCGCCAAGCTGGCCGATGGCAGCCGCGTGTCAGTGATGTCAGCGGTGTCAGCGGTGTCAGCTTACTTCATCATTTATGCGTATGAGGCTTTGAGCAAAAAACTTGACAGCATTGAGTCGCTGCGCTTCATCCAGTCGCTTGACCCCGACAAAACCGATAAAAAAGCCTTCAAAATTGAAGACGAAGATTTGGAGCTTGCCAATCGCTTGCAGCAAAAAGAAGTGGCCCGTAGTTGTGCAGATTGGATTGCCAGCAAAGTCGAGATCAGGTCAGCTCTATCACATTGATGACGGTAGCCCTTTAAAGCCAAAGGCGGAACGGGATACCGCGCTGAATCAACTGCAACTGCTGAAAGACGTGGTGATGAATCCCTACTCGGACCCCAATGCGCCCAACATTCCCAAACAAGAAGTTGTGGATGCAGCCGACGCAGTGGACGAGTTTTTAAAATTGGTACGAAGAAAATGAAACAAAAACCACCCGACCCCGATACGCCAGCCGCGCGGATTGAAACGCCTGGCGGCTACGCCGACTGGCTTGCAGATCTGAAGCTGCGCATTCACACCGCGCAGCAGCGGGCGTTACTGGTCGTTGACCGTGAGGTGGTACTGCTGTATTGGCAAATTGAGCGGGACATTCTGGAACGGCAAAGTGCGCAGGGCTGGGGGGCCAAGGTGATTGGTTGAGCTAGGTGCTGGTTTTGCATTCGTCGGGCGGCAAGTACACATTGAGGTGGGTAGCGACGACTTCTACATGGACTTGCTGTTTTATCAACTCAAGCTGCGCTGCTGTGTGGTGGTTGAGCAAAAAGCGGGCGCATTCAAACCAGAACACGCCGGGCAATTGGGCTTTTACCTGAGCGCGGTGAACTCGCAAGTCAAGGCAGAGCAAGACAACCCGACCATTGGCTTGCTGCTGTGCAAGAGCAAAAACCGAGTGGTGGCTGAATGCGCGTTGCGCGACTCCAACAAGCCGATTGGTGTGGCTGAATACCAATTGATGGAAGCGCTGCCAGCCGAGCTGCAAACCAGCCTGCCCAGCATTGAGCAGATTGAGCGCGAGTTGGCGGGTAGTGCTGCAGCGCCGCAAAACGCAAAAGCGTGACGTTTTGTCACGGTTTGAAACGCCAAGCGCTAGTCGGAAAATTACGCGAAAGCAATTGCGCCGATGCCGAAGGGAAGTGGCGATCTGCCCGCACTCCTAGCGTAAAGCTTGGCTCAAACTGACAGCTTAAAAAGAGCTCGAAAAAATTAAAATTTACACCAAAATTAGCTTATAGCCCAATAAATATCTGCGTGAGCAGCTTCTTTTTTAATAGCGCCTAATTCTATTAGGCATATTTATTTTCGCTTCAACGCCTGCTCGGTAATCGCCGACAGCGTGGCCCGGGTGGTGATGACTTCTGCATCCAGCATGACTTCAATCAGCGTGCCCTCAGCGCGAGCCAGCGCAGCCAGCAGCTCACCTTCAAACTCCGCCGTTCGGGTGATGCGCACCCCCGCGTAGCCGTAAGCACGTGCCAGCGCGGCGAAGTCTGGGTTTTGCAAATGCGAGCCGCTAGAGTGATTCGGGTACTCGCGCTCCTGGTGCATGCGTATCGTGCCGTACATACCGTTATTGAGCAGCACGATGATGGTTTTGGCGCCGTGTTGCACGGCGGTGGCCAGCTCGTGGCCGTTCATTAAAAAGTCACCGTCACCAGCCATCGTCAACACCACACGCCCTGTCGTGATTGCCGCTGCAATACCCGCCGGCACGCCGTAGCCCATCGCGCCTACCGTGGGTGCCAGCTGTGTTTTGTGCCCTTTTGCCAATCCGTGATGCTTATAAAAGCGGTGCGTCCAACTCGCAAAGTTGCCCGCGCCGTTGGTCAGGACCGCATCCGGCGGCAAGTGCTGTTGCATCAGGCCAACGATGGCGGGCATGTCGATGTCGCCGGGTAATTTGTTGGGCTGCAGGTTGCCAAGGTAATCTGCATTGGCTTCAAGTGCCCACGCTTCCCACGGCAAATTGACCGGAGCCGTCAATACTTCCAGCGATCTTGCGGCTGCATTCATCGTTGCGTTGATGGCAAGGTCAGCCTGGTACACCCGGTTGAGTTCTTCCGCACTGCTGTGGATGTGCACGAGCTTTTGTTTTGGCCTCGGTGCTTCAAGCAGTGTGTAGTTGTTGGTTGTCATCTCACCCAGCCTTGGGCCAATGGCGATGATCAAGTCCGCCGCCTTGACGCGCGCGGCCAGCTTGGGGTTCAGGCCAATGCCGACATCTCCAGCATACAGGGGGTGGTGGTTGTCAAAGGTGTCTTGAAACCTGAAAGCATTGCCAACCGGCAGCCGCCAGTTTTCTGCAAAGCGCTGCAATGCTTGCGCCGCTTGTGGTGTCCAGCCGCCACCGCCTGAAATGACGAACGGGCGCTCCGATTCAAGCAACATCTCGCGCAGGGTGCGCAATGCGCCGGGGTCGCTCCAGGCTTGCACCGCCTCTACTCTGGTCAGTGGCTGGGCAGCGGTCATGCGGGTCAGCATGTCTTCAGGCAGCACCAGCACCACGGGGCCAGGCCTGCCGTTCACAGCTAGGGCAAAGGCGCGTGCAACGTATTCAGGGATGCGGTTGGCGTCGTCAATACGCTCTACCCGCTTGGCAAAGCCTTTGGTACTGGGGCCAAAGAATGCTTGGTAATCCACCTCCTGAAACGCCTCGCGGTCTCGGCAGTCACTCGCGACATCACCTATGAGCAGCACCATAGGTGTGGAGTCTTGAAACGCTGTGTGCACGCCAATCGATGCATTGGTTGCGCCGGGCCCGCGCGTGACCATGCACACGCCCGGCCGACCCGTCAGCTTGCCGTGCGCTTCGGCCATATAAGCCGCGCCGCCTTCTTGCCTGCAGGTGATGAAACGAATCTGGTCTTGCCTTGCATGCAATCCGTCTAGAACAGCAAGATAACTTTCACCAGGCACACCAAAAGCATGGGTCACGCCCTGGGCGATCAGGCAATCGACTAAAAGGTGTCCTGCGAGTTGTGGTGTCATTCATCCACCGAGGCTCGGGTAATTAGTCATTCAGGGGTGCTGCTGTCGCCATCGCCGCCGCCCGCCTCTAACGCCTGCCGGGCCAGCTCTTCATCACTCAGCGGTGGCGCCTGTTCCAGTGCTGCCAGTTCGTCTAAAAACTCTTGCGTTGGCTGTTCGTGCTCCAGCAGAACTTCTTCAAGCTTTTGCTGGCTGGTTTCAACGTGCGCCGAGGGTGAGTGCAGCGTAGTGGGCGGCACAGGAAATTTTTCACCCAGCTCATGTTTAAGCGCCTCTGATTTATCTTCTACCCAGCTTGCAAAATCTCCGCCAGTTGGCGTGTTTGACATGTTTGAACTGCTGCTCATAAAAGCCTCCTGTTACGCAGCCCGGCTTGAACCAGGACGGAACAAGCCTTGTGCGCCAGCTAATTATGGACGCTCATCACAAGAGATGTTGCTGTAAGCTGGCAGTTCACGCTCTGAGCAACGATGTGCGCCGCACGCGCCGCACATTAAACGCGCTGGCAATCAACACGCCCTGCAAGGCCGCCAGGCCCAACAGCACGCCGCGGTACTGGCCGTTGTCCATCATCAGGCCAAACAACAACGGCGCAAGCGCTTGGCCAATGTCCAGCCCTGCATACACTACGCCGTAAACGCGTCCGGATGCGTTTTCAGGGGTAGAGCGTTTGACCAGCAAATCGCGCGATGGACCAGCCATGCCAGACGCAAATCCCATGAGGCCAAACAAGGCAGGCACCACCCACTGGCCCAGATTGCCCAGTTGACCAACCGCAAGCAGTACAGCCACCGCAGCTGCTACAGCGAATGCAGTGCCCACAATGCGCTCACAACGCGACGGGTCAGCCGCTAAAAAGCCGCCCAGCACCATGCCGCCCGCACTGAGCAACATGTAAATCGTCAGGCACAGCGCGGCCAGCGCCACCGGCACGTTGTGCAACTGCCGCGCAGCCTCTGGTGCAAAGGCTTGCACCACACTGAGCGCGGCGGCGTACCAGAAGAAAAAAGAAAAGCACATCCATACCGCCGGGATGCGCAAAAACGCGAAGTTGCTGTCATCTGCCTCCCCGACTTTTCTAGCCGCAGCGCTGGGCAGCACCAGCTTTTGCCGGTTCACCACCAGCAGCGCCAGCACCGCGAGCGTCAATACACCTGCTGCAGCTACTGCCACACGCCATGAATACGCATACGCCAGCCCGACCATCATGGCCGGTGCGAGCGCCCAACCCAGGCTGCCAGTTATACCGTGCACGCTATATGCGTGGCCCAGCCGATGCGCGCTGATTTTGCGGTTCAGCAGCGTGTAATTCACGGGGTGAAAAACGCCGTTGCCTGCGCCCGCCAAAATGGCAAATGCAGCCAGCATCCAGTAGCTGGTGCTAACAGCGTAACCAAAAGCGGCAATACCCAGCAGCGCCAAGCCAGCAAACAGAATCGGCCGCGGGCCGTAGCGGTCAACCCAAAAACCAGAAGCCGCCTGCGCTGCGCACGACACCACAAAAAACAGTGCCAACAGAAAAGCCAACTCGGTGTAGCTCGCGCCGAATTCGGTTTTGAGCCATGGAAAAAGCGGTGCCAGCAGCAACTGGCTGAAATGGCTGATCAAATGGGCGATGCCGACCAGGCCTATTACTTCAGCATCAGGGCGGAGCGGCGGGTTTGCTGACTGGCCGGGTGGAGCACTGGTTGCAATGGACATGCTTTATGGTAGTACAACCGCGTACAAACCATGCGCACCAGCTGCACAATATGCCGATTGCACTAGACCACGCTTGACACGCAACATGCCACAACCCAGTCCTGAAAAACCAGTCAAGAACCTATCGCCCGAAGGCAAATTTGTGACTGGCTCAACGCTCAAGCACGTCATCGGCATGACGGTGTCTGGCTCGATTGGACTGATTGCAGTGTTTGCAGTGGACCTGCTCAATTTGTTTTACATCTCTTTGTTGGGTCAAAAAGAGTTGGCTGCTGCTGTGGGCTATGCCGGTACGCTGCTGTTTTTTGTAATCTCGCTGTCGATTGGTTTGGCCATTGCCGTTAGCGCCATCACCTCACGCGCGCTGGGTCGGGGGGACCGCGACCAGGCCCGGCACATGGCGGGGGCATCGCTGGTGCTGATGGTGGTCAGCATGTCCGTCGGTTCACTGGCGCTGTTTCCTTTCATCGACAGCTTGCTGGGGGTTCTGGGCGCCACTGGCGTTACGGCTGACCTTGCGCTGCGCTTCACACAGCTCGTGCTGCCGTCAGCGCCGCTGCTAGGCGCGGGCATGTGCATCAGCGCGCTGCTGCGGGCGCTGGGCGATGGCAAACGCGCCATGTACGTCACGCTTAGTGCCGCGGCCGCCGTAGCGGTGCTCGACCCGTTGTTTATCTTTGGTTTTGGTTGGGGCCTGGACGGCGCAGCGCTGGCAACTGGCGCTGCACGCGCGGTGATGGTGTGCGTTGGGCTTTACGGCCTGGTGCGCGTTCACCACCTGCTGGCCTGGCCCACCAAGGCGGAGCTGTTAAGTACCGCCAAGCCATTTTTCGCCATCGGTTTGCCGTCGATATTGACGCAAGTGGCCACGCCCGTAGGCAATGCGTTTGTTACCGCCGCCATTGCGCCGTATGGCGACAGCGCAATTGCCGGCTGGGCGATTGTGGGGCGCATTATTCCGGTAGCGTTTGCTGCGCTGTACGGCTTGTCTGGCGCTGTCGGGCCGATTCTTGGGCAAAACCTGGGCGCGGGTCGTTATGACAGGCTGCACTCCACCATGATGGACAGCTTGAAGGTCGTGGTTGTGTACGTGTCGGCTGTGTGGGTGCTGATGGCAGTGTTCAGCGGTGTGATTGCCGAGGCGTTTGGCGCTACCGGCGAAGGCCGCGAGGTTATTGTATTTTTCTGCCAGTTTGTAGCCGCCAGCTTTGTGTTCAATGGTGCCGTATTTGTTGCCAACGCAGCGTTTAACAACCTCGGCTTTGTGCTGTATTCCACCGCGCTGAATTGGGGCCGCGCCACGCTAGGCGTAGCGCCATTCATCTGGCTGGGTGGCCAGTGGTACGGCGTAAAGGGCGTGTTGGCTGGGTATGGCCTGGGCGTGGTGCTGTTCGGCGTGGTGGGTGTTTGGGGATGCTTCAAGGTGCTGGCGCAGCTGGAGCAGCGGGCAACAGCAACCCAGTGATTGCTATTGTCTTGGTAGCTGCTTACCCCTGGATTGACGACACAAAACGTTTTTTGTGCGTTAAATTTTACTTGTTTAACTGAATCCCCTGACCTTCACCCGCATGTGCTCACACTACCAAGCCGTTACCGCATTGGCGCGTTTTGAACGCCACTTTCGCACTGTGTACCCTGTGGGCAGCACGCTTGGCGACATGTGGCCCACCTACCCGGCTGCGGTGGTGCTCGGCGGTCTGAAAGAGCGCCAATCCACGGTTGCCCGCTGGGGCTTGATAGCGGCGTCTAGCAAGGTACCAAGCCCCAAGCTGTCAACGTTCAATGCACGAAGCGAGAGCGTAGCGACGTCCCCCACTTTCAGCGGTGCGTGGGCAAAAGGGCTGCGCTGCATTGTGCCCGCCGAGGCCATTTACGAGCCCGACTGGCGCAGTGGCCGCCACGTACCCACGCGCTTGCAACGCGCAGACGGCCAGCCCATGGGCATTGCGGGGCTGTGGGACCACTGGACCGCACCTACCGGCGAGATCACCACCAGCTTCACCATGCTGACCATCAACGCAGACACCCACCCGCTGATGAAGAACCTGCACAAGCCGCAAGATGAAAAACGCATGGTGGTTGTCTTGAATGAAAGCGACTTTGACGAATGGCTGAACCCCAAGCCAGGCGCTGCCTTGACCAGCGTAGCCCACCTGTTGCAGCCGTACGCTGCCGACAGGCTGCGGGCCATCAGCGAGCCCAGCCAGGCCACTATTGACAACCCGGCGTTGTTTTAAATGGTGAGTAGTCGTTTTCAATTGCTATTAAAAGAATATCTGCTTACGCCCGCGTTTATTGACTTAAAGACCTGTTTGATTACTTTTTTAGCCCTTTGTTAGGCTTTTTCACGGATTCAGCCAGTGCATCGTGCAGCCGTTGCCCGACGACTCATTGCCCCACACAAACGCCGCCCGCCGCTGGCCACGCGTGTGCAGGTGCAACCATTCCATGCGATGCATGCTTACCTGCAGCACCGCAAAGTGCGGCTCGGCAACTTGCAGCTCGGCGGGCTCGGGCTCCCGCCCTTCCACCTGCGGCGGCAGCCCGCTCGTAGGCTCTGGGCTGATGCCACCAGGCTGCGCGCCCAGATAGCAGCGCAGTGAACTGGGCCGTGATGCAACCCAGCGCAGGTGGCTGAGGGCATCGTTGGCATGCACTCTAGCCACCCCGCTGATACGCAGTTGCACTTTGCGTGCGGCATCATAAAAAGTCAGCGCCACCCTGCTGTCAAGTGCCAGCTCGGGCAGCTTCGCGCTGCGCGTGTCGGTATGAAACGTCAGCGTGCGCGCTTGCGCATCAGCTGCGCGCAGCACCAGCACCCGCGCCTGCGGGCCGTCTGCGCTTTGGGTGGCCAATACCGGCGTATGAAAGGCCGAACGCCGGTCTTGCACGCCCCGGCCAATCATTTGCCAGGCGAATTTCAGCGTGGCGGCCAAGTCGTTGTAGTGATCAGGAAAGGGCTCATCGGCTCTGTCTGGTTGGGGGGTATCAATTGGCATGGTTTGAGTTTAAGGGGCAGGTTGTCTTTGAATTGATTGGCAGCGAACAGCCTTTTTTTCTACAAGCAGCTGGCCATTTATCTGCTGGCAGATCCAGGTTGTAAAGCTTTACTGAGCAATATGTCGCAATTTGTTCAAACAAGCCTGCCGCCAAGTGTCAGCTCAAGGTTTTCAAGCGCGTGGCACTGGCTAGACGCGGTATTGGCCCCCGTCGCCATGCCCCCCGGCGCACAGCCTGATGAACACGGTCTGCAGGCCAGCGCAGTACGCATACCGGGGGCTGACGGGTTGCAGTTGTTTGGCTGGTATGCAGCATCTAACTTGGTGGACCCGCGCCCCGTCGCAGTGCTGCTTCACGGCTGGGGCGGCAACGCCAGCAACTTGCTTCCTGCTGCTATCACGCTTCACGAAGCCGGCTATGCCGTACTGCTGGTTGAAGCCCGCAACCACGGCCGCAGCGACCACGGCGGGCATTCGTCCCTGCCCCGCTTTGCCCAAGATTTAGACAGCGCCATCGACTGGCTGGCCGCGCAACCCTATGTAGACGCCGGTGCGTTAGTGGCAATGGGGCATTCTGTCGGTGCGGCGGCGGCGTTGCTGTCAGCATCACGGCGCAGTGACTTGGCAGCAGTGGTCAGCGTGTCCAGCTTTGCCCACCCTGAGCAACTGATGCAGCGCTGGCTGGCCCAGAGGCGCGTGCCCTACTGGCCACTGGGCTGGCTGGTGAACCGCTACCTGGAGCGCATCATGGCGCGCGCTTTGACGATAGTCGCTTGTAGCAAGCCTCTTACTATGTAAAACTCGAGTTAACAAGGAGTTTTTATGGGAAAGTCAGACCTGCAAGCTCTACTCGCCTTGAGCCCTGCTGAACGCATTGAACTGGCAGAAGACCTGTGAGACACGTTGCAATTGAGGCGGCTGCATAACCCCTAAAAGCCCATGAAATAGCGGAGATAGAAAAGCGTTAGGCCGAACACCAAGCCAACCCGCGCAAGACGTTGTTCCGTGGAGCACGGTCAAGACCCATTTGCAGGTTGGTTGAGCGGGTTGACACTGACGGTTGTTTTTCGCTTCAGCGCTGACACCCAGGTGATCGCCACAAAAACTTGGTACGACTATCAGCGGCATGGCTTGGGTGACGAATTTACCCGCAGCCAAGAATCCGCTGTCAACCGAATCGCACACAGCCAATTGGCAGCGCCTGCAGTGCATAAAGACGTACGCCGTGTTTTGTTAAAGCGCTTTCCGTACTCAGTTTTTTACAAGGTCGAAGCTGACGGGCTACTGGTACTGAGCTGTAGGCACACCCGCCAATAGCCGCAGGGCTGGCCAGTTGCTTGATTAGATCTAACAAGAAGTTGCTTTAGCCATCACGCTTGACGACGCGGTGGTGCGGGCGGTTTGATAGCTAGCATTACTAGACCGGTTAGATCAGTCTCCCTTATCGTCCTTATATATTTCAATTTCAGAATTTCGCATACGACCAGCGTGTACACCCTTCGGGATTGAAGATGCAAAGTAACGACCACCTCCTGACGGCGCGCGCATGACCTGGCGGGGTGTTTCTTGCTCTCCAACTAACTTAATTTTTCGAGCCTCTGCGCGCATACGCGCATATCCGCGCAACATACTTTCCCTGTATGCAACCCACCCTCGCTTAACGAAGCGCGAAGGACCAATCACCTCTCCGCATGGCTTGGTTTTCAATTTATTCAAAATAGTAGTGAACTGTTTGTATTCGATTGGCACACGTCCATCACGGCTACGCTGGCGCATTACATAAAGATATGAACTGTATATCTGCTTAAGGTCGCGCTCTAAGTATTCAGAATCAGCAGCAGCCCATAAAACTTCTTCGAAATCTTCAGTGCGTTGATTCACAGCAAGCTCGTAGGGACGCTTCAATTCTGCATTGATGCTCTCAATTGAATCTGCGATTGCATTGTTGTAATGAGTCCAGTCGACGTTAAGTACAACATCACAATCCTCCCACAATCGCCATAGAAGTTTTTCAGTAATGAGGTGTACGTAATAAGGGTAACCGTCGCTGACAGCAGCAATTCGGGTGCGAATGTCGTCCTGAATCTCAACTCCAAACTGCTTCAGTGCATTCACTGCAATATCCCATCTAGCAGTCCAATTTAATTTGTCCAACTCAATTGTTTCGAACTGCCGGATAGCTGACGGATGCGCGCCTAACAATTTATCAATAGTGCTCGCAACACCGGTAAAGAAAAACACAACATTGATTTTTTTGTCACCAAGTTGCTTGACTAGATCAGAAAAATGACCGCGCTCCACTTCGCTGGTCATGCGATCAAACTCATCGACTACAACTACCGGTCGTTCAGAATGAATAGCTACTACTTCGCGCAACACCTCCACAGCGTCACCCACTGTGCGTATTACCTCGTGTAGATCGTTTTCAGTTATCTCACTGCCACTACTGGCTCGAAGGAATTGCCATTCAAAAGCGACACTTGATGTTTTCTTGGATTTCCGCAACCTGCTCTGGCGCGATGCTTGATAACCAATATTAGCTATGACACTTCGAAATGTTGAGTCAGTGGAGCACGATACGTCAATGTACGGCGAATCTGATGATTGAATTTGAGCTGCCGCTGCGGCGGCAACCGAAGACTTTCCAATGCCCCTATCTCCATAAATAAATATATGACGACCGTGCGCAAAAAGAGCCTTTTCGATTCTCAGAAGCTCTTTTTCTCTACCGCGAAGGTGTTCGACGCTCTGAATCGGTCTAGCTGGAGAAAGCACTTTATTAAACTCTTTACCGAACGAGTCACGATCAGCCCAAGACGAAAGCATAAGGTCTCCTAGATAAAGAAAATTGACTACCAAAATACCGCCACGAGTGAATCCAGGGACTAATCCGCTCGGTCTGATGTTGCCGACACCACGATCACGAATCGTGCAAACCTTCACCGACTACAGATAATTGCCCAGTAGTTATCTACGCAAGAACGAGCCTACAAAGCCAAATGCAACCGAAGCGCCACATCAATTTTCAACATCAAATCCGCAGGCACCTTTCCCACCGCATGCAAGCCAAGCCTACCTTTATCTAACGTACGTATTTGCTGCGCCATCACTTTGCTGTCTTTGCCTAGTCCCGTGTCCTTGGCGGGTAATTTGACTTCAAATGGGTAAATGCGCGTCACGTTCGACGTGACGGGCAACACTGTGACCAATGCGTTGGCGCGGTTGGCAGAATTGTTGCTTACGATGACGATGGGTCGCGTTTTTTGCGTTTCTGCGCCTTGGCTGGGGTCCAGGTTGGCGTAGTACACGTCACCACGAAGCATGTGCGCCCTCACTAACGCTCTTCACATTTGCAACGCCCTTAACAAGGCCATCATTCAGCGTGGCCTCAAACTCTGCGGCGATTTGCTTGTCCTGGCTGGCGCTTTGCGCATAGGCCTCTGCCAAATAGCTTTCCTGCTCTGTCAGTTGCAGCAAATGCAAGGCTTTGGCCACCACAGCAGAGCGCCCTTTGGCAGCATGGTCTGCGGCGTAGCGGTCTATAAAATTCAATATTCCGCGCTCAAGTGATACGGAGATTTTTTGGCTTAATTGCATGATTGCTACCTTTTTAAAAATTAGTAGCAACTATTTTAGCATTTCGGTAGCAAATTAAAAAGCCCCGCCCCCACTCCCATGAGCCAAACTCTCAAACTTGGTAATGCGGTTAATAAACGCTAACTTTACTGTGCCCGTGGGTCCGTTGCGCTGCTTGCTGATGATGATTTCGGCCACGCCGGGCTCTTTGCAGGCTTCTTTGGTGTAGTACTCGTCGCGGTAGATGAACATGATGATGT
>ENA-OFCE01001457-OFCE01001457.1-metagenomes-genome-assembly--contig:-NODE-1457-length-11987-cov-3.539725_pt1 | contig 11987 bp, 12 predicted proteins | sample MGYA00153388_OFCE01 | MGnify analysis MGYA00153388
TGCGCTTGAACAGGAACACCTCGTCGGCCAGGCCCAGCGGGTGGGCGTGGAAGAAATTGATCTCCATCTGGCCGGCGCCCACCTCGTGGATCAGCGTGTCGACGTTCAGCTCCATCTTTTCGCAGTAGTCGTACACGTCTTCAAACAACGGGTCGAACTCGTTTACTGCGTCGATCGAATAAGCCTGCCGCGAGGTCTCCGCACGACCGCTGCGACCAATCGGCGGTTTCAGCGGCAAGTCAGGATCGGTGTTGCGCGCGACCAGATAGAACTCCAGCTCCGGCGCGACAATGGGAAACAAACCTTCGGCGCGATAAAGCTCAATCACGCGCTTGAGCACGGAGCGAGGCGCGTACGGAATCAATCCGCCGTTGCGATCAAAACAGTCATGCACGATTTGCGCGGTGGGATCGGCAGCCCAGGGCACCAAACGCACGGTGCTCGGATCGGGCACCAGATGCATGTCCTTGTCCGTGGCCGAGATCACGTCAAAGTATGGGCCTTCGGTCGGGAATTGCCCTGTTACCGATCCAGCCACGACCACCTCTGGAAGGCGCATGCCGCGGTCTTCGGTGAATTTTTCGCGGGGGAGAATTTTGCCTCTCGCGACGCCCGTGAGATCGGGGACGAGGCATTCAATTTCAGTAACGCGCCGCTGATTGAGCCAGGTTTCAAGCTCGGCGAACGTATGCGGTTGTTTCATATCCATCAGTTACTCCGGTATCAGTGATCGATCCGCGCCTGGATGCACGTGCACGGATCGTTTTCTTGTCACGGTTATGCGCTAGGCAAAGTCCTCAACAAACGGTTGGTTAATGCGCAAACAGGCAACGCACTACGCTGCCTTTGCTGTACTCGCAAAGTTCTTTTCGCGATTTTCTTTCTGCGTTTGTGCTGCGCGCCATGCACAGCATGCAGCACCAAACGCCGAAAAAATCTGTAACGATGCCTCGCTCTCCCACGGCTTCCACTCGGGATGCCATTGCACGGCGAGCGAAAAGCCGCGATGAGACGCAATCGAAACGGCCTCGATCTGGCCGTCTGGCGCGTGACCTTCGACTTTCAAATCTGGCGCAAGCTGATCAATGCCTTGCCCGTGAATCGAATTCACAGTGACATCGCCCGTACCGATAATCGCCGCGAGACAACCACCCGGCACCGCATGCAACAGATGCGCCGCCGCGTACACCTCGTCGGTCGTGGCGTCTGGACGTCCCTTCGCGCCGCGATGATCGTGGCGACCGTCGATTTCATGCACGGCCTGATGCAGCGTGCCGCCGAGCGCGACGTTGATCTCCTGCAGGCCGCGACAGATCGCCAGCATCGGCAGGCCGAGCTCGATCACTCGCCGAATCAGCGGCAAGGTGATCGAATCGCGCGCTGGATCGAGCGGCAACGACGGGTCATACACGTCCTGCCCGAAATGCGACGGATGCACGTTTGATGGCGAACCGGTGAGCATGATGCCGTCGGCCATCGCCAGATACGCCTCCACATCTTCCTTGCCGGTGCACAACAGCGGAATCGTCAACACGTCCGCCTGATCGCGCAGCGCGTCGGAGTAGCGCGTTAGCAGCACCTGCATCGGCCGGTCGTCGTACACACGGTTGTCGCAGGGGACGAGCACCACTGGTTTGTGGCGCTTCTGCGGCGGGCGGGAAATACTGAATTCTCCGCTCGGGCCGACTGTCGGGCTAGCGCTGTTGCGCATCGTCATCTCCGCGACATCTCATTGAAAACAGACACTATTTACTCACGCTACCTACGGCAAGTCCAATGCCGAATGTGCAAGAAGTGGTAAACAACTTTACGCCATAAGTCCCACTGTACAAGGGCTGCGACTGTAAAATTATCAAAGTCGACTTATTCTAAAATTAGCGCTCAGCCCCAATCTAATAATGATTTATGTCAAAAGTTGGTGCCGCAGTTGGCATTGATCTGCAACCGCATCGTGTCCCACCCCCCAAGGTCACACCCGTGCCGTTGATCAAGGCGGGGCCGCTCAAACCCAGCATCGCGCGCAGGAAGATCAAGCCTTCCTTCGTGGCTGACAGCACATTGTCCTCATTCATGTCGAGGTTGCAAGCGATGTTGGCGTTGCCTGTTGCGCTGCGAAACCAATACGCCTGACCGCTGACGGTAAACCTAGTTTCTGCCGTGCCGGAGGGGCTGGCACTGCTGTGGCGCAGCGTCACGTAATCGCCGTTGCCCAAGAACGTGATGCTGTCGAGCCAGTCCGACACATAAGTCGCTGCAGCGCAACCTGCGGGCACGGCGGGCAGCGCCGGGCAACAGCCCGAAGCGGTGGCGACACAGAACTGGCTGTTGGCCGCACCGGCGACATAAACCATCCCAGTGTTCGGACTCAGACCCGCAATCGATACCTCGTTGCACGTCCGCGTCGTGCCCGGCGGTACGTTGCTCTGGTGCAGGAAGCTAATCGGCGTGGGGATGCGGTTGATCAAGGTCAAATCGTCCGAAATACGCGCGACGTAGGCCTCATCACCGCCGCTGGCACCGGGCAGGCTGTTCGAATTGGTTTGTCCGGCCACATAGATGTCGCCGCCAGCGGCGCTCTGCACGCCATCGGTCGTGCCGGGCAGATTGGTGGATCCGGTGGTTCCGGCCGCGTACACCTCGTCGCTCGTCGGGTGAATGGCCAGTGCATTGACATAATCGGTGAACGAACCGCCCACGAAGCTCGATTGCAGGCGCTGTGTACGCGCCGCGTTGAATCGGGTGACGAAGCCTTCATTACCTCCGCCGGAGGCGCTCTGTGCGCCGCCGCTGGTGCCGGGCAAATTGGTGGATGTGGTGTAGCCGTCGACATAGACGTCGCCGGTAAAAGGATGAATCGCCAATGCAGCTGAGGAATCGTTGCCAGAGGAACAAAGATAGGTCGATTGCAGGAGCGGGTCGATGGTGAGCGGCTGCGCGAGGTCGTAGCGGGCGACGCTGAAGCCATAAGTTTGCGTTTCGGTATCCAGCGCGTAGGCTACCTCAATGCTTTCACGCGCACCGTCGGCCGTTTCCTGAAACGCAATCGGCTCGGTGAAGGCGACCGGGCCGTTGCCGGTGTGGGCGATAAGTTCGCCTTGAGTGCCGATTTCGAGCTTGTTCGCGCCCGCGAGTTTGATGTGGATTTGCTTCGGGCCGTGGCTCGGCGCGACAGTGAAGATTTTTTCTACGTTGTTGCTTGTGGCTCAAAGTTACACGTTGATGCCGGGGTACATGTCGCCCAAATTGACGCGCTCGTAGGTGTTCAAGTTCTTGGCGTGTTTTGCGGCGTCGGAGCCGATGGCGTAACTGACTTTGCCTTCCATTGGACGATGGCCTGCGGGGGCTTTCAATGTGCTTTGGCGCATTGTGCGGACGTCGACATTGGCGTCAACAAGCGTTTCGCTAAGCACCCAGCCGGGGGTGCGCTCACCAGGCGTATGTAGGCGACGACTTGGCGTCGCTTCGGGGTGTGGTTGCAGCGCGGTCAAGCCCGCGCCAACCTCGAGCGGCCTGCCCGGCAGGCTGTAAACCAACTCGCCGCCTTTGGTCACAAACAACGTTCCGGCAAACGTATACGCGGCGAACGCACCGCGTGCGTCCCATTGCCCGGCGTTGGGCACGAAGGGCACGCTCATGGCGGCAAGCTTGTGTTGCGCGGTGGCGAGGGTGGGCGGCGCGGTGGACTCCGATGCGTGCGCCGATTGCGCCGATTGCGCCGTTGCACACGATGCTACTAAACATCGTGACTTTCGCGGCAGAAACGAATGGCGCATTCGCGGCGGCACTCACGGTTGCTGGTGGAAACATGAAACACTCTCCGCGCGAAGAATCCAATTTAGGGCCGCGCTATGACACTGAATTAGACGATTGCGGGGGAATGTCAACGGCTGATTAGCAAGATGCCTCAGCTTGGTTGGATCCTCGCCGCAGGCGAGGATCCAGAACGTTTGGCACCACCGGCGGCTATGAATACGGCCGCGCTAAAGTCACCAACGGGACGCGCGCCTTCGGCAAGCATGACGCAATTTGGGGGGCCGCAGAGGCAGTAGCGTAATCGCGTAGGGTGGGCACCCCATGCCCACCAAACATCGACAAAACAATCCACTCGAAAATTTAACGTCAGGGTGGGCAGAGGCTTACCACCCTACATAAGTTAACCGGTAAAAACGTGGTCAGCTTTTTGACTAAACCCTTACCCAATAAGGGCTAAAAAATAAAAAGGGCCCAAGTTGACTTGAGCTTTTTTTTGCACTTTGCCCCGATCAGATCGCGCTTTCAGCCAAAAACTGATATTTCTAGTTCATGTCCGAAAACAGCTGGTTTCCCGGCACGACTAGCTCATATGCTGACCGCCGTTAATGGCGATATTGGCACCAGTTAAAAAGGCCGCTTCGTCGCTTGACAGATACGCCACCAACCCCGCAACCTCTTCCGGCTTGCCCAGTCGGCCCATCGGGATTTGCGGGATGATTTTGCTTTCCAACACGTCGGTGGGGATGGCCATGACCATCTTGGTGCCGATGTAGCCCGGCGAGATGGTGTTGACAGTTACACCTTTGCGCGCAACTTCCAACGCGAGCGCCTTGGTGAAGCCGTGCATGCCGGCCTTTGCCGCTGAGTAGTTGGTCTGACCGAACGCGCCTTTTTGGCCGTTGACTGACGAGATATTCACGATGCGACCCCAGCCGCGCTCAAGCATGCCGTCGCAGACTTGCTTGGTCATATTGAATGTGGAATCGAGGTTGGTCGCGACCACCGCGTCCCAGTTGATTTTGTCCATTTTCTTGAACGTCATATCGCGGGTGATGCCGGCGTTATTGACCAACACGTCGACCGGGCCGACTTCCTTGACGATCTGCGCGACGCAGGCCGTGGCCGAGTCGTAGTCCGCCACGTCACAGGCATACGCGCGGAAGCCATAGCCCATTTTGTTCATGGAATCCAGCCACTCTTTCCACGTCTTGTTGCCCGGTGAATAGGTGGTGACGACCTGATAACCGAGGGCGGCCATCTTGATGCAAATTGCTTCGCCCAAACCGCCCATTCCGCCTGTGATGAGTGCTACGCGTGCCATGTTTGTTGCTCCTTTTTGATTGCTGAATTATCCCGTAGGAGCGCCCCTGAGCGCGATTGTCGTCGCTTACGCAAACGCTGATCGCGCCCAGAGGCGCTCCTGCATGGGTCGGTTACATTTTCTCTAAAACGTAGGTGCCGGGTGCTGCACCCAGCTTTGATTTTGTTTGCTTTTTTGCAGCGACGCGTTTGCCCGAACGCGCACCCAGCCACGCATACCAATGCGGCCACCAACTGCCGGGTGTTTCTTTCGCCAGACTGTCCCATTCTTCAGGTGACGCGGCGGGCCATGAGCCGCTCCAATAGCTGCGCTTTTTCGGCCCCGGCGGATTGACCACTCCTGCAATATGCCCCGACGCGCCGAGCACAAATTCCACGTCGCCGCCCCACAATTCTGCCGACATATACGCGCTCTTCCACGGCACGATATGGTCTTCTCGGGAGCAGTAAACATAGGTCGCAATGTCCACAGCCGACACGTCAATCGGCTCGCCCATCATCTCCAAAGCATCCGGCTCGATGAGCTTGTTGTCAAGATAAAAATTGCGCAGGTAATACAGATACATCGGGCCTGGCAGATTGGTCGAATCGCCATTCCAATAAAGCAGATCAAACGCGGGTGGATTTTGCCCTTTGAGGTAATTGTTAACCACGTAATTCCAGATCAAATCATTGGCCCGCAATGACGCAAAGGACTGCGCCAGCTCCGAGCCTTTCATCAAACCTTGAGTGCCGTCTTCGCCCAGCGTTTGCACGCGCAATTGATACGTGCTCTCGCCAAGATAAGCTTTGATGTCGCCCGGCTCATCGAAGTCGAGCAGCGTTGTTAAATACGTTGCGCTCTCAACGAAATCATCGAGCTCGTCGCGCGCTGCGAGCACTGCCAGTGCACAGGAAAGGATGGTGCCGCCCACACAAAAACCGAGCGCGTTGATCGTCTCCACTTGGGCGTGATCGCGCACCTCATCAATGGCCGTGAGGACACCCTGTTCGAGGTAATCCTCCCACGTCAGCGTCTTCAATTCTTCGGGTACGTTCCGCCACGAGACGAGGTAGACGTCAAAGCCTTCAGCCACCGCATGCGCAACGAATGAGTTTTCCGGCTTAAGGTCAAGAATGTAGAACTTATTGATGCATGGCGGCACGATCAACAGCGGCCGTTGGTGCACCGTTTTTTGCGTTGGCGTGTAATGCAGCAACTCAATCAAATCATTGCGAAACACCACTTGACCGGGCGTGGTGGCGAGATTCTCGCCCACCTTAAACACCGTCTCGTCGGTCATCGCAATGTGCCCCTGCTCGATGTCGTGTTGCAGGTTTTCGATGCCATGCTTCAAGCTTTCACCGTGCGTTTCAACCGCTTTAGCGATGGCTTCTGGGTTGGTCAGAAAAAAATTGCTCGGCGCTACCGCATCTAGCAATTGCTCCAGAAAAAACTTGGCACGATGTCGTTCACGCTCTTCAAGCTCAGCGTTTGCGACCAGCTCGCGCCAGAACGCCGCAGTGCGCAAATACTGATTGCGTGTTTCCAAAAAAAACGCCTGCGATTCCCACGCTGGCGAGCGAAATCGACGGTCGGCCGCGGCCAACGGCTTCATGTCCACTTCAGGCGAAAACCATTTGCTGACCGCCGCTTGCATCATCTCCGGTTTGACCGCTGGCAGCCACCACCAACCCGCCTCGGGTGCGGTCACGGTCGCGGAGGACATTGGGGGCATAGCGGAGAACAAAGGCATACCCGGAGCGCTTGGCATGGCGGGCATCCCTTGCATCCCTTGCATAGCGAGTCCGGCGGGGCCGTTGGCCGCATTGGCCGCGCCCGCCGCCTGCGCCCACGCTCCGCTAAACAGCGACTGCAAGCTGGGCGGGATTTGATTAAGGTTACTCATGACCATGCTCCTCCTTTGTTCTCTCTCGTCTTCTTAAGCCAATGTAGCCCATCGCGTAACGGATTGGCAACGGTACTAGCGCTTAGTGTCGCAACTAACGCGCGCAGATTCGTCCAAAGTATCATCCAATCTGCGCAAGTGGTATGAAAGCGAACCGGTGATGATCATTGTTGCAATAGGCTGGCTGTATGTCGTGATGATGATTGCAGCCGTGTCTGACACGCTGCTCAAAGGCATCGTACGTCTCTTATTTTTAGGCGTTTTGCCTGTCGGGTTGTTGCTTTGGATCAAACTCAGAGGCTATCGCGCACGCGCTGAAGCGGCGGAAGTGGACAAGTCGGAATCGTAGGCGGCCCGTCGCGGTGGAACCGCTCCCACAGTAGTACTAGTGCCCATGCCCCGAGTGCAACAGCGTGTGCGTGAGTAATACCGTGCCCACACCTAGCCCGATCATCAACATCTGCTGAAGCGTATCCTTGATCGAGAATTTGCGATGCAGGGTCGGGATCAGGTCAGCTACGGCCACATACAGCATGGATGATGCGGCGAACGCCAAAACGGGCGTGACGTATGCCTGCGCACGCTCGAGCGCAAAGTACGCGATGACGCCGCCCACAACCATTGCAAGACTCGAAATCATGTTGTAAAGGAAGGCTTTTTTGCGCGTGTAGCCAGAGTGCAACAACACAAAAAAATCGCTCACTTCTTGCGGCACTTCGTGCGCGATGATGGCCAGCGATGTAACCACACCCAGCTTGAAGTCGGCCAAAAATGCAGCCGCGATCACCACGCCGTCGGTTGCGTTGTGCAGCGAATCGCCGATGAGGATCATCAAGCCCGAGCGCCCGCCGTCATTGCCGTGGTGATGTCCGTGGTGGTGGTGGTGAGCGTGATTTTGCGTGCCGTCAGCGGCGGGCTGCAAATCGCCATGCGAATGCCGCCAGATCACGAGCTTCTCCAGAAAGAAGAAAAACAGCATGCCCGCCAGTACCCATTTCGGCAGGATGTCCAAAAACACCACGGCCAGCATCGCCCCCACGGCAAATGCGACCCAACGCTCCACCGATGACAGCTTGGCGTAGAGCGCGAACGCGGCGACACCGCACGAGGCAACGCCACCCAAGACGGCAGCAGTAATGATGGCAAGAAGAGTCAATGCAGTCGAACACGCAGGATAGGAATACTATTATTTTGCAACAGAATTGCGTTTTTCTCTGGAACGGTCAACCGCACGATGGCGCGCAGGCACTTTATTGCGCCTCCAAGCCCTTCGCCTGCACGATCGCTCGCGCCGTCAATCTGCAGCACGGCGAGCAACGCTCGAGCTGCGACTGCGTCGCGCGCTTGCGCACTTAGCGCCCCCGCGTACACCGTGTAATTTTGAATTTCGACGGGAATCGGGCCGACCAACGCGGCCCCGGGAGCGGCGAAGATTTCGCTGATTTGGTGGATGACTCGTGTCGTGTTGCGAAATTGATGTGACTAATAAAGACGATGGATTTTTCGTCGAATCTAGGTGCAAAGCACAGCAATAGCTGGATATTGCGAGCATTTGCAACGACAAGTCGGCGGAAAAGACATGTTTTTACGTCGCATGAAGAACGCAACTAACCACTAAATAGGCCTCATCGTTCACCAAGCGCTGTGCTACGAGGCCACCGGGCACCAGAACCGCCTTTGGTTTGATGCGATCAGCGCTGCCCATTTTTACGAAGAGTTGCGACAGATCAATACCGCTTGATCCGCGCGCTGCCGGATCGATCTAGGCGACCGCTCGAGCAGCGAGCAACGCGTCACTCTGTCATACAAGTAACTTTACGCCAAATTCCACGTTTTCATTGGGCTCAATGGCTATTTAGTGGATTTGTCGACTTTTGCCATTTGTCGCTATCAGCCCAACACAATAAAGCCCTCAACGAAGAAGTTGTTTCTCAATTATCGTGTAAAGGACGATAGCACCAGCGGTGGCCACATTGAGCGACTCCACCCCGGTCGCCATCGGAATTCGCAAACCGCCGGTGAGCGCGGGCAGGATGCTTGGGCTCAAACCGTGGCCTTCGTTTGAGAGCACCAGTGCGTTGTTTACAGCGAATTTCGTAGCAAACAGTGAGGCAGTTTTGAGCGCACCGATGTCGCGCGGCAGCGTCGCCCAGCGTTCGCCGTTGAACGCGGCAAGTGCGGTCGGCACATCGACGTCTTCAAGCACTTGCGTGTGAAAGTGCGCGCCCTGCGATGCGCGCAGCGTCTTCACGCCCCAGGCGAACGCGCAGCCTTGCGAAAGCCACACTTGCGTCACCCCAGCCGCTGCGGCGGTGCGGATCAACGTACCCACGTTGCCAGGGTCTTGCACAGCATCCAATGCAAGCACAAAGCCTATGGTGACGGGTGCCGACGTTGCAGGCACCGTGGCGATGGCCAGAACGCCGGTTGGGCTGACGAGTGTGGACAGCGAATCGAACAGCACAGGGGCGACAAGTACGGCTTCACGCGACCGTTGCGCGAGCGTTGCCTGAGCGGGCGTCAGCGTACCTGTGCCGCTGCCATCGCGAATGGCGACGATTTCAAGTAGGCCAACCCGCTCGACGTAACTCTGTGCAAGGTGCTCACCTTCGAGCAGACACATGCCGTCTCGTTTGCGCGCGGGCGCGGAGCGCGACAGCGCGGCGGAGCGCGACAGCGCGGCGAATCGCTTGACCAGCGGGTTGTCGCGCGAGGAGATGGTTTTGATGAGCGTCATCGATACTCAGCGTGATCTTTATGGGAGCGGTTTTACCGCGACGGTTGGCAGAAAATCACGCAGCCGTCGCGGTGGAACCGCTCCCACAGAGACAGCTACGGCTTCTTTGTCGCGGAGCCACCGATTGCCGGCGAGTTACCGGATGTCGTCGACGTATTCGGAATCGTCGCCGCAGGCGGCTGCAATTCCTTCACCTGAATGAGCGTTTCGCCCTTCTTGACCATACCGAGTTCACTGCGCGCGCGTTCCTCGATGGCCTCACCCGCTTTTTCGAGATCGCGCACGTCAGCGTCTAGCACGGCATTTTTCTGCTTGGCGTCTTCGTTTTTGGCTTTCAAGTCTGCCAAGTCTTGCTCAAGCGCGCGCGCGCGCGGCACCGAACCTTTGTCAAACCAAAGTTTGTACTGCAAACCCAAAAACATGAGCAACAGCACGGCAAAGATCACGCGGCCTATCATGCTGACCCCGGTTGCGGGTGCGCGTGCTGTTGCATTCACAGACTGAGCTTAGCGCTTGAAACGAGAGAACACGTCGGCTCCCGCGTAATTTGCGATGTCGCCGAGATCCTCTTCAATGCGAATCAGTTGGTTGTATTTCGCGGTGCGATCTGAGCGCGATAAAGAGCCGGTTTTGATCTGGCCCGCATTACTGCCCACCGCCAAATCCGCGATCAACGAGTCCTCCGTTTCGCCGGAGCGATGCGAGATGACGTTGCTGTAGGCGGCGCGCTTGGCCATTTCGATAGCGGCGAAGGTTTCCGATAGCGTACCGATTTGGTTGATTTTGATGAGAATCGAATTGGCGATGCCTTTTTGAATGCCTTCGCGCAAAATTTTTGGGTTAGTGACGAACACATCGTCGCCGACCAATTGCACTTTATTGCCGAGCCTATCGGTAAGCATTTTCCAGCCGTCCCAATCGCCTTCGGCCATCCCGTCTTCAATCGAAATGATGGGGTAGCGCGCCGCCCAATCGGCCCACACATCGGTGAGCTCGACGTTGGTCAGCGAGCGGCCTTCGCCTTCGAGCACGTACTTGCCGTCTTTGTAGAACTCGCTCGCCGCGCAGTCGAGCGCCAACGCAATTTGCTCGCCGGGTTTATAGCCGGCGGTCTCGATGGCTTGCATCAACAGCGTCAACGCTTCTTCGTTTGATTTCAAATCAGGCGCAAAGCCGCCCTCGTCGCCCACCTGCGTCGGCCAGCCTTTGTTGCCGATGATTTTTTTTAGCGTGTGGAACACCTCGGCACCCCAACGCAACGCTTCTTTGAAGCTTGGCGCGCCGACCGGCACGATCATGAACTCTTGCAAGTCCACGGAATTGTTGGCGTGCGCGCCACCGTTAATCACGTTCATAAATGGCACGGGGAGGCTCATCGGGCCTGCGCCACCAAAGTACCGGTAAAGCGGCAGTCCGGCATCCTCGGCAGATGCCTTGGCGACCGCGCACGACACCGCGAGCATCGCGTTTGCGCCGAGGCGCGACTTGTTTTCAGTGCCGTCGAGTTCGCACAAAATGTGGTCGATGCGGGTTTGCTCTTCGCCGTCAAGGCCGAGCAGCGCTTCGGCAATTTCGGTGTTGACATAATCAACGGCCTTCAATACGCCCTTGCCGAAGTAGCGCTTCGGGTCGCCGTCGCGCAGCTCAATGGCTTCACGCGAACCTGTCGACGCACCGCTTGGGACGGCCGCGCGACCCGTTGCGCCGCTCTCTAAGACTACGTCGGCTTCGACCGTCGGGTTACCGCGTGAATCAAGAATTTCGCGGGCGATGATGTCAACAATGGCGCTCATGTTTTTCCTTTCTGTCTCTGAATCATATTTCGCTGTGCCCCGTGCAACGGCGGGCATGCAATGCGTAGGAGCGCCCCTGAGCGCGAAAAACGTTGGGCCGCAAGCTTGGGATCGCGGCTAGGGCCGCTCCTACGTGGCGCGGTCGCGTCTTCAAACCCCATCCACCACAATCATGTTGAACTGCGCAGCACCCTCACGTTCAGCTCGCGCCGCAACATAAAGCGCCGAGTCATAAAACGCCTCAGCCGCTTCGCGGGTAGCGTATTCAACGATTACGATGCGCGGATTGGCCCAAGCGCCTTCGAGCACTTTCAGATTGCCACCACGCACAATAAATTTTCCGTCCGCTGCGGCGACGGCAGCGGGCGAAAGCGCCATATAGTTTTTGTATTTTTCGGCATCGGTCACGGTAACCGATGCGATCACGTAAGCGGTCATAACTTGTGTGCTCCAACGAGTTGACTTTCTGCGAAAGGGCGCGACTTGACGATGCGG
>ENA-OFCE01001458-OFCE01001458.1-metagenomes-genome-assembly--contig:-NODE-1458-length-11982-cov-2.288673_pt1 | contig 11982 bp, 10 predicted proteins | sample MGYA00153388_OFCE01 | MGnify analysis MGYA00153388
TGTTTGTGAGCCTGCATGCCGACGCATTCATTCATCCGCAGGCCAATGGTTCTTCAGTGTTTGCACTATCCGAACGCGGTGCGACGTCGACGGCGGCAAGGTGGCTGGCAAATCGTGAAAATGAAGCCGACCTCATCGGTGGCGTGAATTTGGGGATGAAGGATGGGTTTCTCGCACGCACGCTGCTTGATTTGTCGCAGACGGCTCAAATAAACGATAGCCTGAAGCTCGGTAAGCTGGTGCTCTCGGAATTGGGCGAATTCAATCGCTTGCATAAGGCGAGTGTGGAACAGGCCGGCTTCGCAGTGCTCAAGGCACCAGATATCCCGTCGATTCTGGTGGAGACCGCATTTATCTCCAATCCGGATGAGGAGAAGAAACTTCGCGACCCCGCGTATCAAAACAAAATTGCAGGGGCGGTTGCAGACGGCATCCGCCGCTATTTCGCGAAAAATCCACCGATGGCGCGGACGTAAGCAACCGCGTCAGTGCGCGATTCAGGTGGCAGCGCGCTGCGCCTTGAACATCAGCGTGGTTTCCACTGCTGTCAAAGGCTTGGCAAACAAATAGCCCTGATATGCGTCGCAGCCGTTGGCGCGGAGAAAATCAAGTTGCGCCTGCGTCTCCACGCCTTCAGCTACCGTGCGCAGGCGCAGGCGCTTGGCCATCGCAATGATCGCTTCGGTAATTGAGCAACTGTTCGCGTCATCAGGTATTTGCGAAATGAAGCTGGCATCAATCTTAAGCGTTTGCGCAGGCAGGCGGCGTAGCTGGCCGAGGGATGAGTAGCCGACGCCGAAATCATCGATAGAAATAGTAGCGCCCATTCGACGCAGCTCGGCGAGGATTTCGATGGATTGTTCAAGGTTGCGCATCGCGATGGTCTCCGTAATCTCCAGATCGATACGTGTGGGGTCGATGCCGGTTTCCATCAGTGCCAGCTTCATTGATGGCAGTAATTTTCGCGAGACAAATTGGCGCGGGGAAATATTTACCGATAGGACGATGTCACGATACCCTTCGTAATCCCAAGCTTTGATTTGCTGGCAGGCAGCGCGGAATACCCATTCCCCGAGCGGAACGATTAGTCCCAGTTCTTCGGCGATAGAAATGAAATCTTTCGGGAAAATTTCGCCGTGTTGCGGGTCGTTCCAGCGCAGCAGTGCCTCAACGCCCACAATGCGATTGCTTAATACGTCTACTTGCGGTTGATAGCGCAAGAAAAACTCGTTGCGTTCGATACCGCGCCGCAATCGCGATTCCACTTCCAGACGCTTCGACAGCAGGAAATTGAGGTCGCTGGTGAAAAAGCGCGCGGTGTTTCGACCGGCATCCTTGGCCTGGTACATGGCAGAGTCGGCGTGCTTCAGCAACTGCTGCACGTCGGTCGCGTCGTTAGGGTAGTGCGAAATGCCAATCGATGCGGTCACCGTCAATTCGTGGCCTGAAACTTCGATCGGCTTGGCTAACTCATCGAGTATTTTGGTCGCGACAAGTTGTGCAAATTCCGGTTTCTCCAGGTCCGGCAGGATGATGAGGAATTCGTCGCCGCCTTCGCGAGATACGGTATCGCCTTCGCGCACGACTTTGTTCAACTTCTTAGCAATATCTCTCAAGACATAGTCGCCAGTTTCATGCCCGAGTGTGTCGTTGACCAGCTTGAAGCGATCCAGATCAAGGAACAGCAAGGCGACATGTTTTTGCTGCCGACGCGCCTGCAGAATGGCTTGATTCAATCGATCCTGCATCAACCGACGATTAGGCAGGCCCGTCAAGGTGTCGTGGTGCGCCATATAGTGAATGGTGCGTTCAGTGTTGAGGCGCTCGGTAACATCCTGCACCAGCGAGGCAACACCGATCATCTTGCCTTCGTTGTCGACCAGCGGCGTGTTGTACCACTCGGTATGGATAATCTCCCCGCGTTTGACCTTGTTGGCGAGAGTTGCACGCGTAGAGCCCGGCGCGCTTGCAAGTTCAAGCCACATCGCCGCAAGGCGTTCGCTATCCTGCGTACCCTCAGCGAGCATGTATCCGGATTCGCCAATCACTTCGCCCGCAGCGTAGCCGAAGATGGCTTCGGCAGAGGGATTCCACGTCGATACGCGGAAATCCATATCCCATTCGATGACACCTAGCGGCGTACGCTCAAGGTGGAGTCGCAATCGCTGCAGGGCTAGCAACTCGGCACGTTCGGCTTTGCGGCGCTCGTCGGTTTCCTGTCCGAGTGCCACGTTAACGCGTTCAACGCGAAGCTTTTCTTCTTTGAGTCGCATCGCGATCAGCAGATTGTCGAAGCGCGCGGTGAGAGATTCCACCAGCGCTTTGTGTACCTTGCTGTGCACGTAGACGAGCAGTCCGGCCAGTACAATGATGGCCGCACCTAGCAAAGACCCATTGCGATCGCCAAATCCGAACGTCACCACACCCATTGGCAGCAACGAAATCAGCGCGTAATAAAAATACAATGTCCTATGAGGCGCGTAGTAGGTCATGGCGCCGGTGGTGAGCAACGCCACCAGCATCATGACTGGCAACTGCGTTGAGCCGATCTTTGGCAGCAAAAGCGACCCCATAAGACCCCACAGCACGGCGAGCAAGAGACTACCGATAAGAAATATCGTTTGCCATTTCGCCATGGCTGCAAGCGGCGGATTGGCGCGCACAAAAAAATTGTAGACGCCATAGCGCGTTATCATCAATATGAATGCGGCAAAAAACCAGGCAAACAATTCCGGACGCTGGCCAAGGTCGTTCCACAACAACGCGCCTAACAGAAAAGTCACCACCAATTCTGCCAGATAACCGGCTAATGAAAATCGGTATAGAAGACGGACCTGTTCGGAAAAAATATGTTTAGTGACGAATGCCCGATCATCTGCAGCGACGGGTGCCGCCAGTGAAAATTCCTTGGACTGATCCTGCTCTGCTACGGTTTGATCGGGCGATGCCACGTGGGTACTTTCCATTGTCAACGCGACGCGCACGCGCATCACAGGTGCTTCGTAAATTTTCCGAACGAGAACTTTTCTATGAAAGCGCTCTATCTACTTGTTTTTTATCCGATAACCATAGACTTTGTGAGGCTTCACGTCAAGTAGAGAGCGTCCTACACGACAGTGGCATCTGACCAACGTAGTCGAGAAGGGCGCCCGCATTAGTGGCCCCGGCCCCACGACGGGTCACGGTAGAATGCAGAGCAACGACGCAGGCTTCTGCGCGCAAACGACCCTCCCCGGATAACGATTCATATCTTGTCTGACTATCGCTCAATCAGGGCACTGCCCGAGCTTTTGATCAACCAGATCGCCGCAGGCGAGGTGGTGGAGCGCCCGGCTGCCGCACTCAAAGAACTGCTGGAAAATAGTCTGGACGCAGGGGCCACGCGTATTGACATCGACTTGGCTCAAGGTGGTATCAAACGCCTGCGGGTTGCGGATGATGGCGTCGGTATCTCGTCAACTGATTTGCCGTTGGCCCTGGCGCGCCATGCGACCAGCAAGATCGCATCGCTCACTGACCTTGAACGCGTCGCGAGCCTGGGCTTTCGCGGTGAAGCGCTAGCCAGTCTCGCGGCCATTTCGCGGTTGATCGTCACCAGCCGCCAGCAACCATCGAACCACGCAAGCCGCATTGAGGGCGTTGGTGGCGCTCTCTCTCTCGTTGAGCCTGCCGCGCTTGAGGAGGGGACAGTCGTAATAGCTGAAGATCTGTTTTTCAATACACCTGCACGCCGGAAGTTCCTTAAAACCGAGGCGACGGAGTTTGCTCATTGTGAAGACGCGGCACAGCGCATCGCGATGGCGGTGCCGCATGTGACCATTTCACTCACCCACAATGGGCGCCGGGTATGGCAGTACCAGATGAGCGACACAGTTACCCGAATCGCGGCCATTCTTGGTGACGGTTTTCGCGAGGCAAGTCTGGCGATTGACGAACCACATGCGGCCTTCAGCCTTAGTGGCTGTGTTGCGTTGCCGCGATATTCGCGGGCCGGTCGCGATCAGCAGTATTTGTTCGTCAACGGTCGCTTCGTACGGGACAAACTTTTGACCCATGCCGTTAGGGCGGCCTACGCCGATATTCTGCATGGGCACCGTCATCCCGCCTATGTGCTTTTTTTATCCATCGACCCATCGATGGTCGATGTGAATGTGCATCCGGCAAAATCAGAAGTACGTTTTCGCGATTCACGTGGCGTTCACCAGTTTGTCTTTCACGCTTTACAAAAAGCGCTATCGCGGCCGGTGTCGGGCGATGCTTCGCCAACCGCCAACCCGCAGGCATGGATAAGTGGCATTGAAAAACGTGCCGCGCCCGCGCAAGCGATAACCAGAAGTGAGGATCGACGACCGTTTCGACTGCCGCAGCAAGGTTCATTTGGCAATATGGCCGCGCGTGAGCCGCACGCATTCTACGAATCGCTTCGCGGCGAGATTGCGCAGCATAGCGTGGGCGAGGTCCGCGCCCCATATGCCTCGCAGGCAGAAAATGCCTGGATTAGCCCACCAAATAAGGAGTTTGTCACTTCTAATGATATTCCGCCGCTAGGATTTGCACTTGCACAGTTGCACGGTATTTATGTGCTGGCGCAAAACGCCAAGGGACTGGTATTAGTCGATATGCATGCCGCACACGAACGCATCGTTTATGAAAAATTAAAAGCAGCGCTCGATTTAAGTCAGCTTGCTTCGCAGCCACTGCTGACACCTATACCAATTGCGCTCGGTGAACGCGATATTGAGCTGGTCAATGACAATCAGGCATTTTTTGCGCGTCTCGGGTTTGATCTAGGCGTGATCTCAGCAGCAAACATCGTCGTTCGTGCCGTGCCAGCGATGCTGCCAAGTTTGGACGCACCCGCGATGCTGCGCGAACTGCTAGACGATCTCGCCGAGCACGGTGCATCGCGCGCGTTGACTGTGCAGCGCGATGAAATTCTCGGCACCATGGCGTGCCACGGTGCGGTACGCGCCAATCGCATGCTGACGATCCCCGAAATGAATGCGCTGCTGCGGCAAATGGAGGAGACCGAGCGCTCCGGGCAATGCAATCACGGCAGGCCGACGTGGTATCAGTTTGCCATTGGTGACCTCGACAAGTTGTTCATGCGCGGACGCTAATTGCCCGCCGCCACTTGATGAAACAGCCGCAAGCAATTTTTCTCCTTGGCCCGACGGCATCAGGGAAGACGGCGCTAGCAATGCATCTCGCCGATCTTTTCCCTGTCGAAATCATCAGTGTCGATTCGGCGCTGGTGTATCGCGACATGAATATCGGTACGGCGAAGCCAGATGGGAAAGTGCTGCAACGCTATCCCCATCACCTAATCGATTTGATTGACCCAACGCAATCGTACTCGGCGGCACAGTTTTGCAAGGACGCGCTGTTGGCGATGGCGCAGATCTACGCGCGCGGGAAAATCCCCTTGCTTACTGGCGGGACCATGCTCTACGTCAAAGCGCTCCTCGAAGGTTTCTCCGACTTGCCGGAAGGTGACGAAGGGGTACGCAGGGTATTGGTGGCGCGCGCCGCGCTGATAGGCTGGCCCGCGATGCATGTCGAGCTGGCGCGAGTTGATCCGCTCACCGCGTCGCGTCTGAAGCCGACTGACGCGCAACGCATCCAACGTGCCTTGGAAGTATTTGAACTGACCGGCTCAAAAATTTCAGCTCTTCAAACGCGCTCAGCCAGTCAGCATCGTTTTCCGTACTCCGCATTAAAGATTGGCTTGATCGCCGGTGAGCGCGCGATGTTACACGAACGCATTGCCTCGCGCTTTGACGCCATGCTCGAGACGGGGCTGGTCAATGAGGTAGTTTCGCTTCGCGAACGCTACTCGCTAAAAGCAGAACTGCCATCGATGCGCTGTGTTGGCTATCGTCAAACCTGGCAATACCTTGAGGGCGAAATCGATCGTGACAAGTTGCGCGAAACCGGTGTAATCGCTACACGCCAACTCGCGAAGCGTCAACTCACATGGCTGAGATCAATGCCGGATTTTTTGCCGGTTGATTGTTTGCGAACCGATCTGCAGGCGAACGTTGCGGCGCAAGTTGTGCAATTTTTCGACGAGCACTGAGACTGGCCACCCGGCACCTTTACCAAGGAGCCGGGTTGACGGTTTTGTGTTTGCAGTGCTTAGCCCTGATATTTGAACGAGAGCTTCATCTTCGCGCGGTACGTCATTGCGCCATCTTTGCCGACTTTGACATCTAGCTTCGACACCTCTGCGACGCGCACATCGCGTATTGTTTTCGACGCGGTCTTGACCGCATTTTTCGCCGCATCTGCCCAAGACACGCTGCTTGTACCGACAATTTCGATAACTTTATAGAGCGAACTTTCGTCTTTTTCCTTCTTTGCCATTATTTCCTCCAGAATTTTTATTGTGATTCGGACCGACAAATCTACGCTTTCCTTTCCTCGCTGGCAAGCGAGACGTTGCGTACCTGCGCATCGATCTGTCCACGCGCCAGTCGCACCACGATGGTATCGCCAATGCGTACGTTTGCGCTGTCGCGCAGAATCGCACCTTCGCGTTCGACGATGCTGTAGCCGCGGTCAAGCACCCGCTCCGGTGCCAATAACTGCAGCGCATGTGCGAACCCTTGGACGCTTGCACGGCGCGTCAGCAATGCACGCCGCGTCACCTGCGTGAGCATCGCACTTCGCTGCGCAAGGGTAGACTGACGCTGAGCCAAGTCAGGGCGTCGCGCGGATGTTCGCTGCCTGAGCAATGCGGTTTCAAACGTTGCGTGTCCGACTTTGGCCAGGATGGCACGACGTATTGCCGCTGCCGCTCCGGCCAGCCTGTCACGCTCACGGTTCAGCCGATCTTGTGGTGACAACAGGCGGTGCTGCGCCAGATCAAGCCGCTGGTAGGCTTCATCGAGTCTGTGCCGCAATACCCGCATGAGCGCGGCGCGAATAGACTGCACATCCGCGCGCAATAGTTCGACGTCGGGAGAAATCATTTCCGCTGCCGCCGTCGGCGTCGGCGCACGCTGATCGGCGACAAAGTCGCAAAGGGTAAAGTCGGTTTCGTGACCAACACCTGAAACAACTGGAATCGATGCCTCGTTTTGAAAGCGGGCGATGCTGCGGGCAACGACTTCTGCGTTGAATGACCACAAGTCCTCAATGCTGCCGCCGCCGCGGCAAACAATAAGAACATCCACCTCGCGGCGAATGCGGGCAAGGTCGATAGCGGCCGCAATTTCCTGCGCTGCATTAGCACCTTGCACGGAGGTAGGATAAACAATGACTGCAATCATCGGTGCGCGGCGCCGGAGGGTCGTGAGCACATCTTGCAACGCGGCCGCTTGCAACGATGTGACGATGCCTGCTGTACGGGGAAACGTCGGCGGCGCTCGCTTTCGCGCTTCATCGAATAAGCCTTCGTCAATGAGCCTGGCTTTCAAGCGTTCGAATGCTTCATACAATGCGCCTAGTCCCGCCCGGCGCATGCCCTCCACGCCGAGCTGGAATTCGCCGCGCGCTTCATAAAGCGAGGGTAATGCACGCACATCTACTTGCATGCCGTTGTCGGGCTTGAAGTCGAGCACATTCGCGCGGTTGCGAAACATCACACATCTCACCTGGGAGGTAGCGTCCTTCAGTACGAAATACCAATGACCACTGGCGGCGCGCGTCACATTTGATAGCTCGCCAGCCACCCACAGCAACTCAAACTTGGCTTCAATAAGGTTGCGGGCGCGCCGAGTGAGTTCGCTTACCGAAATGGGCGTGAATTCAACACGACGGGTCGATATTGATGTTATTGATGCATTGTCGGCGTCGAAATTTAGTGCGGACTGATCAGGCGGTTTGATGGGCATGGCGAGATGCTACCACCGGGTCGTGTGCTCCGTAGCAGCGGTGCCATGCTGCCAATATCTGCAAGGGTGCCAAGGGCACCAAATGCATAAGTTGTTGAAAAAATGAGGAGTTCTCAACGCGCAATTTTTGGGCGGTTGAGAAAAAAGCGTTACAGTTTCATGACTTAGCGTCACTCATCGTTGCCAACCCACAGAGTTATCCACAAGCTTTGTGGATGAATTGTTGAAACCCAGCCACAGCCGTTTACTGGCGCGGACTTTCGCTGGAAGTCCTCGTCAACACTCGCGCTTAGCGGCGGTCCGCGCATCATCAATCGTGGCTTACGCGACGGTGTTTTGCGTGGTGTAGACTGCAACCGCCGCTTGTGAAACCCGCACCGCATACGCTAAAGTGCGGTCACACCAAGCGGAAGTGCCACGCAGGAGATTAGTAACGCGCATTGGCGAACCGTCAATATAAACCCGGGAGTTTCGTTTGCTTTCAATCATTCAGGCCGCAGGCTGGCCCATCTGGTTCATCATTCTTTGTTCCGTCATTTGCGTGGCTATTATCGGCGAACGCTTCTGGACGCTGCGCCGAAGTTCGGTGCTTCCGCCAACGCTATTCCAGGACACGGTGCAGGCGTTTCGCGCGGCTGGGGCGACCCCGGAACTGGTGTCGAAGTTGAGCGATAATTCGTTGCTGGGCCGCGTATTTGCCGCAGGCGTGGCTAACGTAAAAAGTACCCGCGAAGTCATGAAGGAGTCGATGGAAGAAGCTGGGCGCGCAGTGATGGTCGATATGGAGCGGTTTCTCAACGGCTTGGGAACAATCGCAACGGTGGCGCCACTGCTGGGATTGTTCGGTACAGTTATCGGCATGATCGATATTTTCGGTGCGTCCGGTACGCAAGGCGCGAACCCGGCACAACTCGCACACGGCATTTCGGTGGCGCTCTACAACACTGCAGGCGGCATTGCAGTCGCGATTCCGGCGTTGATTTTTTATCGCCATTTCCGTAGCAAGGTCGATGTAATGGTGGTCGACATGGAACAACAGGGAATTCGGCTGGTGGAAACCCTGCATGGGGATAGATAGTGAACTTCAAGCGGGGCCGGAAACGCGAAGAGCCAGAGATCAACTTCATTCCGCTGATCGATCTACTGCTGGTCATCCTCATCTTCCTGATGGTGACAACGACCTATTCCAAGTATGCTGAACTGCAAATCAACCTTCCTGAAGCCAGTGCCGAAAAAGCGCCCGACCGCCCGCAGGTAATCAACATCGGCGTAGACAATGGCGGCAAATACGCCGTAAACAACACACCAGTCGTGTTCAATAGCGTGGAAGCGTTTTCCAATGTCCTGCGCGAAACTGCCTCGGCTGCGAGCATGAAGGATCCCGTGATCGCCATCGGCGCAGATGCCGGCGCCACACACCAAGCAGTGGTTAACATCATGGAAGCCGCGCGTCTCGTCGGGTTTACCAAAATTTCGTTTACCACTCAGGCAAAAGCTGCGGGTAAGTAGCGGTTCATCCGCATTTATCTTTCTGCACGATGGAGGCCTGGCTTATTCACCAATGGCAGCGCAACAGCCCCTGGCAAATTCTTCTGCGGCCGGTTTCGTGGTTGTACCGGTTCCTGACCGCGATCCGTCGGGTCGCATTTCGTATTGGTTTACTGAAGTCCCACTCTGCTGGGGTGCCCGTCATCATTGTTGGCAATGTTACTGTCGGCGGGTCAGGCAAGACGCCGCTGGTGCTGGCGTTAGCGGAGGCGTTGACCATGCGCGGTATGCACTGTGGCATCGTAACGCGAGGGTACCAGCGCGGCGCGGCCGCATCAACCGCAAACGTGACTCACGTTTTGCCTGAGAATGCGCAAAGTCCCCTCGCGGGTGATGAGGCGACTCTGCTGGCGAGACGATCCGGTGTTCCTGTCTATGCGGGTGCTCGCCGCGCCGACACCGCGCGAACACTCCTGCGTAATCACCCGGAGGTTGATGTGATTATTGGCGATGATGGCTTGCAGCACTATGCGTTGCGTCGCGATATTGAAATTTGCGTGGTTGATGGTGCGCGTGGTTTGGGCAATGGCGAACTACTTCCCGCAGGACCTTTGCGTGAACCGGCAGCCAGACTGAACACGGTAAGTGCTGTCGTTTTTAACGGCAAAGGTGGCCATGCAACCCGCAATATTGCTGCGATACCCACCTTTGAAATGACCCTTGCGAATGAATTTTTTATCAATTTGAAAACTGACCAATGCATCGACGCGCGTACCGCGCTTGCCGCTTTTCGGGGAAATCGCCTGCATGCTCTGGCAGGGACTGGCCATCCACAGCGATTCTTCGCGCATCTCTCCGGGCTGGGTTTCGCGCCAGTAGTCACCCAACCTTTTCCGGATCATCATAGCTATCGTGAAACAGACATGCCAGGACCGGACGCAGACATTATCCTGATGACCGAAAAGGACGCGGTAAAATGCGGCTCATTCGCCGATGAACGAATGTGGTTTATGCGCATCGATGCGATCTTGCCGACTGAGCTTGTCGATTTTGTCGTGAATAAACTTGAACATAGAAAGCCTGCAAATGTCACTCGATCCGAAGCTTCTTGAAATCCTTGTTTGTCCCGTCACGAAGGGGCCATTGACGATGTCAGCTGACAAAACCGAGCTCATATCGTATTCGGCGCGATTGGCCTACCCCATCAGGGATGGGATTCCTGTGATGCTCGCAGATGAAGCACGCGAATTGAAAGCCGAAGAAGTGCGTGGCTGAATATTTCCGTCGTCGCGCAACGCGAAAGTTTTAATGATGGAATTTATTGCCGTCATCCCGGCGCGTTTTGCCTCGACCCGACTGCCGGGAAAGCCGCTGGCAGACATCGCGGGTAAACCCATGGTGGTGCGTGTCGCTGATCAAGCGCGCATGTCCGGCGCACAACGGGTGGTGATTGCAACCGATCACAGGGCGGTGGTAGCGGCTGCAGAGCAGCATGGGCATTTGGCGTTGATGACACGTGCCGACCATGCGCAAGGCACTGACCGCATCGCGGAAGTGGTTGCGCAACTCGCGCTTCCGGACGATGCCATCGTCGTTAACGTTCAGGGCGATGAACCACTGATTGATCCACAACTGATCGCCAAAGTAGCTGAGACGCTCGCAGCCAAGATCAGAGCGCCGATCGCGACTGCAGCGCACAAAATCACTGATGCAGGCGAATTTTTTAATCCGAACGTGGTGAAGGTTGTTGTAGATGTAAACGGCTTCGCCCACTATTTTAGCCGTGCACCGATTCCCTACGCGCGCGATGCGTTTGCGCAGTCAACGGTTACATTACCAGACAACTTTCCGGCGCTTCGGCATGTAGGCATTTATGCCTATCGCGCTTCATTTTTGAAGCTGTATGCCACACTAACGCCTGCACCAACAGAGCAAATTGAAGCCCTAGAACAATTACGTGCGATGTATCACGGCTTTGCCATTGCGGTACACACGTGGGACGGCGCGCTGGCATGCGGTGTGGATACCCCTGAAGACCTGGAAAGGGTACGGGGCATGTTCGGAAAATCCCGCTAGAATGAACGATCATAATAACAACGACGGAGAGAACACATGCGGCTGATTCTGTTGGGAGGTCCGGGTGCTGGCAAGGGCACACAAGCTACCTTCATCAAAGAGAAATTTGGTATCCCGCAAATCTCCACCGGCGATATGCTACGTGCCGCCGTAAAAGCGGGCTCACCAATGGGCATCGCCGCGAAGAAAGTCATGGATTCCGGCGCGTTGGTGTCCGATGAAATCATCATCGGCCTTGTCAAGGAACGCATCAAGCAATCCGATTGTGCGAAGGGTTTTTTGTTCGATGGTTTCCCGCGCACGATTCCGCAGGCCGATGCAATGAAGGCAGCCGGTGTCGAACTTGATTACGTGGTCGAAATTGCGGTGGATGATAGTGGTGTGTTGCTGGATGTGGATGTGCCAAACGATATTATGTAACGATTTAATTGACCTGAAGACGCCCGTATTTAGGGCGTCTTTAGGCATAAATAGGTACCGGAATTTTCTTTGCGCCACCTCAGGAATTAGATATATGCCGAATCCCGCCATTGCACCATTTTTAAACGAGATGCGCAAAGAACTTGCGCAAACGGCAGCG